>OGPR01002083.1_pt1 | contig 14639 bp, 12 predicted proteins | sample 1552981 | NCBI WGS metagenome assembly OGPR01 (sample SAMEA2580260, study PRJEB22360) | human gut metagenome | biome: human gut; feature: human-associated habitat; material: faeces | place: Denmark | collected 2008/2010 | reverse complement strand
GCCCGCCCCGCTTCTTTTGCAGAAAACAAAAATTACAACAAAGGGAGCATACTTATGGAAAAAGCCATTCGACGTTATTGGCCTGTTTTCGTACTGCCGACCCTCATCGCCTTTATCATTGGCTTTGTCTGGCCGTTTATCTGGGGTGCAGGGCTGTCGTTCTGCAAGTTCACCACCGTCAATAATGTGCAGTTTGTGGGCTTAAGCAACTACGCAATGATTTGGTCGGATAACACCTTCACCCATGCGTTCTGGTTCACAGCGGCGTTCACCGTCGTGTCCACCCTGCTGATCAACGTGCTGGCCTTTGCCATCGCGCTGCTTCTCACCCGCGGTATGCACGGCACCAACGCTTTCCGCACCATCTTCTTCCTGCCGAACCTGATCGGCGGCATCGTGCTGGGCTATATCTGGCAGATCCTGCTCAACGGTCTGCTGTCCTCCTGGGGTAAGTCGCTGCTGGCGCTGAATGCCACCTACGGCTTCTGGGGTTTGATCATCCTGATGTGCTGGCAGCAGATCGGCTACATGATGATCATCTATATTGCCGGTTTGCAGAATGTGCCTGTGGATCTGGTGGAGGCCGCACGCATTGACGGTGCAACAAGCAGCCAGATTTTGTTCAAAATCAAAATCCCGATGGTCATGCCCAGCGTGACGATCTGCACCTTCCTGACGCTGACGAACTCCTTCAAGCTGTTCGACCAGAACCTCTCGCTGACAGCCGGTGAGCCTGCAAAGCAGTCCATGATGCTGGCCTACAACATCTACGACACGTTCTACGCACGCTCCGGACCCCAGTGGAAGGGCATCGGTCAGGCCAAGGCCGTCGTTTTCTTCCTGTTTGTGGTCGTTATTTCGCTGCTCCAGCTGCATTTTACCCGCTCTAAGGAGGTGCAGGCATAATGGGTGCTACTAAAAAAGACCGCCGCATCAACACGGTACTGTCCGTTCTGTTCACGATCCTGTGTATCGCCTGGCTGTACCCGGTGTTCATGATTTTGATGAACTCCCTCAAGACCGAGCGCGCCATCACGACGAGCCACGCCTTTGATCTGCCGAACGCCGAGACCTTCGTCGGCTTGAAAAACTACATTTATGGCATTCAGGAAATGGACTTTTTGTCCTCTTTCTGGTATAGTTTAGTGATCACGGTTTCGTCTGTGGCACTGATTTTGCTGTGCTGCTCCATGTGCGCATGGTATATCACCCGTGTGCAGAACACCTTGTCCAAAGGTATGTACTATCTGTGCGTATTCAGCATGATTGTCCCCTTCCAGATGGTCATGTTCACACTGGCAAAAACCGCTGATACCTTAAAGCTGAATAACCCCTACAACATCTGCATCATCTATCTGGGCTTCGGCGCGGGACTTGCGGTGTTCATGTTCACCGGCTTTGTAAAATCCATGCCGATTGCTATTGAAGAAGCCGCTATGATCGACGGCTGCAATCCCATCCAGATTTTCTTCAAGGTCGTCTGCCCGATTTTGAAGCCGACGATGATCTCTACCGCCATTTTGGAAACCATGTGGGTCTGGAACGACTATCTGCTGCCCACGCTGGTGCTGGACATCAAGACCTTCCGCACGATTCCTATGGCGATCCAGTATTTCCGCGGCAGCTACGGCAAGGTGGAGATGGCACCCATGATGGCCTGCATCATGATTACGGTGCTGCCTGTTATCGTGCTGTACCTGATCTGCCAGAAATATATTATCGATGGCGTGGTCGCCGGTGCTGTCAAGGGGTAAATTTGACACTTCTTCAAGAAAGAGGATTGGCAAATGACCATCAAAGACATCGCGCGGGAGTCCGGCTATGCGGTCGGGACCGTCTCACGAGCCTTAAATAACGCCCCCGGCGTCAGTGCAGAAACCCGTCAAAAAATATTGGAAATCGTAAACCGCCACAATTATGAACCGAACGCAAATGCCAAGCATCTGAAGCAGCAGACCAACGATGGGATCGCACTGATTGTGAAAGGCACCCAGAATATGCTGTTTGCCGGCATTTTGGAACCGCTGCAGCAGATCATTGAGGAAAGCGGCTACGTTGCGACGGTCTACTATATTGACGAGGAAGCCAACGAGGTTGCGCAGGCCCGACGCATCTGCACAGAGCGCAAACCCCATGGTATATTGTTTCTCGGCTCAAATCCGGAATACTTCACGCCGGAGTTGGAGGCACTGGGTATCCCCTGCCTGTTGCTGACGAACAGCGCGGCATCCCTGCGCATCCGCAATTTGTCCAGTGTGTCCGTAGACGATATGGCTGCATCGGACACGATGATCGAATATCTGTACAAAAAAGGGCACCGCCGCATCGGAATCATCGGCGGCAAGCCCAATCTTTCCCGTCCAAGTCTCGCCCGTCTGGCCGGCTGTCAGGGTGCTATGCTGCGCCTTGGTCTGCCGTTTGACATGGAAAAGCAGTATGCGTATGCGCGGTTCTCGCTTTCCAGCGGGTATGAGGCAATGGAGTATCTCTTAAAGCACAGCCCCGACATTACGGCAGTGTTTGCCATGTCCGACCTGATGGCGCTCGGCGCAATTCGTGCGCTGCGGGATCACGGGCTGTGTGTGCCGCAGGATATTTCCGTCACAGGTTTTGACGGCATCGCGCTGGGACAGTACAGTGTGCCCCGGCTGACGACCATCCGGCAGAATATGGAGCAATTGGCGCGGCGTTCGGCGCGGATCCTGCTCCACAACATCCAAAAACCCGGCAATGCCGTGCACGAGATCGTCTCCTTCGATCTGACCGAAGGAGAAAGCGTGCGTGAACTGTGAAGGAAAGATATCCCGGCTGCTTACTATCAAAAGAAAGAGGGGTTCTCTGATGAGAGCAAGCGGCATTCTGATGCCCATTTCAAGTCTGCCCTCGCCTTACGGCATTGGTACCATGGGTGCAGCCGCGCGCAGCTTTGTGGACTTTTTGGTCAAGGCCGGGCAGGCATACTGGCAGATTCTGCCCGTCTGCCCCACCAGCTACGGCGACAGTCCCTATCAGTCGTTCTCGACCTTTGCGGGCAACCCGTATTTTATCGATCTGGACGATCTGGCAAAGCAGGGACTGCTGCTGCCGGAGGAATATGCGTCCATCGACTGGGAATGCACCCCCGACTGCATCAACTACGGCGTCATGTACGAAAAGCGCTACGCAGTGCTGCGCTGTGCAGCCAAACGTCTGCTGGCAAAGCCCGGTGCCGACTACCGCCGCTTTGTGAAGAAAAACGACTTCTGGCTGCCCGACTACGCGCTGTTCATGGCGCTGAAGGACGCCCACAACGGAGCCTGCTGGCTGGAATGGGAAGAACCGCTGCGGCGCCGTGAGCCCGCTGCCCTGGCAGCAGCCCGGCAGCAGTACGCCGACGATGTGGCGTTCTGGCAGGCTGTACAGTTTATGTTCTACAGTCAGTGGCAGGCTCTGAAGCACTACGCCAACCGGCAGGAAATCCGCATCATCGGCGACCTTCCCATCTATGTGGCGCTGGACAGCGTCGATGTGTGGAGCTGCCCGCAGGAGTTCCAGCTCGACGAGAACCTGCTGCCCACCGAGGTGGCAGGCTGCCCGCCGGACGGCTTCTCCGCCACAGGCCAGCTGTGGGGCAACCCGCTGTTCGACTGGGACTCCATGGCCAAGACCGGCTACGCATGGTGGGTGCGGCGCATCAAACACATGTGCAGCACCTATGATGTGGTTCGCATTGACCACTTCCGCGGATTTGCGGGCTATTATGCTATCCCCTACGGGGAAGCAACCGCCCGGAACGGCCGCTGGCGCGAAGGCCCCGGCTATGCGCTGTTTGCTGCCATAAAGAAAAAGCTGGGCAGCCCGCGCATCATCGCCGAGGATTTGGGATTCCTGACGGAAGATGTCACTGCCCTGCTGAAGCAATGTGGCTATCCCGGCATGAAAGTGCTGGAGTTTGCCTTTGACAGCCGTGACGGCGGCGATTACCGCCCCCACAGCTACCCCAAGAACTGCATTGCCTATGTAGGCACCCACGACAACGAGCCTGTGAACGGCTGGATGGAAACCGCCGCCCCTGAGGACGTGGCGTGCGCCGTGCGCTACCTGAATCTGACGAAGAAAGAGGGCTATCACTGGGGCATGATGCGCGGCATCTGGTCCAGTGCTGCCGATCTGGCTGTCGTGCAGGCACAGGATCTGCTGGGCCTTGGGCATGAATCCCGCATGAACACGCCGTCCACTCTGGGCGGCAACTGGTGCTGGCGTGCTGAACCCGGTGTCTTTAACACGAGGCTGGCCAAAAAGCTGCACAGTGAAATGGAACTGTACGGACGTCTGCCGGAATGAAAACATCCGTTGTGCTATGGTGTCGGCTCGTCCTCCGTGCAGGATTCGCTGCCTAAACACATCAAGGCTGCATTCAAATTATTCAACCGTTGTATCACACGATACAACGGTATTTTTATTGACAAAAAATTCCTGCACCCCGGCAGGGGCGCAGGACAGATCCTGCCGCTTAGCGCTGCTTTACCTTCTTCCGATAGGTTCATTCCCCATCTTGCTTTCTGCCTACAATCAAAATGCTGCAACTGCTGTCCCTGCGGCAAGGAGGGCGGCGGAGATTTTTTGCACGAAGGCGAGGGCTTTGGGGCCGTCGCCGTGGACGCAGACGGAATCGGCCTGCAGGGTTACGGTGCTGCCGTCGTCGGCCTGTACGGTACCCTGCGCCGCCATCTGCAAGACCCGCGCAATGGCGGTATCCTCGTCCTCGATCATTGCGCCGGGAGCGCCGCGTGGCACAAGGCTGCCGTCGGCCCGGTAGCCGCGGTCTGCAAATACCTCGCTGGCAACGGGCAGTCCGATGGCGTTTGCGGCCTTGACCATCTCGCTGCCGGAGAGTGCCAGCAGCACAGCACCGGGAGCTGCAGCCTGCACAGCGCGGCAGATGGCCGCCGCCAGCACCGGATCCCTGGCGGCCATGTTGTACAGCGCGCCGTGGGGTTTGACGTGGTGCAGCGGTACGCCCGCCGCGTCGCAGAATGCCTTCAGCGCACCGATCTGGTACATCACGTCGGCCTCGGCTTCAGCGGGGAAAATTGCCATTCTGCGGCGGCCAAAGCCCTGCAAATCCGGCAGTCCCGGGTGTGCACCCACCTGCACGCCGTACTTTTTGCACAGCAGAACGCTCTTTTGCATCACGGACGGGTCGCCCGCGTGGAACCCGCAGGCGATGTTCGCGCTGGTCACATAGGGCAAAATTTCGGCATCCATGCCGATGGTGTACGCGCCGAAGCTCTCGCCCAGGTCGCAGTTTAAATCAATGGACGGCATTGCAACATCCCCCTTAGAATTTCAGCAGTGTGTTTTTTACGTCGGTCACAAACATATACCCCGGCGCTTCGCTTTGCATTCCGGCAGGATTGCTGGTATAATAAATATATCCCATCGGGCCGCCTGTGCGGCCAGGAAAGGTCCCCGCTATGGAAACACCTCACCAGGGCACAGCCCTGTTTCATCTGCCCGGTCTGTTTGAATTTTATGACCTGTATGCGGCGTTTTTGCCGCTTTATCGTGCGCATCGGGAGTATTTTTACGACTGGTGCGCCATCGGCTCAATCTACGGCGCACCGTCTGACTGCTTATGGGCGGGCGGACGGGTCGAGTACAGTGACCGCACCCCACGCGAGGTGCTGGCACTGACGCGTGAATACGGCATCTCGGCGCGGCTGACACTCAGCAATTCATTACTGCGCCCGGAGCATCTCACAGACCCGGACTGCAATGCGCTCTGCCGACTGTTTCAGGAACAAAATGACCCGCAAAACGGCGCCATCGTTCATGCTGAGCTGCTGACGCAGTACCTGAAAAAGAACTATCCATCGTTGTATCTTGTATCCTCAACCACAAAAGTGCTGACTGATTTCAACGGTTTGCAGCGGGAGCTGGCACGGCCCGAGTTTCGCTATGTCGTGCCGGATTTCCGGCTGAACCGAGCATTTGACCGACTTGCAGCGCTGCCCCAGTCCCAGAAGGACAAGGTGGAATTCCTCTGCAATGAGTGCTGCTGGTTCGGATGCACGGAACGCAGAGCCTGCTATGAGGCCGTCAGCCGCAAAAATCTGGGTCTGCCCGGCCCGGAGCATTACTGCAGCGCCCCCGGCGCAGCGGACGGGTATCGCTTCTCCCGAGCGATGGCGAACCCCAGCTTTATCGGCATCAAGGCTATCCGGGATACCTACCTGCCGAGGGGCTTCACCCAATTCAAGATCGAGGGGCGCGGCCTTGGCAGTGCGCTGATCCTTGAATTTTTGCTTCACTACCTGACCAAGCCGGAATATCAGCTGGCTGTCCGCGAGGAGTTGTATCTGGATACCATGCTGGACCTTTTCTGACTGACTTTGTGTCGGGCCGGGTGAAGCTGTTTGCATTTTCTGCGTTGTAAGGCTCCTGTTACCCCAGTGCCACATCCAGCACCATCATCACACTGAAGCCGACAGCAAAGAATACTGTGCCAAGGTTAGAGTGCCGTCCCTGTGACATTTCGGGGATCAGCTCCTCCACCACGACATAGAGCATCGCGCCCGCAGCAAAGCTCAAAAGATAAGGCAATGCCGGTATCACAAGCTGCGCGGCCAAAATCGTCACCACTGCGCCGATTGGCTCAACCACGCCCGAAAGCACACCGCCTGCAAAGGCCCTGCCCTTGCTCTCCCCTTCGGCGCGCAAGGGCATCGAGATGATGGCGCCCTCCGGGAAATTCTGGATGGCTATGCCGAGGGACAGGGCCAGTGCGCTCGCCGCGGTGATCTGCGCGCTGCCTGCGAGAAAGCCGGCGTACATCACACCGACTGCCATGCCCTCCGGGATGTTGTGCAGGGTCACTGCCAGCACTATCATCGTAGTGCGGCCCAGCCTGCTTTTTGGCCCCTCAGCCTCCTCACTGCCGACATGCAGGTGGGGTATCAGATGATCCAGGGCAAGCAAAAACAGCACGCCGAACCAAAATCCGGCAAACGCCGGGAAAAAGGCGAACCGTCCCAACTTCTCCGACTGTTCGATTGCCGGGATCAGCAGGCTCCAGACCGATGCCGCCACCATCACACCGGCGGCAAAGCCTGCAAGTGAGCGCTGCACCAGATCTCCCAGAGCGCGCCGCATAAAAAATACGCATGCTGCGCCCAGCGATGTACCCAAAAAGGGGATCAGAATCCCCCAAAAAGTTTCTGTCAATGAAGTCGCCTCCTTTTATGGTATATACACAAAAACACAGGTACTTTATACCCCCTGTTCAATGATGCTTTTGACAAGCTGTGCCCATTTGTAAGGGTAACAGGCCAGCAGCTCCTCATGCTGCAGATCCTGCTCATGAATTACAGGGTGCGCAAAATGCTGCTGATAACGCGCGCGATACTTCGCTCCCATTTTCAGCGCGTAGAAAATATGAATCTCCGTACCGGGAACATCAATTCCCTCCGGCAAGGGCGTGATGAGGTCGGAATAAAATTGGTTTTTACAGCTTTGCATCGTCACATAGGGGCGTGCAGCACCGAACATCGCCATAAAAGCGCGGACATAGTCCCCCTTCTCCGCGGAGAGCTTTTCTAATCGCTTCTGCAGAAAGCAACTTTTGAACTGCCCGTCCCGAATCAGCGGATAAATCAGCGGCAGGAGAAGATTCGTTTGTAATTTGGCCGCGAGCTTGGAGCATTGGTCAAGGTCGGAGCTGCCCAGAATACCGTAGTCCATATGTATGCTTTTCCGTGCTGCCAGCAGTCCCACGAAAGAGCCGCCCAGAGAGCAGCCGTAGGCGGCCCGTATATGCCCGCCGCAGTTTTTCAGGATGTAGGCTTCGATTTTTTCGATTTCTGCAAGCATTGTCGGAAATTCGGTACTTTCTGTTTCGTCAAAGCCATCATAGCTGACGCAAAGTACGCGAAAATCCCGCTGCAACAGAGGGATCACTTGGCCAAAGTTGCTTTTCCAGTGGCAGCAGGTGCCGGGCAGCAGCAAAATGACCGGAGCGGTATCCGCCCCAAATTCATAAACCTTCATTCTCCTGCCTCCCGCAGCCACAGTCACTTCGCTTTACGGCGGTCAAACACAGCCAGCCTGTTTTGCTTTTGTGTACCGCAATGTCACAAAAGCCCGCTTGCTCAAGATATGCTTTCAGCTCAGTATCCTTGTAGATGGTCATGCCACCAATGATTTCTGTCCATTTTTTGTCTTTGTCCGTGTCGCCGTTGACTTCATTGCAGATGAGAAAAGTGCCGCCCGGCTTCAAAACCCGCCAAACCTCCCGGAAGCATCTTGCAAGGTCCGGCCAGAAATAGACGGTTTCAAACGCTGTGACTGCATCGAACCAATCGCTGGCAAAAATGATGCGCTGCACGCTGCCCTGCCAGATGACACAGCGATCCCTTTGAATCGCCTCTGCATTGAGACGGCGGGATTTTTCGACGCTGACAGCAGAGTAATCCACGCCCTTTACGATGCCGCGCGGACACATTTTCAGCAGCCGTTTGATATTCGCTCCGCCGCCGCAGCCGCAGTCCAGCACCTTTGCGTCCGGCGCAAGATGCAGAAAGTGAAGCCCCCACAGCGCCACGGGGGTGTGGGCAAGGTTCATCATGGTGACCATCAGCCTGCCGCCGAAGCCTTTGGGGTCTCTTGTATTTTCAAAAAATGACATTGTTATTCTCCTTTCGATTTTTTACACTCTGCGTAGGTAAGTGGAATGGAATTCTGCAAAACAACACTTTTGCAAACGGTCCAGCCGTTTTGCTGCAAAAATGCCAGATACGCAGCACTCGTCCATCTGCTGTGCAGCGGAAAGCCTGCAATTTTCAGCGCAAGGGCCTGAAGATTTCCCCAAGGGGAATTCTCTGCATGGGTAAAGGTAGGAGCAATCAGCGTGCCATCGTTTTTAAGCACACGGCGAAACTCGATAAGGGCTTTCTCGGGGTGCGGCACAATGCGCAGTGCATTGGAGACAATGACAACATCAAAGGACTGGTCAGCATAAGGCAGATGGAACATATCCTGCACGGAAAAATACAGCTTGGAGGAAAAATTACCCCGCTTTGCCTGCGCAATCATCGCTGCGGAGGCGTCGGTAGCCTCAATGTGGTCGGCAGAACACAGGAGATGCTTTGCCACCTGCCCTGTGCCGGTGGCTACCTCCAAAACGGTTTTGTGCCACACAGCAGGGCGAAGCAGCGCATATAATTGATCATAGGCTATTGCATTCTTACGCATAAAGCGGTCATACCTTGCTGCATTTCTGTCCCAAAAATTCTTTTTCGTAATGCTCAGCTCCTTGGTTTGCATAAACTAACTGCTGCTTATTTGAAAAGCTGCCCGGCGGCAGCATGGCAGCTTGTATATGCGCGTTAGAATAATCTAACCGTTGGATCGTAAAAAAGCTGCCTGCAGCCAAAACGGCGCACCAGCAACGATTCTACGATATTTCGGTCATATAATAGCAGTCTGGCACCCAAATGTCAATAGGGTGCTAAAGGTGCTTTTGTGCGTTTGAATTTCAACAAAAAATCAATAGCGGGCAGTGCACTTTACACTGCCCGCTATTGAGAAAAGCTTACTTTAGCCGTTTTCGTCCTTGGGAATGGCCAGATTCAAGAGGATGGCAACGAGTGCGGCGGGCACAATGCCGGAGCCGCCGAATACCAGAGAGATCATCTGCGGTGCGTGTGCAAGGATGCCGTTGTTGGCACCGATGCCGTAGCCGAGACCGAGCGCTACCGAGACGATGCTCAGGCTGCGCGGGGTCAGCGGCTCGCGGGTGATGAGCTGAATACCGCTCACCACGATCGAAGAGAACATCATGACAGCTGCGCCGCCCAGCACCGACTGCGGCATGATCGAGACGAGCGCGCCCAGCTTGGGCACCAAACCGCAGAGAATCAGGAAGATGCCGCCGGTGGCCAGCGCAAAGCGGTTGACGACCTTGGTCATGCTGACAAGGCCGACATTCTGGCTGAAGGAGGTGTTGGGCAGTACGCCGAACAGTGCGGCAAAGCTGGAACCGATACCATCGCAGATGACGCCGCCGGACAGCTCGGTGTCGGTGGCCTCGCGGTCCATGCCGCCCATGATAACGCCGGAAATATCGCCCACGGTTTCGACTGCCGTGACGATGAACATAATCATGACCGGTGCGATCGCGCGCATATCAAACACCGGCTTGACCGGCATCAGCTCAGGCAATGCAAACCATTTGGCCTCGGCCACCTTGTTCCAGTTCAGCACCCATGCCTTGGTATAGGCAACACCCTCGGCGTTCAGCGCCGTGGTGGGCAGAATAAGACCCATGAGAAACGCTGCAATGTAACCGCAGATGATGCCCACCAAAATCGAGGAGGAATTCAAAAAGGTGCTGCCGGAGTGCTTGCAGATCAGGATGACGACCAGCACAAAGATGGCGAGCAGCAGGTTTTCGACCGAGCCGAAATCCTGCGCGGTGTTGCCGCCGCCGAAGGAATTTACACCGACCGAAATCAAGCTCAGACCGATGGAAAGCACCACCGTGCCGGTAACGACAGAGGGCAGCAGCTTGCGCAGCGGCTTCAGAAAGAAGCCCAGCACGGTCTCAAACAGGCCGCCGATTAGGGACGCGCCCATGATTGCGCCGTAGGCCAGTACGCCACCGCCCATCGAGGCTGCGACCGAGCTGAATACCCCGATGAAGCCGGAGGAGGTACCCATGATAATAGGAACCTTGCCGCCGATGGGGCCGATGGAATACAGCTGAACCAGTGTGACGATGCCCGCCACAAGCATGGCATTCTGCAGCAGCGTAACGCGCAGGCCGGCAAATTCGCCGCCGGCCAGGCCGCAGGCGCCCGTGATGATAAGCAGCGGCGTAAGGTTGCCGACAAACATCGCCAACACATGCTGCATGCCCAGCGGCAGTGCCTGCTTCAGGGACATCTTGCCTTCAAAGCGGAAGGCTTCGGGGGAAAGATCGTTTTTCTTCATTCCACAACTCCTCAGATAAACCATTACAATATAACATATACCGCCAAAGCGGAAGGGCATAACGCCCTATTTACACATTATACCATCCCCTGCCCTGTGATTGCAATTCCATCAGCCGCCGCAGCAAAAATTTTGTGTGTTTTTGAAGAAGGCTGAACGGTCAAAAAACCTTGATCGCCTGCTGCTTGCCGTGCAAAGTGTAGTGTACGGTCAGACCGTCGTCTGCATCCACGGTGCAATTTTCGGCGTGGTCGGTCAATTCCCGCAGGGCGTTGTATTGGCGGCGCATCTCATCCGTATAGCGACTGGGCATATCGGAGGTGAGCAGGATGCCGCTGAACAGCGCGTTGATCCGGGCCAGAGTCTGCTTTTGCTGTGCGGTCAGCTTGCAGTTTTCCTCGCGCAGGAAGAAGACATCGGGGTCGCTGCCGTAGGCGCGCCCGTTGAGCTGGCGGCGGAAAATTGTGTTGCCGATGGACTGCTTTGTAGAGACTCGCTCGCGGTGGAAAAGCCGCATATACCATACATCGTCCCAGTCCAGCCCTACATCACACCCAATGCGGCAGTAGTCAACGATACCAAAGGCAGGCATGACCGGCACACCGCAGCCGAGAATCAGCTTGTCGCCGCACCATGAGCGCAGCAGTGCCATGGCGCGCTGCATCCGTCCTGCGCGGGATTCCCGGGCGTTGCCGAACGGTGCTGCGCCGTAGAGAAAGTCCAGCTTGACAAGGTCAAAGCCCCAATCCTGCAGGACGCGGTCAAAGACCTGCTTGAGGTAGGCCTGTACCTCCGGGTGGTCGATGTCCAGCGCATAAAAGCTGCTCCAGTTGCAGCCGCAGCACCAGGGCTGACCGTCCGCCTGCAGCAGCCAGTCCGGGTGATCTTTACAGAGCAGGGATTCCTTTTCGCAGACGAACGGTGCCAGCCACAGTCCTGCCAGAAAGCCGCTTTCATGCGCTGCATCTGCCAGCGGGCGCAGCCCGTTGGGGAATTTGGCAGGGTCAGGCCCCAGCCAGTCTCCTACCTTGCTCTCCCATCCATCGTCGATCTGAAAGAGATCCCCTGCGCGGAAAAGCGTTTTGCAGCCGTTGAGGTCTTCCTGGATCGAGGCCTCGTCAATGTTCTGGTAGCGGTTATACCAGCTGGAATACCCGGCCAGCCTGCGCGTGGTGCGGGGGCGGCAGCCCAGCGCCGCAAACCATGCGTCAAACACCTCGTCCTCGGTGCCCTCGGCAAAAAAGAGGGAGAACGCAGGAAAGCTGCCGCCGGTATGCTGTACCCCGGCGCAGTCGCGTTCAATGCGCAGCTGTGCGGTGCGGCTGTCATAGGAAAAAATCGTATAGCCCGGTGCCTCGTCCAGGCTGGCCAAAAGGCGGTAGGTCTTTCCGCGCCGGAAATAGCAGTAGGAGAAGCCGTGGCTCTGTCCCCTCTTGCCGCTGTATGGAACAAAATGATAATCGCCGTAACGGTCAAAGCTGTATTTCTCCAAAAGAAATTTCGGGACACGCTCAACACCGTGCTGCCGGTCCCATTTGCCCAGCTCCGGGCAGGCGGTCCAGGTTTGGTAGCCGTTCATGAAGATCTTTTCTTCGTGCGTCATTGTCCACGGAAGCGCAGCAACCGCATTTTGCAGCACTCCGGCGGGTAGCTCTGCCCTCAAGCAGACAGCACCGCTGCGCGGGGTGATGGCTGCCGTGCCGTCAAACCGGCCGCTGTCTGTTGCGGCATACCACTGCATCTCAGCCATTTTGAGTTTCCTCCCTGTGAAGCGCAGCACTGATTTCGGCTGCGCGGTCATCCGTCAGGGTGAACCTGCGACGGAACAGTACAAGCGCCGCTGCAAGGACGGCCATGGGCAGAACGGTCATCATGAGCCGCAGCCCGAGCAGTGTACCGGCGCTCTGGGCAGCAACGGGGCCTGTCTCCTCGGCATTGCCGGCCAGCCCGATCAGATCCAGGCCGATGCCGGTCAGAAAAACCGCCACGCCGGACGCAGCCTTTACAACAAAGGTCTGCATCGAGAAGATAACGCTTTCCTCACGGCGCCCGGTCTTGAGCTGGCCGTAGTCCACACTGTTGGAGAGGAAAAGGGTCGTCAGTACGCTGAGCATGCCGTTGCAGGCAAACACCACCACGCCCGGCACGCAGAGCAGTGCCAGACTGCCGGAAAAGCCCGTCAGGCAGAGCAGGAGCAGCACAGCATAGCCGCCCAGCGCCAACCCCAGACTTACCGTAAATACGGCAGTGTTGCTGAGCTTTTTGCGCAGCACCGGATAGAGGACCATCATGCCGAGGATCTGTGCCGCACCGCCGATGGTTGAGAACAGCGTGTAGCTGGCCTTCCAGCCTGTGCCGCCGAAATCGTACTTGAAGAAATAGATGATAAAGTTGGAGGTCAGATACAGCGCCGAGTTGATCAAAACGATGCTGCCTACGACCACAAGCGCCTGATCGTTGGAGAACAGCGCCTTGAACATCTCGCCGACGGTGGCGGTCTTTATCTCGGCGCTGCCGGTCTCCTTGACGCTGGCGCAGCAGATTGCCTCGGTAACCACAAAGATGACAGCCACGAGCAGTGCTACCCAGCGGAAGCCGGTGCGCTCGCTGTCGCCGCCCAAAGCACCAACCAGCAGCATGGTAAACATCGCAATGAGCGCCGAGCCGACGCCCGCACAGGTGCGGCCCACGACTGACAGGTTTTCTCGGTCAGCAGGGGTGCGGGTCACGGCGGGGATCATCGACCAGTAAGGAATGTCCATCATCGTGTAGGTAACGCCCCACAGGATGTAGATGACGCTGAAGTAGACCATCATGTCGGCACCCTCCAGCACCGGCGCGGCAAACAGCGCATAGAGAACCACCGCATTCAGGACGGTGCCGCTAAGGATCCACGGACGGAACCGTCCCCAGTGGGTGCGGGTCTTGGCCACCAGCACCCCCATAAAGGGATCGTTGAAGGCGTCAAACACACGCGCGATCATCAGGATCAGGCCGACAAAGGTGGCAGGCAGGCCCAGCACATCCTGATAATAGTACATGACATAGGAGGCAGACAGCGCGTAGACCATATCCTTGCCCACTGCGCCGATGCCGAAGGCGGCTTTTTGCTTTGTTGTCAGTTCCATACTGCACACTCCTTCTTTGTGACGGTAAATTCCACGGTGGCAGGCGCACACTGCGGGGCCGAGACGGTCAGCGCGGCTGTACCTGTCTGCCCGACTGTGCGCAGATAAGTCCCGCCCATGCCGCCCTCGGCGGTTGCCGCCGCAGGGCCGACCAGCGCGGCGGCACCGGTCACGGCAAAGGTCAGCGGCAGCTGTGCATAGACGGCAGGGCTGCCGTTTTCATCAAGGATCCGCACCCGAACCCCGGCCATATCGTAGGTGTCACCCTCCTGCAGGACGGTGGCGGAGGGCGTTACCTCAAGATGCAGCCGGTGGCTGGGGCAGAGCGTGACGCTCTTTACTACGGTATCCCCGTTTTTGGCATCGAACCGCCAACGCGTAGCCGCGCCGCCCCAGTTGCCGACATACTTGCCGTACAGCGCCACACCGTCCGAAAAGCTCATCTTATAGCGCACCATGCACCACGCCAGCTTCAGCTTGTAGCGCAGCGGCAGCCCGGCCCAGCCGGAGAGCCCGGCCGCAAGCAGACACGGTGCTGAC
>OGPR01002082.1_pt1 | contig 14644 bp, 10 predicted proteins | sample 1552981 | NCBI WGS metagenome assembly OGPR01 (sample SAMEA2580260, study PRJEB22360) | human gut metagenome | biome: human gut; feature: human-associated habitat; material: faeces | place: Denmark | collected 2008/2010 | reverse complement strand
CAGCGGGCGCAGCGTGTCGGCGACCTTCACGATCGGACCGGGGCACTTGAGCCCTTTGGCGTCGACGAATACCGCGTGAGGCTGCGCGCCGTCCGTATCTCCATCGCTGCCGTGCGAGGCGGCCGAGTCGGCGGCCCCCGTCGACTTGCTCTCATGCTCAGGGCCGCGCAGGGATATCTGCTGCGCCGCGGTCGGGATGGAGAGCGTCGCGGCGCTTCCCTTCGCCTGCTTTTCGGGCCGTGCATCACCATCGTCGACGTCGTTCTCCCGCTGTTGCGGCAGAGAGGCGAGATACTCCCGATACGCCTGGAATCCGCCGTCAAGGTTGATGGCGTCATAGCCGCGATCGGCAAGGATCTCGGTGACCTGCTCGCTCCAATCCCCCACCCGGCAGAACACGACGACCGGCTTGTCGTTCGGCACCTGGCTCAGCCTCGTGCCGATCTTGTTGAACGGGATATTGATCGCGCCATCAAGGCCATGGACCAACACCTCGTCGGGCTCGCGCAGGTCCAGCAGCGTCACCGTGGATTTGTCGAGCTCAGCGAATCGTGCCGGCGTGATGCGCTTGATGGCATCGCCGTCGTCGTCCGCCAGCGGTGAATCGATGCGCTTGTCCGTCATGTCAGATGCTCCCCTCATATGTTCGTGGCTCATGCCAGCGCCTGCGCGCGCCTTGCGCCTTTGGCCGCCGAGGCGCACGGTATCCGTTCATGAGCCTATGCCAGATGTCTGGCTCCCGTTGCAGCGTGGTGATAGACGCCGGTGATGGCGCGTTATTAAACGGCGGAATCGCCGTCACTCACACGCCGCACGCCGGCTGGATGTATCGCGCCGGATCCAGCGTGGTTATGGTCGGATGCTCGCCGCACACCGGGCAATCGGGTTCGCGCTCCGGCAACGGCACGGCGCGGCACGTCATCGCCAGCGCGTCGAACGTCATCAGCCGGGCGGTCAGCGGCTTGCCGACGCCGAGTATCAGCTTCACCGCCTCCACCGCTTGCATGCTGCCGATCACTCCGACCACTGCGCCGAGCACGCCGGCCTCCTTGCAGCTGGGCACCTCGCCGGCCGCGGGCATATCGCGAAAAATGCAGCGGTAGCAGGGGCCTCGCCCGGGCACATACGTCATGAGCTGGCCCTCGAACCGCAGCGCGCCACCATATATATACGGCTTCCCGGCAAGAACGCAGGCGTCGTTGATGAGGAATTTCGTCGAGAAATTGTCCGCGGCGTCGACGATGACATCGTAGCCGGCAATCAGCTCGGCGATATTGCCGGCAGATACGCGTATGTGATACGGCTTCACCGTCACGTCTGGGTTGATGGAGGTGACGGTTTCGGCCGCCGATTCGACCTTCGGCATGCCGACGTTGCCGGTGCCGTGAATGATCTGACGTTGCAGGTTCGACAGGTCCACCACATCATCATCGACGATGCCGATCGTGCCGACGCCGGGGGCCGCCAGATACATCGCGGCCGGCGATCCCAGACCGCCCGCGCCGATGACCAGCACTCGCGCGGCGAGCAGCTTCTTCTGTCCGCGTACGCCGATCTCCTTCAGAATCAGATGCCGCGAATATCTCTCCAGCTGGTCATCCGTGAAAGCCATGTCCTTCTCCCCTGTCAGCGGCACCCGTCCGCGACGTCGCCCGACTCGTCGATGTATGCACAGCATAGCGTAACGGAGGAACGGTATTTCGCGCGGGGAGCACACGGACGGCCGTTTTGTGACGGTCATCCCCGGCGGGCGCCCGGATGGGGTTAGGATTGGAGCAATGCGCACAGGCGGGCCTGCCGCCGGAGGCGAACACAAGGAGGCCGATGATGACTGCTGCACACCTGACCGTCGCACACTGCGGCGAGGTATCCGCCCTGACGCTGGGACTGCCGGCCTCGGCGGCGATTCCCGAGCAGAAGGGCACGCTGCCGAAGGGATTGTTCGTGGCGAAGGCGCCGGTATCGTCCAAACTCAAGCAGCGACTGGTCAACGACATCGCCTCGATCACGATGCTCGCGCTGCTGCGGCCCGCGAACACGGCGATGGGCGCCGGCAGCGGCAAGATGCCCGAGGTGCTGGTGATTGGCCTGCGCGTGAACACGCCCGGCATCCCCGTCGAGGTGATCGATCTGATCGCCGGACAGCGTAAATCCGGCATCGTGTTCGTCTGCGTGCACGAAGGCGAGTTCGAAGGCACGGTACGCGAGGAGTGTGCGCTGGCCGTGCGCCGCAACGTGCCGGTCCGTGCCGGTCATGTGCCGATCACGAAAGTGTTCTCCGGCGAATGGAGGCCGGCCGGCGAGGTCACGCTGGAACTACCGGAAGGGAACGCCGACGGCGGCGCGAAGACGATGGACGACCTGTGGGATTCGCTGTGCGCGCAGGCGATTCTCGATTCCGCGGACGGAGCCAATCTGGACGCGCGAATCGCCCGCCGGGACCAGATCGTCACGCTGAAAGCCGCCGAAGAGAAGCTGTCGCGTGATCATCAGCGTGCCAAGAACCCCGCCCAGCGCAACGAGATTTACGCCAAACTGCATAAGATTCGCACGCAGCTGGCACAATTGGAGCAGTAGATGCCCCGTCACCGGCGCGGCATCTAGACGCTGCGCGCAGAAACCGCAACGGTCAGAAACCCAGCCGCGTGCGGCCGAACTGATCGAGCCAGCGCAGAATCGCGCCCTCGCGTAACGCCCACGGGCAGATCTCGACCTCATGCACGTTCAGGGACCTCATGATCTCGTCGGCCACGATGCCGCCGCCGACGATCTGCATCGTGCGCTCCGGCGTGATGCCCGGCAACGCCACGCGCTGCTCCGGCTCGATGGCCGCAAGCCGGGGAATCCAGTCCTCCAGCTGCTCGCGCGTCATGATCCACGTGTCCTCGCGCCCGGACTGGCGCAGCACCGCGCCCGCCAGACGTGCCAATGAGCGGAACGTCTTTGACGTGCCCACGGCATGCGCCGGATGCTTGGATTTGGGGAACGCGTCGGGCGGCGAGGAACGTCAGGCGGGCCTCGTCCGTTCCCGACAGCACGGTCACGCTCTGGCCGATGCGCTCTTCAATCTTGCGCAGGATCTTGTTGCTGTTGGGAGCCTCCTTGATGGCCGACGTGGCCATCGCGAGCAATTGCGTGATGTCGTATTCCTCGGCAAGTTCCATGCACTGATCCACGGCGGTCAGAATCGCCTCGATGCCGGACTTCTTGATCGACCCGTCATCCTTGACATACTGCATCAGCCGCACCGTGGATTTGGTGCTGGCCTCGGGATCGGGTCGCGCGCCGGTCGCAGCGTCGACGATCAGCATATGAATCGTGTTGGAGCCGATGTCAAGCACGCCCAATCGAGTGACGCGCGAACGCAAATTCACCATAGCATCTCACTGTATCACCGGCGCGGCCGCAGCATGAGCGCGGTGTTCCACCCAAGGCCGGCCGCGGTTATCGGAGAATCATCGCAGCGAGGCGACGAACTTTCCGAGCCGGGACAGCCCCTCCGTCAACGCCTCGCGCGACGCCGCGTAGGACAGCCGCACATGCGTGTCCGCGGTCGCCGGACCGAAATCCCGTCCCGGAGTCAGCGCCACATGCGCCTCTTCCAGCGCACGCTCGCAGAACGTCCACGCGTCCAAACCGGTTCCCGCGACGCTGAAATACGCGTAGAACGCGCCGTTCGGAACCACTTCGAGCGGCAGGCCGATGCGCTCCAGACCACTTACGACGATGCGGCGGCGGGCGAGCAGCTCCTGTCTGCGTTCCTCGCACACCGCCAACGATTCGGGCGTGAAGCAGGCGAGCGCAGCATGCTGGGTGGGCGTGTGCGCGCATAGATAATAGTTGGTCGCCAGATCGTCGACCGCCTCGATCGTGTATTCGGGCACCACCGCCCAGCCGAGACGCCAGCCGGTCATGCCGAAGAACTTGGAGAAGCTGTTGCAGATGATCGCGTCCGGGTCGGCGAGCAGCGCGGACCTGACCTCGCTGCCATCGGGCTCCCGGTCGGCGAGGTCGAGGTATGTCTCGTCGATGATGCGCCACGCGCCGCGGAATCGCGCCAGATCGCACACGCCTTTGAGCACGTCGAAGTCGATGGTCGTGCCGGTGGGGTTGGACGGCGACGTGACCATCACCGCCTTGGTGCGCTCGCTCCACGCGCGGTCGACCAGTTCGGCGTTGAGATGGAAGCGGGTGGCCGCGCTGGTCGGCACGTCCACCACCACGCCTTCGAAGGAGCGGATCAGTTCGCGGTTGCACGGGTAGGACGGGTCGGCGACGATCACCTCGTCGCCGGGGTCGACGGTGAGCGCGGTGGCCAGCAACAGTGCGGCAGACCCGCCTGCGGTGATGACGATGCGTCGGGGGTCGATGTCGACATGATGGCGTTCATGGTAGAAGTCGGCGATGGCGCGTCGCAGCTCGGGCAGGCCCAGCGCAGCGGTGTACGGCAGCGCGCGGCCATCATATTGCTCTCGCATCGCGTCGCGCACGGCGGGCGGCGCTCCGAAATCCGGCTCCCCCAGACTCAGCTTGATGACGCTGATGCTGCGGGCGATCATCTCGTCGGCCCTCTCGCCGAACACCATTGCCCGGAACGGCTGCGCCTCGCGTGCGCGTCGTGACATCGTCGGCTGTTTCGTCTCGCTCATCATGCATCACCCTTTGCCGTCCATTCGGTACTGCCACCGATTGTAATTGCCTACCACCCTCCCGGCAAAGTCCCGTTTCACCGGGCGTTCACGGGACTATGGCCGGATGTGGAGCCGGTAATCGGGGAATTATACGATGGAACCGCCTGCATTGACGGGACCGGCCGCATTGGCGAGGCCAGCAAGCTCATTGGACGCCATGGAACAAGACGCGGTGATCTCGGTGTAGAGCCGTTCCAGACGCGCCTCGCGCACGGGCTTGGCGAGCTCGCACTCCCAGACGACGATGACATGCCATCCGGCGGATTCGAGCGCGGCGTGCTGCGCGATGTCGCGGTCATGGTTGCGGGTCAGTTTCGCGGTCCAGAATTCCACATTGGATTTGGGAATGGAATACTTGGAACATCCCTGATGCGCATGCCAGAAGCATCCGTTGATGAACACGATCGTATGCCATTTGGGCAGAACCACGTCGGGATGGCCGGGATAGCGCCTGTCGTTTTTGCGGAACCGAAGCCCCCGCGAGAACAGGTACCGGCGCACGAGCACTTCGATGCGGGTGTCCTTCCCGCGGATATGCGACATCGTGTAGCTGCGCGTGCCCCGCTCATACCGTTCGCCGGGCTTGGCCGTCGCGCCCGATTTGCCGGATCCACCGGTCTTCCTCGTGGCTTTTCCCTCGGCCTTGTCCGCAGCCGTCATCTCATCGCCGGCGCCTTTCGCCGCCTGCCGCCGCTCGTCATGGTTTACGCTTTGTTCGCTCACGGTCTCCATTATCCGCCATTGCCGACGTCGGAGCGTCAATCGCGATAGACTACACGTACGCTTGCAACCACGGAGCGGAACCAGGGAGGCAGAATCATGGATGGCTCAACCACCTCGATCAGCGTGGATCCGCGGCAACAGCTCGACGACGTCGTGGATTTCGTCAATGACAGCTGGCTGGCATCAACGGATTTCGACGGCCCTACGTTCCTGTGGAACCATATGATCTCCGACGCGTCCGCCCAGGACGACGACAACCGCAACAATGTGCCCGTCGCCGCTCCCAACGAGGTCGCCGACGTGATCGGGTTGACGATGCAATGGTACTTCGACTCTATCTCATCCACCGTGCCGACCGCCGAACGCACCGAGGACGGCGTGTCCATGCCGCGCAACGACATGCCCACGTTCCGCATCGATTCGCAGGCGTTGTCGGGAGTGGATGCCGTGGTCGGCAACGCGCTGATGAGCACGCGCTGGGTCGATGCCACCACGAATCTGGCGAAGTCGGTCGAGATGACCGCGCGATTCGTGGGCAACGCGGCGGACCGGGACGGCGAGGGCTTCGACTATCTCAAGGAGCTCATCCAGAACGTGCGCGTGTACATGGATTCCGTGGCGCGCAACGCCGACCCGCAGGACGGGGAGAAGGCGCTGCGACTGATCACGCGGGTGGCCTGCAACGAGGATTTCCAGCTGAACGCGACGCAGATGGTGGAGCTGCTGTCGTGCGGCCTGTCGTTCGCGCAATGGGACGATACGCGCATGTTCGCCTATGATGCGCTGAACAGCGCCCTTGACACGATGGATCGTTTCGCCAAGGAGGCGAAAATCGACGAGGACGGGCGATGCGACGGCGAAACGGCACACGACGATGGCGTCATCGCCGCCGAGGCCGCGACCGGCTCGACGGCCGACGCTTCGGAACTCATCAAGCGCACGGTGGCGCTGTCGGCGCACCAGCAGTTCGAGGAATCGATCATGTTCCTGCGCCATGATCTGATGCGCGTGAGCGGTGATGCGGCCGACGCCGACCGCTTCTTGGTGAGCCACCACGAATCGGAAGCCATGGCGGATGCCTACGCGGCGCGCCTTATCGCGGCGGAGCGCTGGGATGAGCTCATCGGCTTCATCGACATGGTGGAGCGCGACCGGCCGAACCAGTACACGGTGATGTTCCCGGAGGATCTGGTTGCGTATGAGTGGGAATCCCTGCGCGAGGCCGCATTCGAGGCGCTGGGACGTTGGGACGAGCTCAGGGCGATGTACCGCGAGCGCATCGTCGAGGCGTACGACCCCTCCGACCTGCACACCATCGCCCAGCTGCGCGCGATCAGCGGCCGGGATTGGGCCGGGCAGGTGCGGAGCATCGTCACGGCGTACGATGACGGATCCGGACGCTACGCCCGCAATCCGATTTACGAGCGGCTGCTCGTCAACGAACGGCTGAGTGCCGAGGCAGAACGCTACTGCCGCACGTTCCCCGACGCCCGCGCCGATCTCGCGGCGGTATTGTGACGCGCTCGTCCGCCGCGATGGATCGCCGAGCCTAAAGCACGTATACGGTTCGTGTGCAATCGGCTCGTGGGGGGGGGTCTTCGCGTTCGCCGGCTGGACAACTCCCGCATTATCGACTTTTGCGGAAGTTGTACAGCAGTTAGCCGTAACCAGCCGCGACCAGAGTCGGCCCAGCCCCGGCCTACAGCTCGAAGCCGAGTTCCTCGGCGGCGTCGGTCGGCACGGGGTCGTCGCACCAGAAATCCTCAAGGTTCTCGTAGGTGGTCAGACTGCGAATCTCGGCCTTGTCGATGTACAGTTCGCCACTCAGATGGTCGGTCTCATGCTGGAAGATGCGCGCCGGCCAACCGTGCAGACGCTCCTCATGCTGCTTGCCGTTCTCGTCGGTCCAGCGTGCGGTGATGTCGAGCCAGCGCCTACGCACGGCCTGATATCCGTCGAAGCTCAGGCAGCCTTCGTAGAAGCTGCGGGTCGCGTCGCCGATCGGCTCATAACTGGGGTTGATGATGGCGTGGAACGGGAATTCGGCGATCTCGCGCGGATCGTCCTCGTCGTCGCGCACATGGTCCTCGACCACCGCGAGCGCGAGCCCCAGGCCGATCTGTGTGGCGGCCAGGCCGACTCCCGGCGCTTCCAGCATCGTCGTGTGCATCGTGTCGATGAGCTTGTTCAGCGTGCCCTTGCTCAGCTGGCCGGAGTATTGCACGGTCTGCTGGCGCAGCACCGGTTCGCCGGCCTGCACGATCGGCAGGATTCGCTCCTTGCCGCCGGTTTTGAGGAGCTGTTCGACCTCACGGTTGAGTTCGAGGTCGACTTTCGTGTTTTTTCCGAACATACGAGTGATTCCTTGGTATTGCGGTATTGCCGTTATTCGTTCTACAGCGCGAGCTCGTCGGCCACGACCTTGGCGAGCCGGTCGCACACCTCGTCGGCCTGCTGCTGCGTGGCGGCTTCGGCCATCACGCGCACGAGCGGCTCCCGGCCGGGCCGGCGGGCGCGGCCCCCCCCGCTACACGGTCGCAGCAGCACGCGACCGGTGTCGCCGAGCAGCTTCGACTCCTTGTCGACGGCGGCCTGCACCGCCGCGTTGGTGGTGGCGGCCATCTTGTCGACGTTCGGCACGTTGACGAGCTGCTGCGGCAGCTGCGGGAAGTCCGCGGCGAGCTGCTTGAGGCTCTTGCCGGATTTGACGACCTCGTTGCACAGGGTGAGCGCGGTCAGGGTGCCGTCACCGGTGGTGGCGAACTCGCGGTTGATGACGTGGCCGGACTGCTCGCCGCCGAGCGTGTAGCCGCCGCGGAGCATCTCCTCCAGCACGTAGCGGTCGCCGACCGCGGTCTGCACGGTCTTGATGCCCATGTCCTTGAGGGCGAGCTTGAGTCCGAGGTTGCTCATCACGGTGACGACGAGCGTGTTGTCGGCGAGCTTGCCGGCCTCCTTCTTGGCGCGGGCCAGGATGCCCATGATCTGATCGCCGTTGACCATGTTGCCGTCCTCATCCACGGCGAGGCATCGGTCGGCGTCGCCGTCGAACGCGACGCCCATCACCGCGTCGGTGGCCTTGACCATGGCCTGCAGCTGCTCGGGGTGCGTGGAACCGGCGTTCTTGTTGATGTTGTATCCGTCCGGGGAGGCGTTGATGACCAGCACTTCCGCGCCGGCGCGGCGCAGCGCCTCCGGAGCGACCACCGATGTGGCGCCGTTCGCGCAGTCCGCCACGATCTTCAGGCCGCGCAACGGCTTGGGCTGGGTCTTGTCCGGGTTGAGCGGGGCGATGGTCGACACCAGATGGTCGATGTACAGGTTCGTGGCGGTCACCGTCTCATGCGAGACGCGGCCGACGCCCGCGCCGGTCGGACGGTCCCAGTCCTGACCGAGCACGGCCTCGATGTCGTCCTCCTTGCTGTCGGGCAGCTTGAAACCGCCGCGCGCGAAGAACTTGATGCCGTTGTCGGGCATGGGGTTGTGCGACGCGGAGATCACCGCGCCCATCTCGACGTTGAGCACGGAGGTCAGGAACGCGACGCCCGGCGTGGGGATGATGCCCGCATCGATCACGTCGAAGCCGCCAGCAGACATGCCGGCGCACAGCGCGGACGCCAGAAAATCACCGGACACGCGCGTATCACGGCCGATCAGCGCACGACGGCGGCCCTCCGGCAGGCCTTCCCTGACGGCACTGTTGCCCAGCACGCGCACGGCGGCATCCCCCAGATCAAGCGCCAGACGCGCGGTCAAATCCCTGTTCGCCAATCCACGAACGCCATCGGTTCCAAACAATCTCGGCATAATCTGCGATTCCTTTGCTTCGACGGCTTCCGCCGTCTCTTCGACATACCGAGCACCATCGTAACCGGCCGGCGAAGCGATTGCATCCCATATCCATGAATACTGCCCAAATCACGCGCAATTGCCAGTTTCGGAGAAAGACATGTGAGAGAATACAAGCAGATTCGCGAGTCATTTGCCAATGAGAGAAGGGGCCGATTGGGGCTTTCTCTGCTGTGGTCATTACCCTGAATGCCGTCCATGTCCGCCGGAGTTTCCATTGCCACCATGGTTGTCAGGGGCTGGAACTCCGGGAGCCGGTTCAGTCGGCGGGTATGGTTGCGGCGGAGCGAATCCTTGCCGGGGGACCTGCTGAGGATATGGCTGCTGCGGCTGGCTAGGTGGCTGTTCCGGCACCCGGTTCGGCAGGCGGAGCCTGGCCCCCACTCCCCTGTGATCCACCAGAATATGGGCGGGATGGCACGGGTCCGTTTGGGTATGATCGAACACTGCCATATGCCACACCGGATACGGGAATCCGCGCGCGCGTCCTACGCCGCCGAGACACCACCAGGGCGATTATCACGCCCGCGGCTATAGCGGCCACGCCTGCGCCGATCACGCCCCACAGCCACACCGGCATGCCGGACGAAGCGCTCTGCGACGGGTCTCCTTCGGGCTTGGCCTGCCCGTTCGGTGTCGTGGTGTTATTGGTCGAACCATCGGCGGTGTTCGTCGCGGAGTATTGCATGCAGTCGGAGCCGCCATCGGAACGGCACTGCTCCACCTTCTTCCACGCCGCCTGCTGACGCTCGTACTCCCGCCCGATGAGCCCGGCCTCACACGGGACATTATCCGCTGCGGTGCCAACGCCGTCCGGGTTCGTCTTGCAATCCTGCGTGTACCAGTCCTTCAGATCCGGGTATTGGGCGGCCGCCTTCATCTGGTACTCCAGAATCGGGTTCACATCCTTGTACTGGGTCGGGTCGACCGTCAGCAGCGCATTCAGGTCCACCTCGCCGAACCCCCGCTTGCGTTCCGGGTCAATGACCGGCTTGCCCTTGCCGCTCTTCGTGTTGCGTATCAAAGACTGGATGATCTGGTTGCCCGTCGCGTCGGGCCACTTCTGCATGGCCAGCGCCAGGTACGACGACAACACCGCGGCCGCGGTCGACGTGCCGCCATTGCCCGCGATATTGTAGACATTCGAAAGAGGATTGACCGGGTCTAATACGTTCATGCCATAGGACAGCACCGCCACATTGCCGTCCATGACATCCGAGGTGGAAGCCAGGTTCCCGGACTCGTCCACGCTGTTCACCATCACCACACCGGGGAAGGTCTCCATGCTGCGCGGGTCGCCGGTCAGATCATCCAAGCCGGGATTCATGTCATTCGCACGTCCTCCGACCATGACGACCCCATGACGCAGGGCATCCACATACCCGGCATAATCCGCGCTGACGAGATCACCTCCCTGGGAACGGTTGAGGATGCGAGCGTCCCAGTCCACCGCCGTCTTGACATCTGCACCACTGTCGCTTGTCGCATCACCCGCGAGTTTCTGATCGCAAGGCGTCACAGCAAGCCCCGCATTAACCGCCCCATCCGTAATATGCAACACGTCCGCTTTGGGCGCCGCCCCCATGATTCCGGGCCACTTCGAAGTGTAGTTGCTTCCATCACCCACGATCCATGCCAGCATGTCGGTGCCGTGCGAGGAGTAGTAGCCGCCTTCACCGGACTTGATCGTCGCGGTCAACGGCTTGCCGTCCACCTTGCACTCGACCGTCTTGTCATCCACGTTATGGAATCGTCCCAGCTTGTATGTGATCGAGGCATGCTTCAACGCGGGATAATCCTCCACCGCCTGCGAATCCAGCACCGCCACCTTCACACCGGAACCATCAATGCCCTGCTTCCACGCGGCAGCCACCACATCGTTCGCCACCGGCCAACGCCCATCATCCGCCGCGAACGCGCCGGGCGTCCACGCGCAAGGCAACACACACGCCAGCGCGAACGCGCACCCGGCCTTCACCCTCGACCAACGAGAAACCATGAACCTGCCCTTCCCGGCTCACGCCGTCTTTGGATGATATCGCCGAGGAGTTTCATGATGAACCCCCTACAATCCGAAAGTGTACTCTCATGAAGCTTTCAGCAATACCCCTTTCCCGTAACATTTCGGTATACGGGCAGTGAACGGCGCAGTCGCAGGGGCGCGGCATGTGACGGCACGGTACATCACGCTGGACAACGTCCGCGATTACGCATTATGCAGGAGTTGTACGACGGCAGATATTTAGGCGCGATAAGAGAATGGCTTGAAATCAACGATTTCGCGGTTCAAGTCACTGTACAACACGTATATTTTGCCCGTTTGCGGGAGTTGTACAGCGCCGTAGGTGCACAACATCTGCGTTTCGCTGATATGCGGGAGTTGTACAACGAATCACGGCAACACGGCGATACGGCAACACGACGACTCTGCCGCACCGCCGGTACATACTCATGCACGCGAAACGCCCTTCGCGCGAACGGCGGCCTTGCAGGCGCACGTTACGCGAAGGGCGTTTCGTATGGGTCGGTCGCGCCGCCTTACAGCGTGGCGTTGAAGTCGCGCACCTTGAGCGTGCGCTGCGAGGATTCCACATTGCCGCGCACGATGCGCTTCAGGGCGTTGTCGGCATCCTCATGGTCGGCGAGCCACCGATGACCGAGTTCGACCAGCGTGGCCGGGTCGGCGTAGTACGGGTACAGGCCCTCAAGCAGCGCCTCGGCCATGTGGAAGCTCTTGTTCTTCCACACCCAGTCGACCACGTCGTAGTACTTGGCGGCGTACGGCTCGGCCAGGTCGGGGCGCGGCGTGGCGCCGAACCCGCGGACCACGGCCTCCAGCTGCATGTTGGTCAGGTCGGCGTTGTTGAGCGCCTCGTTCCAGGCCCATTCCTTCGCGGCGGCGTCGCCACGCACCGCGTGGGCGCCGAGCGCGAACTCGCGGTTCTCGGTGGTGTCGCGCTTGGCGAGCTGCGCGTCGATGCCGGCCTGGTCGATCAGCTTCACCGAGGAGAGCGCGTTGATGATCGTCCACGTGAAGTTGTTGTCGATCTCCAGTCCGGCCACGATCAGCGAGCCGTCGAAGAGGCCCTGCGCGTGCTCGGCGAACTCGGCGTCGCCCTCCTCGCCGTAGCCGAGGTACGCCGTGACGAGCTGGAACTGCTGGTCGGATCCGCCGGGAGCGGCGATGACGAGCTTCCACAGCTCCTTGGCGATGTGCTTGACCACGTCCGCGCGGCGATCCGGCGCGGTGTAGTGCCACGCGGTGGTGCTCATGCAGCTCAGCGCGTAACGGAACGTGGTGGACTCGGTCTCGGTGGCGAGCAGCGCCAGCGTCGTGTCGATGAACTTCTCGGCGGCGAGATCGCCGTCACGGGTCATGTCCCACAGCGACAGCCACACGACCGCGCGGGCGAGCGCATCATCGAAACGCTGCAGGTTCGCCAGGGCGAACGAGAGCGAATCGGCGTCGAAACGCAGCTTCGTGTATGTCAGATCATCGTCGTTCACCAGGATGAACGCGGGGCGCTTCTTGCCGGCCGCGGCGGCGACCACGGTGGATTCGCCGTCCACGTCAAGCTCGAAGCGGTCGGTGCGCACGATCTTGCCGGTGGCCGGATCCTCGTCGTAGAAGCCGACCGCGAGGCGATGCGGGCGCAACACCGGGTGCTCGGCGGGGGCGGTCTGGTTGAGCGTGAGCGAGGCGATGGTGCCGTCCGCGTTCTCCTCGACCTCGGTGGCGATCGTGTTGATGCCGGACTCCTCCAGCCACTTGGCGCTCCACGCCTTGAGATCGCGGCCGGACGCCTTCTCCAGCTCGTGCAGCAGGTCGGCGAGCGTGGCGTTGGAGTATGCGTACTTGTTGAGGTACTGGTTGATGCCCTGGAAGAACTTCTCGCGGCCGACGTAGTACACGAGCTGCTTGAGCACGGAGGCGCCCTTCGCATAGGTGATGCCGTCGAAGTTGACGTACGTGTCGTTGAGGTCGTTGATCGGGGCGACGATCGGGTGCGTGGTGCTCAGCTGGTCCTGGTTCAGCGCCCAGCTCTTCTCGCCGGAGCAGAACGTGGCCCAGGCGTCATGCCATTCGGTGGCCTCGGCGGTGGCGAGCGTGGAGGTGAACTCGGCGAAGGACTCGTTGAGCCACAGGTCGTTCCACCATTTCATCGTCACGTAGTCGCCGAACCACATGTGGGCGAGCTCGTGCAGCACGGTCACCACGCGGCGCTCGGCGAGCGCGTCGGTGACCTTCGACTCGAACACGTACTGGTCGCGGATCGTGACCATGCCGATGTTCTCCATCGCGCCCGCGTTGTACTCGGGCACGTAGATCTGGTCGAACTTGGCGTACGGGTAGGGCACGCCCCACGTCTTGGCGTAGAACGCGAAGCCCTTCTTAGTGATGTCGAACAGGTAGTCGACGTCCTTGGCGAACGCGGGGGCGAGCGCCTGGCGGCAGTACTGGGCCATAGGCACGGTGCGGCCGTCCTCGTTGAGGTAGGTGGTGTGCCATTCGGCGTACGGACCGGCGCAGATGGCGGTCAGGTACGAGCTCATGATAGGCGTGGTCTCGAACGTCCAGCTGCGGGCGGATTCGGGCTCGTGGTCGCCGAGCACCCCGTCTGCGGTGATGACGTCGTCGACGTCCTCCTTGGACTTGACCGGCATGTTCGACGTGACGATCCACGACTTCGGCGCGAGCACGGTGAAGTCGAACGTGGCCTTCAGGTCGGGCTGGTCGAACACCGCGTACACGCGGCGCGCGTCCGGCACCTCGAACTGGGAGTACAGGTAGATGTTGCCGTCGGACGGGTCCACGCTGCGGTGCAGGCCCTCGCCGGTGTTGGAGTACACGCAGTCGGCCTTGACGGTGACCTCGTTGCGGCGGCGCAGGCCGGTGAGCGCGATGCGGTTGTCCTCGAACACCTGCGCGGGGTCGAGCGCCTCGTCGTTCAGGATGATCTCGGTCACGTTGTCGGCGATCAGGTCGAGGAACGTCTCGCTGCCCGGCTCGGCGCCGAAGCAGATCGTCGTGGTCGAGCCGAACGTGCGCGCGTCCCGGGTCAGATCAAGCTGGACATGGTAGCTGATGGGGGCGGAGACGATGGACTTGCGTTCCTCGGCTTCCACGCGGGTAAGGTTTGCACCTGGCATATTTTCTAACTCCTTCTGATATGTCTTCCCGAAAGAAGCCGGGACCGTCACGACAGAAAAAGGAACAAGGAACCGTTCACGCGATTCCCTACTCCTCGCTGAGACGTTGACGTTCAGGCTTGCTTCTGGGACGTATGCCGGCGTCACTTGCGTGAGCCGAAGCGGTTTACTTGCTGGGTTCTTCGATGATGTCCTGGGCGATGTCGGCGACGACCGGAACGATCATCGGC
>OGPR01002079.1_pt1 | contig 14650 bp, 9 predicted proteins | sample 1552981 | NCBI WGS metagenome assembly OGPR01 (sample SAMEA2580260, study PRJEB22360) | human gut metagenome | biome: human gut; feature: human-associated habitat; material: faeces | place: Denmark | collected 2008/2010 | reverse complement strand
GAAACCACAGGAGATCCCAATTCTTACGGTTTCCGTATGGGGCGATGCACACAGGATGCTGCGGTACAATGTGCGGCTATACTGGCGCGAAAAGACCGTGCACAATGGGTGCTGGAAGGCGATATAAAGGGCTGCTTCGACAACATCAGCCACGACTGGATTGAAAAGCATATTCCCATGGACAAGGAGATACTGCACAAGTTTCTGAAATGCGGGTATATCGATACGGGAAAACTGTTTCCGACTCATGCGGGAACGCCGCAGGGTGGAAGCATTTCTCCGACGATCGCCAATATGGTTCTGGACGGTCTGGAATCCATGCTGAACAAACGATTCCGCAAGCACTATGAGAACGGAAGTTGTGTAAATCCTAAAGTGAATCTGGTTCGCTACGCAGATGATTTTATCATTACTGGCGAAAGCAGAGAGCTTTTGGAGAATCAGGTAAAACCATTGGTGGAAGCGTTTATGACCGAACGCGGCCTGACACTTTCTCCGGAAAAGACGGTTATAACCAACATTAGAGATGGCTTTGATTTCCTCGGATTCAATATCCGAAGATACTCCAATGGGAAATTTCTGATCAAGCCTTCTCAAAAGAATGTAAAGACGTTCTTGGATAAAGTGCGCAGAATCGTCAAACACAGCAAGGCATCCACCCAACAGGAATTGATTGGCAAGCTCAATCCCATCATCCGAGGGTGGGCATTATACCACGCGCATAACGCTTCAAAACAAACTTTCTCCATGGTAGATAACCAGATTTGGCAATACCTGTGGCGCTGGGCAAGGCGACGGCACCCGAAGAAATGTGGGAAATGGATATACAGCCGCTACTTCCATTTGGTGGAACAACGCGTATGGACGTTTGCAGTCCCGAGATACTCACCGGAATCAACGAGTGAATATGACTACATTCTGCTGGAGAGGGCATCCAATCGGGAAATAAAGCGATTTGTGAAAATCAAATCCGAAGCCAATCCCTTTGCCCTCGAATGGCAAATGTACTTTGAGGAACGCGAGACGGACAAAATGCGCGACACCCTGAATGGGCGTGTTAAGCTGTTAAACATTGTTCAGCGGCAGAAGGGGCTGTGCGCGGTCTGCGGCAAAAGGATGACGGTTGAAACCGGATGCAAGATTCATTATCTCCGATGCGGAAATATCCGAACGAAGCAGATGGTTCATCCGTTCTGTCACAAAATGCTGCATGCTCAGGATTCTGAAACTTTTGAACCGGCTCCGCAGAGAAGCGGAGTTTCATTGGAGGCTTGAGCCGTATGCGGGGAAACTCGCACGTACGGTTTTTAGAGGGGAGGATGGCAGTAATGTCATCTTCCTACTCGACGTCTACAAGTGTTCCGAATCCCTGCGCAGCCGAAAGGCCAAGCAGTACCCGACCCACTACAAGGACAGCCGCACCGCTCGCTACAAGGACGACATTGCCAAGAAGAAGATCTGCGCCGACTGCGTGGGTCTCATCAAGGGCTACAACTGGACGAGCGGCGGCGTGGGTGTCATCGAGTCCATCGGCACTGATGCCAAGTTCACCAGCAAGTATGGCGGCAATGGCTGTCCCGACAAGTCTGCCAACGGCATGTTCACCTACGCCAAGAACAAGGGCTGCGCTTGGGGAACCATTGATACCTTGCCTGAGATTCCCGGTGTGGCGCTGCGCTCTGATGGGCACGTGGGCGTGTATGTCGGCGGCGGTTATGCTGTCGAGGAGCGCGGGTTCAACTACGGCTGTGTCAAAACGAAGGTGGCTTCCCGCAAGTGGACGCACTGGTTCCAGCTGCCCTTCGTGGACTACGGCGATGCCGTCTTTACCGGCGGCAGCTATGTAAAGCCTGACTCTGCCCAGACGGAATATACCCTCGGCACCCGAACTGTGAAGAAGGGCTCCAAGGGCACGGACGTGAAGGCGCTGCAGGAGTTCCTGCTGCAGCTGGAATACAGCCTGCCCAAGTATGGGGCGGACGGCGAGTTCGGCTCCGAGACTGAAACCGCCCTCAAGAAGTTCCAGAAGAAGGTTGGAATCAAGCAGGACGGCATCTACGGCAGCGAGACCCATACGGCGCTGATGGACGCTGTGGCTGACGATGATGACGGCAAAGAACAGCCCGAAACTGAGAAACCGGAGGTGCAGACTCCTGCCACGAAGCAGGTGCGCATCGTCTGCGCCAGCGGCTCTGTCAACATCCGCGTGGGCAATGACACCAAGTACAGCCGCATCACCTCCGTGAAGGATGGTGCGACCTTCGAATGGATCGCCACTGCGGAGAACGGCTGGCACGCCATCGTGGTCAATGCTCAGGTGGGGTGGGTGTCCGGGAAGTATTCGCAGGTCGTCTGACGAACATATATAATGTAGAAACGCACATTGGGGCCGGAGCAATCCGGCCTCATTTCTTGTATATGGCGGCATAGATGGTCATGCCAGAAAGGAATTGCCTCGTGACAAACGCTGAGAAGCCTTTTTCGGTGCTCCTGAGATTTCCTAAGATTTCCTACCTTACCTCGAAATGCCTTGCTACATCTCACGGCGGTTTATTTGACGCTTACGGAGAGTGTGCCGTGTACCGGCAAAACTATCTCCGCAACCATTATGCAGAGCGTGACAAACAACACCTTTTTCTTTTCCGTTTTTCAGCATCCCTGCGCGACATGTATTTTTTGTATCATACATATTTGTTTGCGGGCTCAAAGTACGCTGTTTGTACTTGTCATTGACAAATACGTCAACAATATTTACTGCCATGCATCGCTGAAATATAATATAAGTAAGCTTATGTTTTAGAGAGGAGCGTGCGTGGATGAAACGCAAGCACTGCAGGAGAATGGCTGCTCTTTTTGCGGCGGTTATGCTGCTGTCCGCATTTCCGGCGGCGGCGGAACAGGCGTATACCACCTATACAAGCGAAGCGCTGAGGCTCTCTTTTCAGGTGGACGCTGGCTACAGCGTTACGGAAAGGGATGGCTATATATGGGTCTATCCCGGGGAAACCGCCTCTAATTTCCGCCTGACATGGGCGGAGGAGGGCGATGTGAACAAAGAGGACTTCTTTGCCCAGACGGGCGAAGCGCTGCGCGCCGCCATGGGCGGGAGCATGGTGTACGATCCCGGCACGCAGAGCCAGCCTATGGATATGCGGGGCATCCCCATGGACGCCATGATGTATGCCTATACCGACGCGCAAAGCGGCCAGATCATAGAGGGCGCTTATCTGTGGGAACAGCGGGAGGGCTACAGCATACTTTACGGCGCGGCATATATCCCGGCGGAGGCCGACGCGGTGCTGTCCGGGCTGGTGCTGGCCTCGCAAACGTTTTCGCCCGTTGCGGAGGGCGCTCAGGAAAAAGTACCGGAGGGCGGAGCACTTTCCGAATGGATGGCGGCGCTTTATCAGGACTGCATGGAGATCGCGCAGGCCACGGCAGCGTTTGCCCGGAGTTATCAGGCGTCCGTGAACAATGCCGATACGGCTTACGCCGCCGAAATGCAGGCGTACGCGGCGCTGTGCAGGGAGAAGCTGGAAAAGGTTTCCGCCTGCCGGAGCGCACTGGAGGGCATGAAGGGAATGGTTTCTGGCGGAGAAGGCGCCTTTCAGTATGAGAACGCGCTGGAGGCCTGCCGCATCGCGGAAAGCCTGCTGGCCTTTTATATCGGGTACTACGATTCCAGCGACCCGCTCGGGGCGTATCAGCAAAAGGCCGCGCAGGGAATGTACGCCTCGGAAGCCGATTCCCTCAACGCCATGTATATCGCCATGGGCGATGTCAAGGAGAATTATCAGGCTCTGGCATGCCCGCCGGCCATGACGCAGACATGGCCCTTGTATATCCGTCAGATCGACGCCTTCCAGGAAAAGCTGTATGCTGATTACAAGGCGGCGCTGCTGGACGACGCGCTGATGGATTTTTCCGCAACGCAGCTTCTTATGCGCCAGCCTTACCTGATGCTGCGCTATGAAATACTGATGTACGCCGTCATAGAGCAGCAGTTTGTCAACCTGGCCAACATGCTGACGCTGGAGGATGATACCGGCGAGCAGCAGATATGGGTGGATTACTCGATGGCCGAAGAAATCTATCCTAACCTGTATCCCTCCATGGATTCGGCGGTGAACCTGGCGCTGAGCACGGATGCGGGGAAAACCCGGCTGCTGGTCGAGGTGGAGATCGAGGGCTTTTCGCAAAAATACCAGCGGACGGTGAACGTGGGGCCGGAGATCACCTATCTGATGATCAAGCCCCCGGCCATGAGCGGCCTGACCAGCCTGGGAAGCGGACGCGAGACGCAGATCACGCTGCGCGTGACCCAAATGGATACCGGCGAACTGCTGGTCGCGGAGAGCAAAACGATCACGTTGCACAGCATATACGATTTTACGATGCTGAACAGCGAGTTCGGCGTGATCGAACCGTACAACCTGCTGGCGTGGCTCCGGCCCGACGCGGAGGAGGTTTTGGCGCTGCGGCGCGAGGCCATCTACTGGCTGGAAACCAACGCTGGCGCGGGTTACAGTTCCCTGCCCGGCTATCAGCTCGCCTATCCGGACGGTACCGACGAGCCATCTACCACCGTACTGCAGGCCATGGCCATACAAGGTGCGATCAGCGATATTGGCGTGCGCTATAACATGGGACCGTATTCCTTTGGCGGCTCACAGCGCGTGCTGACCCCCGATGCGGTGATCCAGAGCCGGTCGGGCATCTGCATTGAAACCGCGCTTCTGATGGCGTCCGCCCTGCAGTCGGCGCAGATGCACGCCATGATCATCATCACCCCGGGACACGCGCAGGTGGCGCTGGAAACCTGGGAAAACAGCGGCACGTACTACCTGCTGGAGACGACCATGCTGCCCTATAACGCGACCGAGGAGGAAACGATGGCCTTTGCCCGCTACCTGACGGCGGAGGAATGGCGGGAGTATCTCTCCGGAGACGGCGTATATGTGATCGACTGCGACCTTGCGCAGACGCTCGGCATCCGTGGGCTTGCCTGAGCGGGAGAATGACAAAAGCATTTCGGGCGCGGGCGCGCTCTGAAATCAGATTGAGAAAAAAGGAGAGGATATCATGAAGAAATTATTGGCGGTACTGTTGGCGGCGCTATTGCTCGCCGCGCCGGCATTCGCCCAGACGGCGAGCCTGGCGGGTGAATGGACGATGACGAAGACAGTCGCAAGCGGCGTGGTCATGTCGCCGGAAGCCTATGGCCTCAGCATGACGATTGTCCTTAACCCCGACGGTACGGCTTTTGCCAGACAAACCATCAACGGTGCTCCTATGGAAGAGAACGGGACGTGGGCGCAGAACGGCAACACGGTCACGATTACCAGTCAGATCTCTGAAGAGGTCACGACGCTCACGCTCCAGTCGGACGGCACGCTGCTGGCCATGGTGGACGGCGTGGCCATGTACTTTACGCAGACCGCAGCCGCGCCGCAGGCGACGAACGCGCCCGGCGGAGGGCTGCTGCCGGACGGCCTGCTGCCCTCCACGGGCGGCACGGCTCCCGCCACGGGCAGCTTTGAGGGCCAGTGGGTGCTGACGAAGGCTTCCGCAAACGGCCAGACCATTGACCCGGCGGCCATGGGTGTGCAGATGACCGCGACCTTCAACGCCGGCGGAAGCGGCACAATCTGGGACGGCGAGGAATCGCTCGCCTGCACCTGGGTGCAGAACGGCTCCACCGCCACCGTGACGGAGCAGGATGGATACACCTGGACGTTTGTCATGCAGGCGGACGGCACGATCAGCGTCGATGTAGACGGCATAACGCTGTTTATGGCGCGTCAGGGCGGCGCGGCTTTGCCCTCGACCGTGAATCCCCCCGCTGCTGCGGGCGGGCAGACCGTAACCGGAAACGGCTTTACCCTGCAGGTTCCGCAGGGCTGGATGGAATTGAACGAAGCCACGCTTCAGCAGCTGATACAGACCAACGGTCAGGCGGCTGTGGACGCTGCCGGGCTCAGCCAGCAGTTGCAGTATACCCAGTCGATGGGCATTCTGCTGTATTACTCGGCGGATCTTAATGCCAACATGAACGTGGCGCAGGAGAGCGCGCAGGGCATTACCATGGATACGCTCCCGACGCTGGAGGCGGACTACGCCGCCGCCTATGCCAGCATGGGCATAACCAATTACGATATGGCGGGCCCGGTGGAGTTTTCCGGAAGAACGTATTATACGGGCACCTATGACGCGGTTTATCCCACGATGCAGTACTATTACATCGTCAACAACGTGTTCTATACGATTACGCTGACGAACGTTTCGGACGCGGACGCGGCCACGATTCTGAGCAGCTTTACCGTGAACGGATAACGATACGGCTGAACGCGCGCCTCTCTCCGATCCGGCGGAAGGCGCGCGGCACAAGGAGGGATTCCGATGTTCAGGCGCAGGCTTGTTTTCTGGATACTTACGGTCTGCCTGCTGGCTGCGGCCATGCCGGCCATGGGCGAGGGCGCGCCGTCTTTTGACACATGGATGGAAGCGGCAGATTACCTGCGCGACTGCACGCAGGAGAGGGCGGGGGAGATTCGCTTTACGCTGTCGGTTCAAGAGGCGCTGACCATGCCGGAAGATGATCTGCGTCAGGAGTTTTTGCAGATGGCGCCGCTGATGAGCCGCCTGTACGCCTCCATCGACTATGACAGGAACAGCGTGAAGGTTGTAATCACGCCGGTATACCGGGCGGGCGTAAGGATGCTGGACGCATGGAGAACCGGCGACGAAAGCGCGCTTTCGCATCAGGAACGGTCGGCACTGGATGAGGCGGAAGCCATTGTAGAGCGCTTACAGGCGCGGTACTCCTCCTCGCTTGAACTGGAGCGGGCGATCTTTGACGAATTGTGCGCCCAGTTGACGTTCAATGAGATGCTTGAAAAGGAGCCGAGCGAGGACGCCCTCGGCGTCAGCGCCGCCTTCGCGCTGACCCATGGCTGGGCCAACTGCCAGGGCTATTCCGACGCTTTCTACCTGCTGGCGGGCATGGCGGGATTTGAGGTGGGATTCCAAAATGGATACAACGCCGGGGTTCTGCATGCGTGGAACACGGTGGAACTAGGCGGGCAATGGTATGTTGTGGACGTCTCCACAGCGGATATTGCAGGCGACCTGGTCGCGCCGGAAACCGGCGTTTACACGCTGTTTAACGCAGGCCGCGACCGTTGCGCGGGTGCTCTTTCCTGGGATCCCGTCTGGGAAACCGCGGATATCGCGGACGGTTCGGGCGGCAGTTACTTCTTTCACGCGGGAATTCCCGGATTTGGCGCGACATTCGACGACCTGGACGCGATGGCGCAGTACTGCTACAATAAGCGCGTATATGACGGCGAGCGGGATATATGGGTACTGCTCCTTGGCTATGGTGAGGAACTGCCCATAGACGGCATCAACGCAGCGATGACGCGGGTGACGAATCAGCACAGCGGCGAGACGCGGTGGCGGTTCTGGGGCTGGCCGACGGGGGGAGCGCAGTGCATACTGCTGCGCTGGGACGTTTTTTAACAATTACCAATAAGTAGACGGATCATGCAGGAGAAAAATGATGAAAAAATGGACGATGCTGCTGGCCTTGCTGCTGGCAACGGTGTTTTGCTTTCCCGGCGCTCTGGCAGAGCAGGAAGCCGTGGAATCCACAGGGGATAATGGTGGCGGGCAGTTGGTCTCCCATGTTTACGAGCCGGGCGATATTGCGTCCGGGCTGCTGGCTCAGGCGTTTGGGCAGGAACACGGTACAATGATTGTGGCGGAGGTACGCGGCGAGGGTATCCCCCTTGAAGCGGAGATGCCGGATCTCGTCCTGCGGCTGGGCGTGGCCTTCAGCCAGGGTGCGCGTCTGGAACTGGGCCTGCGGGAAAGCCAGGAAAACGTGGGCTTTGACATCGCGCTGGATGCGGACGCGCAGGGTTTGGCTATAGCGAGCGATCTTCTGCCGGATGAACGCTATACGATGAACTGGGAGACTCTGCTGGGAATGAATCTGGAGGAAATGACGGCCGGATTGCTCGGCACGCTGGAAATGCAGACGGCGCAGACCGCAGCCGCAATCAGCGCATTGGAACCGCTGATGGAGCCGTATGTCGCGATCGTTGACGAATTTATGCAGGAACTGGCCGTGAAGGAATTCTACGATGTGCCCGAGGAATACGGCTTTCCCGCCGTTGCCTACGAAATCTACATTACCTGTACGCATGCGCAGGCGGCAGAACTGCTCACACGGCTGGCCGACCAGCTGGAAGGCGACGGGCAACTGGCTCCGGTGCTGGACGTGATGCTCGCCTCTCAGGGGCTGGGATCTGCCGCGATTGTGGAAATGATGCGTGGCGCAGCCGGGTCGCTTGCGCAGTCCGAAGGCCATTTCGTGCTGGGCGCCGGGACGAATTATGATGCGGCTGCCGAGCCGTGGTACGTCATTGTTACCAATACGCAGGAGGACGGCGCGACCGATGAATGGTATCTGAGCTTTGAGCCCTATGCAGAGGAAAACACCCCGTATTTCTTCGACCTTGGCTATTCGCAGACGCTCGTGGACGGAAGCCTGGGCGACGGCATGCAGCTGATTGTGGGCATCTTAAGCATTCCGGACACTGCGCTGACGGGCTGGGGTGTGCAGCTGACCGTCAGCGAGGGCGAGACGGACACGGGGCTGCTGCGGATAAGAGCGCTCAAGAGACCCACCACCACGGAGGAAGGCCTGCCGGGCTATGGAGGCGAGGTCTACATAGGCGTCGGCAATCCGGAAATCGTAATGGAATACGAACATGAGATGAATGCGTTTATGACCCCCGACGGCGGAGAGGCGTTTACACTGGAAGGCACGCTGTGTCCGGACGCGGCGCAGAGCGCGGATACCTACGCCTTTACGCTGGAAGCGGGCGTGGAGCCCGGCCCGGACGGACTGCAGGGCAGGGGCAGGCTTATGATTGGAACGGAGGATATGCCTGAGCTGACGGGGCTGAGCTTTGAACTGCATGAGGCCGAGCCTCTGCAGCTCGGCGGCACGGATGTGGCGCTGGAATCCCTTTCGGAGGAACAGTTGAGCGCACTGATCGAACGGTTCACAACGGCGCTGTCGGGCTGCCTGGAGGCGATGCCGGTTCGGCAGACGGCGGAATAAGAAGCGGGGAGGGCGGCAATCGCTGCCCTCCTGCCTGTAAAAGATGGAGAAAATCGGAGGCATAAAGATCATGAAAGGATGGCTGGCGCTGTGCTGCGCGGTATGCATGCTGGTTGGTGCTATGGCGGCGGCAGAAAGCCCGACGGAGAACGGATTCTCCGCGCTGGAGCTGCCGGCGGACGAGATATTGGATATGAACCTTGATAGGAACCGCGGCACGGAAGCGATCCAGTGGACGCAGACAGAGGACGGCGCGGGCGTGAAGATGACTGTGGCTGAAGAAGATGGGACGCAGGCGGAATGGAGCATGGACTGCTCGCAGGCGCAGGTGTGGATTGCCGACCTGGACAGGAACGGTGTCAAGGAGATCTGCGTGAGCGGCGATCCCATGTCTGACGACGACGTAACATGGTGCCTGACGTATGAGGCGGGAGAGCTCAAGCCGCTGCCGTTTGAAGGCGCGGAATACGCGCAGGGCCGGATTACGGGCATGGACGCGGAAGGAATGACCATGGCCGGATATGTGGACGCGCTGGGAACCCACATGGGCATTCGCCGCCTGACGGTAGAGGACGGGAAGCTGGTCACGGTCGGAGACGGGCTGTGGCACTTTGAATACGACCTGCAAAGCGAGGAAACTTGGGCGCAGCAGGCTTTGACGGCGAAAACGGCAGTGCCGGTTACCTATGTGGATTTGACCGGGAAGGAATCCCGGGGGGAACTGGCGGCGGAAATAAAGATACTGATCACCGCCACAGACGGCGTTTCCCGGGCATGGTTCACCGTGCAGGACGGCCGCAGGGGTTATTTGACCATAGCGCCCGATGAAACCGCGGGCTGGGGCTATATTATCGGCGGCGTTGGCGAGCAGGCGTTGTTTGAGGGAATACGCTACGCAGGCTGAGGGCGCATACGAGCTTTCAGGGAAGGAGGGCAAATATGGCCTGGGATTTATCAGCCGACAGGGAACGGGAGCAGATGGAAAGCCTGCGCAATGCGTGGCTGGAGCGCGAGGAGGTCATCCTGAATCACTTCAGGGTGTCGGCGGCTATGTTTCGGTGGGGCTATCGGATACTGGGCATTATCGCCGCACTGGTGGCGGCCATCATGTTGGCCGTGGGGCTGATTGAGAGGAATCTCATCGTTGTGCTGTTTGGCGTTGTACTGATATACAAAGAAATCAAACTCTGTAAGCCTAAATTCAACGGGAGCTATGTCAGCGCGTATGCGGAAGTGGAAGCGGCGGTGGCTGCGGTGCGTCGTGGAGAAAGCGGAAGTTTTCCGCCGGAGTATACGCCGGACACACAGAAGCTGCGCGAGCCTATGCTGGGCGCGATCTGTGGAAAACTGGCGGTTATCGCAGGCTTTCTGCTCTTTTGCGCGGTCGCATTCGCCGGAATGGGGGTTTTGGGCATCGCTTTTGTTCTGATAGATGTGGATTTCAGGGAGTTTTTCTGGCTGTTTGTCCCTCTGAGCGTCCTTTTTGCGCTCATCGGGGCGCCGTTAGGGGCGGCGGGCGTCGTATACGCCAGGAGCGCCTGGGCAGTCAGGAAGCGATAAGAAAGGGGGAGTGGATAGAATGGAAGATACATGGCGCGAAAATCAGGAATATGCCCTGCGCCAGACGAGAATATGCTTTGTCGTGATGCGGCTTTTCCGGTGGCTGCTGGCACTTTTGACGATTGTATGCGTAGGGATGGGGATATGGTGGCTGCTGCGCGGAGAGACGCGCGCCCCGGCGGCTCTGGGCATGGCAGTCTGCGGCGCGGCTATGTGGATGCTGATAGGGGCGTTCATGAAACCGTATGCCCGGACTGCCGCTGAAATCGTGGCCGCGCTGAATACAGGGGGCCCTCCGGAAGGGGGATACAGCCCTCATACGGCGTGGATGGTAAACTGTTATATCAACATGCATCCGGCATTTTTCCTGCTCTTTGCCCTGCTTTGGCTGATCCTTGGGGCGGCCTGCCTGGGCGGGGGCGGATATCTGCTGGCTTCGGAGATAGGGTATCCGTCGCCCCACATACCGTCACTGGTGATGGGCGCCGGGCTGTTTACGCTGGGCGTGGCGCCGGCGGTGATGGGGCTGGTTTATATTGTTGAAGGACTTTCCGGACTTGGAAAGGGCCGCAGAAAACCGGATAAATGATCGCGCGCATTGGCTGGCATATATGAGGGAATGGGCTGCCGGCTTATATATGAGCGGAAAAGCGCAGTGGAGACGTGCGCAGGAATATAAGCCCATAAAGGAATGGATTATCCTTGCATTTTCCCTCTATCGCCTTGACTATGGGGCGCGCTCCCGGATGGCTTCTGGATGATGCTGACATACCATAACAGGAGGAAAACAGAATATGCTGAAAAGGATTATGCTGTTTTTGCTGGCAGCGTGCCTGCCGCTGGCGGCGCCGGCGCTGGCCGAGGGAGGAGAGCGGCCGCGGATCATCCTGATGGCCTGCTATCAGCAGGTGGGATGGGGCGTTTACGCAGATGCGGCGTTCCTGGATGAAGAGGGCGGAATTTGGCACTACGAAAACGAAATGGGGCTGCCCAGAGAAGACGCCGAACGGCTGGAACTGCTGGGTAAAACTGAAGACGTGGAGCACGTGGGGCAGTTGGACAAACGCAGGGTGGAGGAAATCCGGAGCCTGATCGCTGCCATACAGCCTGAAGAAGTGAAACGTGGTCCGGGACATATATTGGATTACGGTCTTGACACATACAGCGCCATCCGTTACGGAGACGGTGGAGAGGCGGAAATCATCTGCCTGGCGAAGTGGGGAGACTGGACCTATGAAAATACAGATATCAACGCCCGCGCGGTTTATCTGGCCCTGTTTACGGAAGTGCTGGGCAATGATCTGGACAGCGACGAATATGAATTTCTGTATCAGCCCACGCCGTTTGAGCGCATGTCTCTGACGGATTTCTGCGGCGTTGAAAAGAATATTTTTGAAGACGCGACGGTGGCGGTGCGGGAAAACGGCACGGAACGGACGCTCGAGGGCACGGAGGCGGAGGAAAAGCTGGCATGGCTTCAAAGCCTCGCGGTTACAGGCAAGCGCAGCGCCCTGAAACCTGAAGGCGGCGAAACAACGTACCTGCTGGTCACGCCGGAGGGGGCGGAGGCAGAATTTGTGTTCAGCGACAGTCTGCTGGCGCGGCCAGACGGCATGTATACGGTGGAAGCACTAAGCACGGAGGAACTTGAAAAGTTAGAGGACTTGAAAAATGCGCAGGATGCCATCGACAGGACGAGGGAAGGCATCAAAAAAAGAACGGAATGATGAAGCGCTGGACCGCTGCGCAGGAAATGCAGGCTTTGCCATCGAAAGGAACGGATTTGAAAGGGCCTCCTTTTCATGGTATAATCAGGGCAGGAAAAACGGCGTCCGGCCATGAGAAAAGGAGATAAAAGAGGTCATGCGATTCGAAGAGGCTCTTAACGGTTATATCCATCAAATAGGCATTACCGCAAAGGATCTGGCCGACGCCAGCGGCTTGTCCACGGCGGTTATCAGCCGCTACCGAAGCGGGGAGCGTACGCCCGCGCCGGATGGCGAACCGCTTCTCAATCTCTCCAAGGGGTTGGCTCGCCTTGCGCAGCGTAAAGGAATGGACGGATTTACACAGCCGGAGCTGCTTTCGGCCCTGCAAAAATCACTGAGATATGACGAAAAAGAGGGAAACCGGCTCGCAGTGAATTTCGATCTGCTCATCAATGTGCTTAACCTGCGTTCCAGCGATATGGCGCGGGCGCTGAATTTCGACCCCTCCTATCTGTCCCGTATCCGCACGGGACAGCGCACGCCCGCGAATTCCGCCGCGTTTGCGCAAGGTGTGGGTAATTTTGCGGCCCGCCGGTGCGCAGAGCCGTCTGAACGCGCTGCGCTTGCGCATCTGATGGGTGTGCAGCAAGGTGCGCTCAGCGAAGACGGCGCTTGCGCCTGCGAGGTGGCAAAGTGGCTGCTGAGCGGTGCGGCCAGCCAGAAAAACCCGATTATTTCCTTTTTGGAAAAGCTGGACAATTTTGACCTGAACGACTATATTCGCGCTATCCGCTTTGACGAATTGAAGGTGCCTACCGTTCCCTTCCAGCTTCCTACGACCAGGACATGCTATGGGCTGGAGAACTTCCGTCAGGCCACGCTGGATTTTCTCAAGGCCACGGCGCTTTCCCGGTCGCGTGAGCCGGTATTTATCTGCAGCGATATGCCAATTGAGGAACTGGCGCAGGATATGGAATTCTCCAAAAAATGGATGCTCGGACTGGCGGCAATCCTCAAAAAGGGACTGCGCCTGGATATGGTGCATGACCTCAACCGCCCCTTTGGCGAAATGATGCTGGGGCTGGAAAGCTGGATTCCGCTGTACATGACGGGACAGATTATGCCGTGGTATCTCCCCGGCAGACAGAACGCCGTTTACGGGCATCTGCTGTTCTGTTCCGGCGCGGTGGCGGTTGAGGGCGAATGCATCTCCGGGAATTTTGCTCATGGCCGCTACCTGTTTTCCAAATCCGGCAGCGATCTGGCATATTACAGACGGCGCGCCGAAGCCATTCTGAAAAAGGCGCAGCCACTGATGGATATCTACTGCGGGACGGCGGAAAACGTCTATGGCTCATTCCTTGCTGCGGAGGCGCTTAAGCCGGGGAAGCGCCGAAGTCTCCTGACCACCCTTCCGCCCCACACGCTTTCGGAGGAATGTCTATCGCGATTGCTGGAGAAAAACGGCGTTCCTGACAGCGATGGGCGGCGTATGCTGGAGGCCTGCGCGCAGATGAAAGGTTTTGTGGCGGCAATGCTCGACAACGGAAGCTACGAGGAAGAATTCCCCGTCCTGACGCAGAAAGAGTTTGGGCAGGAGAGCGTGTCGGTCGCGATGTCTGAGGTGTTTGCCGGGATGCCGGTTCACTACGACGAAGCAGACTATTGGGAACACCTGCGCCTCACACGCGCCTTCGCGCAGTCGCACCCCGGCTATACCGCCCGGGAAAATGGTCGTGGCGCATTCCGGAATATTCAGATATTCATCAGTGAAGGAAAGTGGGTAAGCATATCCAAGTGTAGAAAACCCACCATTCACTTTGTCATTCACCATCCGAAGCTGTGCGTGGCGATAGAAAATATGATTGTGCCCCTGAATGAGCAGGAGGCCGGCGAGAGCCGGAATCCCGACCGATGACAGCATTTTACAGGAGGAATCATCCATGAAGAAAAAGCGGACATGGACGGCGCTAATACTGATAGCAGCCCTGATACTGATATTCGCTGCGCCAGCGAACTGTGAGGCGGAGGACGCGCGCATTTTGCTCATGCGCTGCTACCAGCAAGACAGATCAGGCGTTTGTTCTGAAGCTGTCTTGCTAGATGAGGAGGGGTGCGTGTGGCAATATCAAAGCGACGACCCGCTGCCGGATACCGATGAAGAACGGCTGGCATTTCTGGCGGAGTGCCAGAACGTGACTCTTGTCAGGCGGCTTGATGTGAACCGCGGTCTTGAACTTGATCGGGC
>OGPR01002068.1_pt1 | contig 14697 bp, 8 predicted proteins | sample 1552981 | NCBI WGS metagenome assembly OGPR01 (sample SAMEA2580260, study PRJEB22360) | human gut metagenome | biome: human gut; feature: human-associated habitat; material: faeces | place: Denmark | collected 2008/2010 | reverse complement strand
GGGCAGGGCCCGGACAGGTTGGGTAGGAGAGGGTGCCCGGCGTAACGCACGCCGGGCACCCTTGTTTTGCAGGGGGGCTTGCCCGCCGGAATCCGCGTGATCGACCGCAACCGCATCGTCTTCGCAAGGAGTATATCCCTGTCTGCGGGAATTACAGGCGGCTGTTCCGTGATTTCCTCGCGGCGCGTTCCCCGATGCCCGGGACGAGCAGAGAACCGCGGGTTTATTCCATGTAAGTCATGACGTTGCCGCTGATCTGCTGCAACGATATTTCACAAACCTTCGTATTGTATTTGGCCGTGAGGATGCGCTCTTCGGCATCGAGCAGGCTCTTCTGCGCTTCGCGCATCTCGATGCCCGGCAGGTCGCCCAGCAGGTAACGTTCCATGGCGATCTCGTAGTTCTCCTTGGCGGCGATCAGGTTCTCCTTTTCCAGTTGGATCACCTCGAGGTTGTTGCGGTAGGCCTGCCAGAAGTTCGACAGGTTGGCACGCAGCGACTGCTCGAGCCTTTCGCGCGTGAGCTGCGCATTTTCCACGTCGATGCGGGCGTTGCGCTGCTCCCGGCGGCGGTTGCCGTCGAAGATCGTGATGCCGAGTTTCACCCCGGCGTTCAGTCCCAGCGTTCCGCGCGACCGGGTCGTCCCGTTCCCGAAACGGTTGTAGGTGTAACCGTATCCCGTCGTCAGGTTCAGGTAGGGGTAGTTGCGCGCCTGCACGGTTTTCAGGTCGAGTTCGGCCAGCACATTGTCATGCCCTGCCAGCAGCAGCGAGGCATTCGTGTCGAGCGTCTGCGCCAGCAGCTCCTCCCATTTGAGCTCGCCGTTGACCTCGATCACCGAGTCGCGGATGCAGAGCATTTCGTTGACGTCCTTGTTGGCCAGCAGTTCGTTGATGCGGATGCGCGAAGCCGAAACCAGCTCCTGCTGGGACATATATTTCGAACTGTCGGCATTGAAGTCCACGCGTGCCTGCAACAGGTCGAGGCGCGAGAAATTGCCGACGCTGACCCGCGCTTCGGTGATGCGCAGCCGCTCGCGCGAAAGCGCCACGGCATAGCGGAAATTCTGCAGGCGCAGCGTTTGCTGGACGTAATTGTAGTATTCGGCCGTCAGGCTGGCTACGAAGTCCTCGATCGTGATGCGGGTGCGGACAGTGCCCATCTCCTGCATCTCTTTGAGCTTTTTGTAGTTGGTGCGGATGCGGAATCCGTCGAAAATCGTCCAGTTGAGGTTGATCCCGGCGTTGAACGTCTGGTCGTAGATGCCGTTGTCCGACCATGCGTCCCCTTCGCGCGGTGTGGTGCGCTCGTTGTCCAGCGCCCCCGAATAACCCGCCTCGAAGTCGATCGTCGGCACCATGCCGGCATTTGCCGCCGTGGCATTGTTGTCGCTGATGCGCTCCTCATTGCGCACGATGCGTATGTCGTAGTTGTTTTCCAACCCTATTTCCAGGCACTTGCGGAGGGTCAGCTCCTCCTGTGCCGCCGCCGTTGCGAAAATCCCCGCGGCCAGGGCCGATAAAATCACTCGTTTCATTGGGCTTCCTTATTTCTGTTTCTTACTCCGGTCTGTCGATACGTAGCTGTATATTGCCGGGACGATGTAGAGCGTCAGCAGGGTGGATACCACCATACCGCCCACTACGGCGATACCCATGGCGATACGTCCGTTGGCACCTTCGCCCGTGGCGACGGTCAGCGGCAGCAGGCCGAGGATGGTCGAGGCGCTCGTCATCAGGATCGGGCGCAGGCGTTGCAGCGAGGCTTCCTCGATGGCGTGCAGTTTGTCGATTCCCGCTTCCTGCTTCTGGTTGGCGAACTCCACGATCAGGATGCCGTTCTTGGCCACCAGGCCGATGAGCATGATGATGCCGATCTGGCTGAAGATGTTCATCGTCTGCCCGTTGGCGGCCATGAACACCAGTGCCCCCGCAATGGCCAGCGGCACGGTGAGCATGATGACCAGCGGGTCTTTGAAGCTCTCGAACTGTGCCGCGAGGATCAGGTAGATCAGCAGGATGGCCAGCAGGAAGGCGAACATCAGGCTCGACGAACTTTCACGGAACTCCTTCGAGTCGCCGGCCAGCGCCGTGCGGAAATCGTCGCCGAGCGTTTCGGCGGCGATGCGATCCATTTCGTCGAGCCCCTGCCCGATGGTCTTGCCCTTCGCCAGCCCGGCCGATACGGTCGCCGAGAGGAACCGGTTGTAGTGGTACAATTGCGGCGGGGCGACGTTCTCTTCCAGTGCGATCAGGTTGTCCAGCTGGATCATCTCGCCCTTGTCGCTGCGTACGTAGATCGACCGCAGGTCGGCGGGCTTGTTGCGTTGCTGGCGGTTGATTTCGGCCAGTATCTCGTATTGCTTGCCGTTCATGTAGAAGTAGCCCATACGCTGGCCGCTGAGCCCGTACTGGAGCGTCTGGGCGATGTCGCGCGTCGAGACGCCCAGCAGGTTCGACTTGTCGCGGTTGATGATGATGCGCGCTTCGGGCTTGCTGAATTTCAGGTCGACGTCGGCCATCTGGAACACGGGGCTTTCGTAGACCTTGCGCATGAATTCGGGCAGCACCTCCTGCAACCGTTCGATGCCGGTGGCCTGCAGGACGTACTGCACGGGCATGTTGCCGCGGCGGCCGCCGAAGGTGCTCTGCTGCTGCACGAAGGCGCGGGCCTTGGTCTTGGTCCGCACGGCCGCCGAAAGCTCCTCGGCGATCTCCATCTGCGAACGTTTGCGTTCCGAGATGTCGGTCAGGGCGATGCGGACGTTGCCCGAGCCGCTCGATACGCGTGCCGTGACCGACTGGGCCTCCGGCACGAGCGAATCGACCAGGCGGTTGATGTCCTCGGTGTAGTCGCGCAGGTATTCGTAGGTGGCGCCTTCCGACCCGCGGGTAATGATCGAAATCTGCGAACGGTCTTCGAGCGGCGCCATTTCCGCCGGGATGGCCCGCCACAGCCAGCCGATCAGTCCGACCATCAGGGCGATGAGCGGCAATGCCACCCAGCGCCGCCGCAGGAACCCGGCCAGCGTGCGCTGGTAAAAGTTGTTCATTCCCACGAAGAAGGGCTCGGTCTTGCTGTAAAACCAGCTCTTGCGCTCCTGCCGCACCAGCAGTTTGGTCGCCAGCATCGGGGTGATGGTCAGCGCAGCGAAGGTCGAGATGACCACCGCGCCCGAGATCACCATGCTGAATTCGCGGAACAGGCGGCCGGTCATGCCCTCCATGAAGACGATCGGGAAGAACACGGCGATCAGCGTGACCGACGTCGAGATGACGGCGAAGAAGATCTCCTTGGCGCCTTCGATGCCGGCCTCCTTGGGCGTCATGCCGCGTTCGATGCGGATGTAGATGTTCTCGGTCATCACGATGGCATCGTCGACCACCAGCCCGACCGAGAGCACCACGGCCAGCATCGACAGCACGTTGATCGAGAACCCGGCGACGTACATCAGGAAGAACGTGCCGATGAGCGAGACCGGGATCACGATGCACGGGATGAGCGTCACGCGCCAGTTGCGCAGGAAGAGGAAGATGATGATGATGACCAGGATGAAGGCCTCGTAGACGGTCTGTCGCACCTCGTCGATCGAGGCGCGGATGAAGCGCGTGTTGTCGAACCCGTAGGAGGTCACCACGTCGTCCGGCAGGTCTTTCTTCATCGTCTCCATGCGCTGGTAAACCGCATCGGCGATGTCGATGTGGTTGGCTCCCGGCTGGGGGATCACCACGACGCCCACCATCGGGATACCGTTCATCTTCATGTAGCTGCGCGTATCCTGGGGGCCCAGTTCGGCGCGTCCCACGTCGCTCAGGCGGATGATGCGGTTGGAGGCTTCGCGTACGACCAGGTCGTTGAACTCCTGCGTGGTGTGCATCAGCCCCATCGTGCGGATCGTCAGCTCGGTGGTGTTGCCTTCGATGCTGCCCGAGGGAAGCTCTACGTTTTCGCGGTCGAGGGCGTTCTTGATGTCCACGGGCGTAATGCCGTATCCGGCCATCTTGGCCGGGTCGAGCCACAGGCGCATCGAGTAGCGTTTCTCACCCCATATCTGCACGCCGCTGACGTTGTTGATCGTCTGCAGCTGCTCCTTGACCGTCAGGTCGGCGATCTCGCTCAGCTCCAGCAGCGAACGTTTGTCGCTCTGGATGGTTACCATCAGGATCGGTGTGGCGTCGGCATCGGCTTTGGTGACCGTCGGAGGGTCGCAGTCGCGGGGCAGGTAGCGCTGGGCGCGCGACACTTTGTCGCGCACGTCGTTGGCCGCGGTTTCCAGGTCTACCGAGAGTTCGAATTCGACCGTGATGCGGCTCTGTCCCTGGCTGCTGACGCTCGACATCGAGCGGATGCCCGGGATGCCGTTTATGTTCTGTTCGAGCGGCTCGGTGATCTGGTTCTCGATCACATCGGCATTGGCTCCCGGATAGGAGCACGTCACCGAGATGATGGGGTTGTCGACACTCGGGTATTCGCGTACGCCGAGGTAGCTGTACCCGATGAAACCGAATAGCAGGATGATGATCGTCAGCACCGATGCCATTACCGGCCGCCGGATGCTCAGTTCGGAAATATTCATGCGGCGGCGGTTTTATTCGACGGTGTCGAGTTTTACGGGGAGCCCTTCACGCAGCTGGAGCGTGCCGGAGACGATCAGCGTGTCGCCCGGGGCCAACCCCTCGACGACCTGTATCCGCGATTCCGTCCTCAGCCCGGTTTTTATGGCTACGGCGTGGGCTTTGCCGCCCTTGTAGAGGAATACCTTGTCCACGCCCATCTCGGGGACGACGGCCTGGGTCGGGATGGCGATGGCGTCGGGGATGTCGTGCATCCGGATCTTTACGCTTACGAAGCGTCCGGGCAGCAGCCTGCCCCGCGTATTGGGGTAGTGCGCACGCACCGAGAAGTAGTGGGTATTGGGGTCGATCTTCGACTCGGTGGCATATACCTCGGCGTGGAACGTCTCGTTGTACCCCTCGACCGTGAACGTGAGGCGCGTCCCGGGTTTTATCTGGCTGGCGTAGCGCTCCGGGACGGAGAGGTCGATCTTCAGCGGCTTGATTTTGGTCAGCTTGGCCACCACGACGCTCGGCGAGGCATAGGCGCCTTCGCTGACGTTGCGCAGGCCGATCACGCCGTCGAACGGGGCGTGCAGCTCCGTGAGCGCGATGTTCGAACGCACGATGTCGATATCGGCGTTGAGCATCGCCAGTTCGGTGCGTGCCTGTTCGTAGGCTTCCAGGCTGACGGCGTCCTTTTCGAGCAGGGCACTCTGGCGGTAAACACGGTCTTCGGCCAGTTTGAGCTGCGCTTCGTAGCGCGACAGCTGTGCCAGCAGCGGTTTGTCGTTGACTTTGGCCAGCAATTCGCCCTTGCGGACGGTTGAGCCTTCCTGGAAGTTGATCGAGACGATCTTGCCCGAGGTCTCGAACGAGAGGTCTACCTCCTCGTCGGGGAGCAGGCTGCCCACCGAGGTGATTCCGTCCGTGAGGGTTTGCGGCCGCACGACGAGCCCGTTGACGTTCAGGACGCTGCTTTTCCGGGGTATGCTGATTTCCGACGGGTCGGCGTCGGCGGCTGACGAACTGCCGCGGTAGTGGTTGTAAACGACCAGCCCTGTACAGAATACTACGAGGATGACGGACGTGATGATCCATTTCTTTTTTTTCATACCGGAGAGGTTGTCTTTAATGAGGGATATGCAAAGATACGAAAAAACCCGCTATGCCTCCGCTGCCGGAAGGTATAATTGCACCCGTTCGTGGTAAAAACGGGGCCGGTTGCGGGTTCGTGTATGCCCGTTTCCGGCGAAACGGCAAAAAACGCCGGCGAAACGACCGGCACCCGCCGCATTCCCCTACCGTCGGGAGCAATACCTACATGTTATTATTCTGTCCCGAAAATTACCTAAAACAGGGAATTGCCCGGGCTCGGCGGGCACCTTAACTTTGCCACCGCAAACAAAATAAACGGAGAGCCTATGCGTCTTGGAATTTTACTGTTTACCCCTATTTTATTACTGGCGGGTGTTACCCTGCATGCCCAGGAAGCCGTGAACGCCCCCGAACCTGTGGCCGCGGCCGATTCGGCTGCCAATGCCGAGCTGAAGGCACAGCTGAAAGCCGAACTCCTGTCGGAGATCCGGGCCGAGCTCTCTTCCGAAGTGAAGACCGCCGTCAGCAAAGAGGCCGACAAACCCTCACGGCTGACCGTAGGCGGGTACGGCGAGGCCGTCATGACGCGCAATTTCTTCAGCGACAACTACCTGCGTTATATCAGCCCTGACAAGTACAAGAATGACAAAAGCCACGGTCGCTTCGACCTCCCGCACGTGGTCATCTACCTGGGCTACGATTTCGGGCGCGGCTGGTCGATGGGCACCGAGATCGAATTCGAGCACGGCGGCACGGAGAGCGCCTTCGAAACCGAATTCGAGGAGGGCGGCGAGTATGAGTCGGAGATCGAACGCGGCGGCGAGGTCGCCCTCGAACAGTTCTGGCTCCAGAAAAGCTTCAGCCCGGCCTTCAACCTGCGCCTGGGGCATATGATCGTGCCCGTCGGCGGGACTAACCAGCACCACATGCCCACCGAGTTCTTCGGGGTCTACCGTCCCGAGGGCGAGAATACGATCCTGCCCTGCACATGGCACGAAACGGGCATCAGCCTCTGGGGACGTGCCGGTGACTGGCGTTACGAGGTGATGTTCCTGCCGGGACTGGATTCCGACCGGTTCGGCGACAACGGTTGGGTCAGCGGCGGTGCCGGAAGCCCCTACGAATTCAAGATCGCCAATGCCTATGCCGGGGCGTTCCGCATCGACAACTACTCCGTCCCGGGCTTGCGCCTGAGCCTGAGCGGCTATGCGGGCAACAGTTTCAGCAATACCCTGAGTGCCAACCGTACCGGTGCGGACAGATACAAGGACGTGAAGGGTACGGTGATGATCGGCGCCTTCGATTTCCTCTACGATGCCCATAACTGGATCGTTCGCGGTAACTTCGACTACGGGCACCTGACCAATTCGGACAAGATTTCCCAGTTCAACCGCGATATGCCCAACGCATCGCCCTCGCCCAAGCAATATGTGGGTTCGGACGCCATCGCCACGGGGGTGGAAGCCGGTTACGACATCTTCTCGCAGATACGCAAGCTCAAGGAGAGGGGACACCGCTTCTACGTCTTCGGCCGTTATGAGTTCTACGATTCGATGTTCGATACCGCCAAGTCGGTGATCCGCCAGGACTGGTGCGGCCGCCAGCGGGTAGCCGTCGGGTTCAACTATTACCCGATCAAGAACATTGTCATCAAGGCCGAGTACGGCATCGGCCTGCTCCGGTCGTACGACTACACCGACTCCGCCACCGGGGAGACCCGCACGGGGCGTTTCAAAAACGAGCCCTCCCTTTCGCTGGGGATCGCCTATTCCGGCTTTTTCAGACGTTAACCAAATCATAATGAGAATATGAAAAATCTGTTCAAAAATTCCGTTTATGCAGCCGCGGCACTCGTCCTGGCGCTCGGGGCCGCATCGTGCAGCGACAGCGACGGCGATTACACGTTTGCCGACGAGCGTGAAGAGGCGCTCAAGAATGCTGCCGTAGATTTCGTCGACAATAACGTGATTCCGACCTATAAGGCCCTGGCCGACGGGAGCATCGCCTTGCAGGAGGATTGCGAGGCCATGCTGGAGGCTTTCGACGCGGGAACCCTTACGACCCCGCTGGTGCAGGCCGCCTGCAACGACTGGATCACCACGCGCAAGCACTGGGAGCTCAGCGAGGCCTACCTTTACGGCGCTGCGGCCGATTACGACATCGACCCGCATATCGACTCCTGGCCGCTGGACGGCACGGCGCTTCAGAACCTGCTGAACAACAACAGTATGATGGCCGAGATCGAGAGGAATCCCGATTATGTCAGCGCCAATCTGGGTTACGGCCTGCTCGGGTTCCATGCGTTGGAATACATGCTTTTCGAGAATGCGGGCCCCCGCGCCCTCGGCAAATACACCCGTCCCCAGCTGGTATACCTGGTCGGTGTGGCCAACGATCTGTGCAACATGTGCGTACGCCTCGAAGCTTCGTGGGCGGGGCTGGACAATGTCACCGAAGAGAAGCAGACGATCCTGGGCGATGCCGAACTGGAGCCGACTTTCGACTACGGCGCTTCGATGCGCAATTCGGGGAAGGGCGGCAGCAAGTACCGCAACTATAAGGATGCCGCCGAGGAGATCATCCAGGGCTGCATCGACATCGCCACGGAGGTCGGCTCGCAGAAGATCGGCCGTCCGGCCAACGGAACCAGCTCCGAGGATATCAATTACATCGAGTCGCCTTACAGCCAGAATTCGAAGACCGATTTCATCGACAACATCATCAGCATCCGGAACACCTATCAGGGCATGACCTCCGGCGACGCTTCGGTGAGCGACTGGATCGAGGTGGTCGACCCCGTCCTCGATACGGAGGTTCGCAATGCGATTTCCACGGCGATCGAAAAGATCGAGGCCTGCCCGGCCCCGTTCGTCGACAACCGTACGGCACAGGCATGGAAGGATGCCGCCACCTATTGCAATAACGACCTTGTGAACGCGCTTACGAAGGCGCTGACGGCACTGTCGGTCGAAAAATAACCATTTTCAGCAATGAAAAAGCACTTGATTTACAGCCTGTGCATGTCGGCAGCCCTGATGGCTGCCGCGTGCGCTGATGACAAGGGGACGGATCCCGCCCCCGATCCGAATCCCGACCCCGTTCCCGAGGAGTATTACGCCGGCGGCAAACTCGGCACGGCTTTCAACACCACGTCGGTGGCCTACGAGCAGCCTACGCCGGTCGTCGATGACGACGCCGCGATGACGCAGCGTTTCCTGAACGGCGAGGCGCTGTTCGAAAAACCCTTCACGGCCAACTCGTCGGGTGTGCGCTACGGCCTCGGGCCGCTCTATATCCGCACCTCGTGCCTGCACTGCCACCCGGGCTACGGCCACGGTAAGCGTATCGAAGGCGCGTTCAACACCAACCAGATCGGCAACGGCTACCTGCTGGTTATCACCGACGAGGACGACAATTACCTGACATCGCTCACCGGTATGCCGCAAACGCAGGCCGTGGCGCCGTTCAAAGCCCCGATCGACGAATCGAAGATCATGATCGGCTGGCAGGAGTATACCGACGAGTGGGGCAATAAGTTTCCCGACGGCGAGTCTTACAGCCTGATCTATCCCGAAGTGACGATCCCCGAGAACGCCTATTACGTACCGCTGATCGGCGCCAAGGGCGAGGTGCCCTATGCCAAGGTGCGCGTGCGCCTCGAATCGACCATCGGCATCTACGGTACGGGTTTGCTGGATGCCATTTCGGACAGCGACCTGAAAGCCGAGTACGTTCGCCAGGAGCAGAACGGCGTGCCGCTCAATCCCGCGATCTTCAAGAACGGCGAGTGGGTCAAGACCTACGGGACGACCACCCATCCGCTGCGCTATACCTATGCCCTGAGCCGCGGCCCGTTGCAGGATGCGGCGGGTGCCAATGCCATCTGGAACATCACCAACGTGACCCGCTCCGACCGCCGCTACCACTACATGACCGCTGCTTATGCCGAAGTAGCGTCGAAGGACGCCGATGTGCAGCGGGATTTCTACACGCTTTTCCCGGCGTGGAACAAGACGGGAGACGTTGCGCAGGATATTTACAACTATCTGATGAACAAAGAACTGCCTGTCGAGATGAGCGATGAGGACTATGTCGACTTTATGGTCTGGCACCGCGGTCTGGCCGTACCGGCGGCGCGTAACCTCGACGATGCGGACGTCAAACGCGGCAAGGCGCTCTTCACCGAGATCGGCTGTGCCACCTGCCACCGTCCGACCTGGACGACGGGCGACGATGTCTTTACCGACCCCAACGGTTTCTTTGCCGACGGCGACAGCCGCCTGCCGCGTTATCCTAATCAGAAGATCTGGCCCTACTCCGACATGGTGCAGCACCGGCTCTTCATGGTGAACGACATCCGCACGGGCTGGTGCCGTACGACGCCGCTCTGGGGCCGCGGCCTGAGCGAGAAGTGCACGGGCGCCAGCGACCGCCTGCACGATTGCCGTGCGCGGACGGTCATCGAGGCTATCATGTGGCATGGCGCGGCGCAGAGCGACGCCCGCTGGTCGGTCGAGAAGTTCCGCACGCTGAGCAAGGACGACCGCGACGCGGTGGTCGAATTCATCGAATCCATCTAACCCTTCCCGGATATGTGCGAAGCGCCGGTGCCCCGTGCATCGGCCTTTGCCGTGTCCGGACGATGCATTCACACACGAACGAACGGATGAAACTGTTGAAACTGTTGAAACGCCTTGCCTTCGGGCTGCTCGGAGCCGTGATGGCGGTGCTCGTTACGGCCACGGTACTTGAAAAGATATACGGTACGGATTTCTCCGCTGCGCATATCTACGGCGCGGGCTGGTTCGCCGCGCTTTGGGGTGCCCTCACCCTCGCGGCGCTGGCCTGCCTGTTCCGCCGGAAATTGTGGCGCAGGCCCGCCGTCCTGTTGCTGCACCTCTCTTTCGCGGTCATCCTCGCGGGGGCTTCCGTGACATGGCTCTTCGGCCAGCAGGGGACGTTGCACCTGCGCACGGGCGATCCCGGGGCGACCGCATTCGCCGGCCGTGACGGTTCGGAGCAAATACTGCCCTTCCGGGCCCGGCTGGACGATTTCCGCATCGAGTATTATGCCGGCACCCGTGCGCCGATGGATTTCGTCAGCCTTCTCACCCTGACGGCCGACGACGGGTCGCTGCACGGTGAAGTCGGCATGAACCGCATCCTGGTTTTCCGGAATTATCGGTTCTACCAGTCCGCCTATGACGAGGACGGACGGGGTACGACCCTTTCCGTTTCGTATGATCCGTGGGGCATCGGCATCACCTATGCCGGGTACGGGCTGCTGCTCGTTTCCATGCTGGCGTTCCTGTGCGACAGGCGCGGGGGTTTCAGGCGGTTGCTGCGCAGCCCTGCGCTCCGCAAGGCGGCGCTGTGTCTTGTCCTCTGTACGGCGGCCGTACAGGGTGCCCGGGCGGCTGACACCTTGCCGCAGACGCTTCCGCGCGAGGTCGCCGCGGAATTGGGCGACCTGTATGTCTACTACAACGACCGTATCTGTCCGTTGCAGACCCTGGCTAAGGATTTTACGGTGAAACTCTGCGGGAAGAGCCGCTACCGGGGACTTACGCCCGAGCAGGTGCTTTCCGGCTGGCTGTTCTATTACGACGACTGGAAACGCGAACCGATGATCCGCATCAGGAGTGCCGGGGCACGCCGCCTGCTGGAGGTCGGCGGGCGTTATGCGCGGCTGTCGGATTTCCGCAACCGGGTCAACGAATACCGGCTCGAAGGGGCTGCCGGGCGTCCGGCGGGCGAGGCCGATGAGAAATTCAACATCATCGGGATGGTCTGCACGGGCAGTATGCTGCGGATTTTTCCCTATACCGACCCTTCGGACAGCCTGCTGCGCTGGGCGTCGCAGGTCGACGGCCTGCCGCGGGAGCTGCCTCACGGGCAGGCGCTCTTTATCGGCCGGGCGATGAACTACGTCAGCGAACTGGTCGTAAAACGGGATTGGGCGGGGGTCGCAGGGGTGTTGCGCAAGATCCGCAGCTACCAGCAGAAGGAGGGCGGGGCGCATATGCCTTCCGGGCTGCGTTTCCGTGCCGAAAAACTTTATAACCGGCTCGATTGGTCGCTGCCGCTCGCCGCGGCATTCATCCTGACCGGGATCGGAGGATTCCTCGATGCCTGCCGCCGGATGGTGCGCGGGCGGGCTTTCGGGGCGAAAACCCGGGGCTGGCTCCTTGCGGGCGTTGCCGCCGGAGGACTGTATCTTACGCTGATGCTGGCGCTGCGGGGCTATGTCAGCGGCCACTGGCCTGTTTCGAACGGCTATGAAACGATGCGCTTCATGGCATGGTGTACGCTGCTGCTCACGCTGCTCTTCGCCCGCCGCTTCCTGTTCCTGCTGCCTTTCGGTTACCTGATCGCCGGGCTGTCGCTGATAGTTTCGATGATGGGGGAGTCGAACCCTCAGATCACGCAGCTGATGCCGGTTCTCGACTCGCCGCTGCTCTGCATCCATGTGATGCTGGTCATGGTGGCCTATGCGTTGCTGGCGTTCGTTATGTTCGGCGGCGTGGCAGGGGTCGTCCTGCACCGCCGCGCCCGCGGGGCGGCCGCGCAGCTGCAGGCCGTCAGCCGGCTGATGCTCTATCCGGCCGTCTTCTGCCTCGCCGCCGGTATCTTCGTCGGCGCCGTCTGGGCCAATGTGTCGTGGGGACGCTATTGGGGCTGGGATCCCAAGGAGGTGTGGGCGCTCGTTACGCTGCTGGTTTATGCGCTGCCCCTGCATGCCGGATCCCTGCCGTGGTTCCGCCGGCCGTTGTTCTTCCATTGGTTCTGCATCGCGGCGTTCCTCTCGGTGCTGGTCACCTATTTCGGGGTCAATTTCCTGTTGGGCGGCATGCACAGCTATGCCGGATAGGGGAGCGGCGATCCGGGGCGGGATGCCCATTCCGTGCGTCCCGGTCGTCCCTATCGTATGGCGGGGCCGTCATTGCGCAGCCGAGCGGTAAACCGTTCCGGCAGCCGGGGCATGGCGCCGTGCTGCGAGCAGACGTGGGCCGCGACATCCACGGCCAGCCTGTGTGCTTCCCCGATGCCGAGCCCCGAGAGCAGGGCGGCCAGGAACGATGCCGTGAACGAGTCCCCTGCACCGACCGTGTCGGCTACTTCGACGCGCGGCGTGGGGATATATGACCGGGTGTCGGGGGCGAATACCGAACTCCCGGCGGCGCCGCAGGTGAGGATCACGATCCGCAACCCGTACCTGTCGAGCAGCGTGCGGCACTGCTCCCCGGGCTGCATCCCCTCCAAGCCGAACATGCTGCCGACCACGGCCAGTTCTTCGTCGTTTATCTTCAAGATGTTGCACTTCCGCAGCGACTCTTCGACCACCTGCTGCGTGTAGAAGTGCTGCCGCAGGTTGATGTCGAAGACCTTGTATTGTCCCTCGCCGTCGGGCATCGTTTCCAGGAAACGCCCGATCGTGCGGTGCGATACGGGGCTGCGCTGTGCCAGCGACCCGAAGCAGGCTGCACGGGTGTGCCGGGCGAGCTCCTCGATCTGCGGGGTGAACGGTATGTTGTCCCAGGCTACGCCCTGCCGGATCTCGTAGCTGGGGATGCCCGCCCCGTCGAGCGTGACTTCGACCGTCCCGGTCGGGAACGGCACCGTTTCCAGCATATGTCCCACCCCTTTTTCGCGGAGCTGGTTGCGGAGTTCGCGTCCCGCCTCGTCGTCGCCGACGGCGCTGACCGCGCAGCTGCGCAGCCCGAACTGCGACATGTGGTAGGCGAAGTTCGCGGGAGCGCCGCCGATCTTCCGCCCTTCGGGCAGTATGTCCCAGAGTGCTTCGCCGATCCCGACGACCCACTCTGTCTTTCGGTTTGCTTCGGTATTCATTGTCGTTTGCGTTTGCTGCGAAGTTAACGGTTTTGCTCGATATTTTTCCGCTTGCGCGGTGTTTTTCAACATGGCGTGAGGCATTTGGCCGTAATTTTCGCGGCATTCGGTTTGTCCTGCCGGGACGGTTTCCGACGACAGGGCGGACGAATTATGCCCGGAAAGTTTGTATTGAACGGCTTTTGTCTTATTTTTGTCTGACACAAAACCCGAAACCATGATGCTGCGAACCCTTCCCGCCCGATCCGGCTTCCTGTGGGTGCTTCTGGCGTGCATTTCCCTCGCAGGATGTACGCGGCACCCAAAATACTCGCTTCAGACCGAAGCGGCGCTGGAACGGCTGGATGCGGAACTTTCCCGCAAGGATCGTTACCAGCAGTGGCGGCAGGCGCAGAACGACAGCCTGCGCCGGGAGGTGGCGCGTGCCCGCAACGCCGGCGACCGGGCGTGGCGCCTGTTCGCCGTGTCGCAGAATTACGTGACCTACCAGCTGGATTCGGCGGCTTATTACGTCGACCGCCTTTACCGGCTGGCCGCCTCTGCCGGGTCGGAGGATATCCGCCGCATCGCCCTGCTTGCCGACATCGACGTCTGGCTGGGCCGCGGGCAGCTGGGGCTTGCCGAAGAACTTTTCCGCAGGATAGATACGGCCGGCATGTCCTCTGCGGAGTATGCCGCATGGCATTCGCGCTACTCCTCGATCGCCGCCCGGCGTGCGGCCGAAGCCGAGGACGGAGCCGTGCGGTCGGCATGGCGCGATACGGTGGTGCGAGTCAGGCACATATCCGTGCCCGGGCAGTCGGAGTGGACGCAGGCGCGGATCCCCCCCGCCCCCCCCCGCGGCGGCAGCTGCTGCTCCGGCTTCCGCTCCCAAGGCTGTTCCCGCACTCGCCACCGGCGTCGCCGGCGAATGCAAACTCTATAACGTCGGCGACCGCGAAGCTGCCATGCTCATGGCCATTGTCGCCAACAAACTCGGCAAGCCCCTCAATACCCTGCGCTTCAAATCGATGAAGGAGGTCATCTGATATGAAATACAAGATCACGCTCAACGGCAAAACCTACGAGGTCGAGGTCGAAGAAGGCCAGGCCATGCTCGTCGATGAGTACGAGGCGTATAAGCCCGCTGCTCCCGCCCCCGCCGCAGCACCCGCGCCCGCGGCTGCTCCCCCCGCCCGCCCTCCCACGACCAGCG
>OGPR01002067.1_pt1 | contig 14702 bp, 15 predicted proteins | sample 1552981 | NCBI WGS metagenome assembly OGPR01 (sample SAMEA2580260, study PRJEB22360) | human gut metagenome | biome: human gut; feature: human-associated habitat; material: faeces | place: Denmark | collected 2008/2010 | reverse complement strand
CGGGGTGGGTGCGCTTGATCTCGGTCTGGATGGCCGTGAGCAGATGGGTCTTGCCCAGACCGGAGCCGCCGTAGATGAACAGCGGGTTATAGGCTCCGGAGGGGTTGGCCGCAACCGCCTGCGCCGCAGCAAACGCAAACTGGTTGGAGGGACCCTTGATGAAGTTCTCGAAGGTGAACTCGTAATTGCCCTGGGGCGAGGCGGGGTTTGCCTCGTACTGCTGGGCCAGCACCACCTCATGGGGCGGGGTGCTGGGCACCACCAGCGTGATGTCCACGTCAAAGCCCAGCACGGTCTTAAAGGCCTCTTTCAGCAGGCCGAGGTAGCGGTCGGTGACGATCTTGCAGATGAAATCGTTGCGCACCGACAGGGTGATATGGCTCGAGTCCTCAAAGCTGATGGGCTCAAGTCCGTCGATGTAGAGATTATAGGTCGGCTCGGCCATCTGCGTTTTGCAGTATGCCTGGGCGGCCTCTAAAACGTCCTTGAAAGAATCCATAAAACATCCACTCCATTGAATTGGTCGAAGTTTTCAACAATGCTGCTGATACCCCGTTAGTATACCACAAAAATCTCCCTGCGTCTATATTCTATAATGTAATTTATAATACATAAGAAAAGACGCTCCATCGTGCCCTCGCGGCTCTTGTGTCCAAGGCGGTTTTTAGCCACAAGATATGGTGGAAGAAAAGTTTTCCACGGAGAACCGGTGAAAAAGTTGAAAGCTTTTTCACAAAGAAATTTGAAAAAAGTTTGCTGGAAAGTGAAAAAAATGCTTGACAGAAGGGGATAGTGTGCGATATACTGTTGAATTGCAAGCCTGTCCCCAATTTGGGACCAGAAATACCCCATTACCGGGGACGAGTTTTTACGGAGGATACAACCATGAAGAGAACTTTTCAGCCCAAGAAGCGTCATCGCAAGGAAGTTCATGGCTTTCTGACCCGCATGAGCACCAAGAACGGCCGCAAGGTCATCAATGCTCGCCGTGCTAAGGGCCGCAAGAGCCTGACCGTCTGATCCCGCTTTGCTAGGGATCCGGCGCAGAATTGAACATGCGCACAAAAGACTGCTGATCCAGAATTGGCGGTCTTTTTCTTATTTTGGACGTTCTGCGCGCGGAATGACTAAAAATTTGGCAAAAGATTTGGCACAAAAAACGCCCGGACAGCCTTTTCATGTCGGCGTTTTTTTGCTATACTGAATTTTGAACTTTGCCTTTAGGGAAGTTCTGCGATTTTTTAACCGAAAAGGAGGCGACGGAGCAGTGCGCTATCGTCCCATCCGCCGCAACAGCGAGTTTGGCCGCGTGTATGCCCGCGGCAAGTCCTATGTGAACCCGGCGCTGGTGCTGTATGTGCTCAAGACCCGCGGCAAAAAGACCCGCGTGGGCCTGACAGCCACCAAAAAGATCGGCCATGCCGTCCAACGCAACCGCGCCCGCCGCGTGATGAAGGCTGCCATTGATGAGCATCTGGATCAGAACATCGGCGGCTATGATCTGGTGTTCGTGGCCCGGGGCATGACCCCCCGCCTGAAGAGCTGGCAGCTCAGCGAAGTGGTGGCCAGGCTCTTTGCCCAGGCTGGCCTGCCCGACAAGGCAAAGCAGCCGGGCGCAAAGCCCCCTGCCACGGTCCCGCCCGCAGACCGGGCCGCAAAACAGTGAATCCCGTCTCCCGCGTCTGCCGGAACGCGCTCTGTGCGCCCATCCGGTTCTACCAGCGCTTTATCAGCCCGGGGCTGGGCCGCAACTGCCGCTTTACCCCCACCTGCAGCCAGTATGGCATAGAAGCCATCCAGACCCATGGCTGCATCAAGGGCTTGCTGCTCACCGCCTGGCGCATCGCCCGGTGCAACCCCCTTGGCCGGTGGGGCTTTGACCCGGTGCCGCCCAAAGGCCGCTGGGTGAGCCCGGAGAGAAAGCTCTCGGTATCGAAATTATTTAAAAGGCGGCATGGATAGTTCGGCGGGGAGTTTCTCCGAGGACCGTCCGCTGGGGTGGGACCCTGCTGCCGCAGGCAGTAGGGCGGGCGATGGAATGGCCCGTTTCACTTGCGAGGGAAAGCTGCCCGCTGGCCTTTACTGCTCACTTTTAGGAGCAGCAGGCTCGTCCTTTTTAATGAGTGCGCTGACCTTTTCCACCAGTTCGGGGATCATGGTCAGGGCACGGTCCACGGTGTTGTTGCCGTCAGAGAGCTGGATGGTGCGGACGCAGCCGTCCTTAACCACCAAGAATGCCACGGGCTGGATGTTGACACCCGCGCCGGAGCCGCCGCCGAACAGATCCTTGTTGGCGGCGTTCTTGCCGTCGAAATCGGTGCCGGCAGAGGCAAAGCCGAAGCTCACCTTGGACACCGGCAGGATGGTGGTGCCGTCATCGGTGGTGATGGGCTTGCCGACGATGGTGTTGGAATCCACCATCTGACGGATCTTGTCCATCGTAACGTTCATCAGGTTTTGAATGGGATGCTCAGCCATAAATTCGGCCTCCTTACTTCTATATCGGGGAGCGGAACGCCGCTCCCACGGAACCACTTCCCTGCCCTGTACAGGCCGGGACGCGGACGCACCATACAAAATTATTATACCCGAGCTAGATAAAAACGTCCAGTACCTTTTCGCGCCAGAACGCATACAGAACGCGCAGAAGCGTGAAAACGATGGCGTAGGCCCGGGCCGTGACCCGGAAGGAGACGTGATCCTTTATGGTGGGCTCGGCGCTGCCGAAATCCGGCAGGAGCCGGAGCTGCTCAAAGTCCAGATAGACGAACCGGTCCAGGAAACCCAGCGTCGGGTAGAGCCAGGCGTTCAGCCTGCCATAGCTGCGGGCAGCCTCGGCAGGGTCTTCGCCCCGGACACCGAGGACAACGTCGATCCGGGTGAAGCGCAGGGAGCCGATGATGGCCCGGGTAAGCTTTCCCGCCCCTTTTAAGATGGTGCAGACGATCTGCAGGGTCAGCTTTGCCTTCTGGCGGGGCGGGGCTTCCTTTTGGGGCTTCTGTGCGCCGGACGCTTTCTTCTTTTTTTCTTTTTTCTCAGGCTTTTCCGGCGCGGGATACCGGAACACCGGGAAGGTAATGCCCAGTGCACCGGCCTTTACCTGAAAGATGCCCTCCGCCCACTGCACATCGGCGCAGAAGGGGCAGAACATGAGCAGCAGACCCAACACCAGCACCACCAGCAGCAGGATGCCCACCCCTTTTAAGAGGAACAGCAGCACCGTGCCGATACCAGCGAGAACACTCCACAGGACGCTCATTGGGCCGCCTCACTTTCCGTGCCCCGCACCGGGGGCAGATCTTCCAGACTGGACAGGCCAAAGCACCGCAGGAACACGTCCGTGGTGCGGAAAGCCACCGGTCTGCCGGGCAGGTCGAGACGGCCCGCTTCTTCAATGAGCCCCTTTTCCAGCAGGCCCGACACGCTGGAAGAGGAATCCACGCCGCGCACCTGCTCGATGAAGGCGCGGGAGACAGGCTGGTTGTAGGCGATGACGGTCAGGGTCTCCATGGCCGCAGGGCCCAGCGGGATGGAGCGGCGGGTGTCCAGCACACGGCGGACGCACTCCGCAAATTCCGTTTTGGTGGCCAGCTGCCAATGGGTGTTCAGGTGGAGCAGGCACAGGCCGCTGTCCTCTTTCTGGCAGCGCTCGTGCAGTGCTTCCAGCGCAGATTCCACGCTGGCGGTGGGCAGCTGCAGCGCCTGGGCCAGCTTATCGGCCCCGATGGGCTCCGCGTAGGCAAAGAGCATTGCTTCCACTGCGGCACGAATTTGTTTCTGATTCATTGCTCCTCCTTTGTGCGGTCAATGCGGCCCCGGCGCATCTTCAGTTCGCCCTCCGGGCCAAGCGTCACACGGCCGCCGCGCACCAGCTCCAGCAGCGCCAGAAAGGTGGCCACGTTGGCCCCCCGGGTCTGGCGGCGGGAAAACAGCTGGTCCATCTTTTTTGCACCGCCTGCAATGAGCTGGCGCAGGATGTAGACCACCCGGCTGCTCACCGAGACCTGCGGGGCCGACACCAGCGGCTCGAACTGCTGCTGGGTGGGCATTTTGCGGACAGTGGTGCGCCCCATCAGGGCCTGCCAGCCGTCTGCCAGCACCTGCGGCGAATGGAAGAGATCATAGGTGTTGTCCCATTCCAGCCGGGCCGGGGTGCGCACGAACACGGTATATCCCTCTCCCCGCTCCCGCAGACGGGCGGCCATCCGGCGGCACTGGTCATATTCAATGAGCTGGCCGGTGAGCTCCTGCTTCATCCGCTCGCCCTCTTCACTGCGGGGCAGCAGCAAATAGCTCTTCATCTCCACCAGGTGGGCGGCCATCTCGATAAAAGCGCTGGAAATTTCAGGGTCGGTGCTCTCGGCCGATTCCACCGCGCGGGTGTACTGGTCGATAAGCTTCAGAATGGGGATGTTGTGCAGGTCCATCTTGTGCTTCTGCACCAGCGTGAGCAGCAGCTCCAGCGGGCCCTCAAAATCCTCCAGACGGAAGGTCAGTTCTTCTGCCACTCAGATCACCGTCCCGATGGTTGCATAATACGCAGAATAGGCGATCTGGTCGATGTAGCCGGTGCCGAGATCCAGCAGATCCCAGACCACATCATTGAAGGTGCCCAGCACGCCATCCAGCACACCGGCCCAGACAGCCGCCAGCAGGATGACGAAAATGACGCGCTCGTACCGCATGATCTGGAAGTAGATGCGCTGGGGCAGCACCACCAGCAGGATGCGGCTGCCGTCCAGCGGCGGGATGGGAATGAGGTTGAACACCGCAAGGCCCACATCCATCATCACTAAGTATTGGAGGAAGCGGGCCGCGAAAATCGTGATCATGGTGGTGGGGGCCCAATAATACAGGATCTTCCACGCCACCATGCCGAGGTAGGCCAGCAGCAGATTGGCCGCCGGGCCTGCCAGCGCGGTGAGGGCCATGCCCCACTTGGGGTTTTTGAAATTGCGGGGGTCGGTGGAAACAGGCTTTGCCCAGCCCACCCCGGCAAAGATCATGCAGAGGGTGCCCACGAGGTCAAAGTGGCGGAACGGGTTCAGGCTGATGCGGCCCTCCCGCTTTGCGGTGGGGTCGCCCAGCAGCCAGGCGGCCAGCGCGTGGCCCGCCTCATGGAACGGGATGGCAATCAGGGTCACCAGTGCCCGGATGAGATAATACATTCCTTGTGCGGTCATTCGTTTCTCCCTCAGTTGGATTTTATCCTATTGTACTATTTTTTCGCTTTTGGGGCAAGGGTTTGGCCCTGCAAGAAAAAAGTTGCGGAAAAATCAAATTTGCTCTTGCTTTTTCTCCGCATCTCTGGTAAAATAGTCAAGCTGATTATTTTGAATTCCATACTTCACTGTAGGAGGTGCAAGTACCATGGCTAAGTGTGAATGCTGCGGCAAGGGTGTTACCTTTGGTATCAAGGTTTCCCACTCTCATCGCCGTTCCAACCGTACCTGGAAGCCGAATGTCCGTCGTGTCAAGGCGGTCGTGGAAGGCTCTCCCAAGTATATCTACGCATGCTCTCGCTGCCTGCGCGCTGGCAAGGTTACCCGCGCTGTCTAAGTAGCTGCATCTGCCGGTCACTTTGTCGAGTGGCCGGCTTTTTTGTTATCTTCTGGAGGGATCGACGATGGCTCTGCCAAATGACCCGATCATGCTGCTGAGCATGATCAACCTGAAGCTGCGGGACTTCTACCCCACTCTGGACGCGCTGTGCGAGGATCTGGATGAGGACAAGGCCGCGCTGTGTGCCAGGCTTTCCGCTGTGGGGTACGCCTATGACCCCCAGCGCAATCAATTTGTGTGACAACAGGAGGATGCTGCCATGATCCAAGGGACGTATTATAAGGAATGGAGCCGGATGCTGGGCCGCGACATGGAGTTCAAGGTCTACGGCCATGCCGGTACGCCGGTGCTGGCTCTGCCCGCGCGGGGCGGCCGCTTTTACGACTGGGAAAACAACGGGATGCCCGATGCCATTGCCCCGCTGCTGAATGAGGGCAAGGTGCAGCTGTTCTGCGCCGACAGCATCGATGCCGAGAGTCTGCTGGCCGGGGACACAGCTCCCCGCCGCCGGGCCGAGATGCAGGAAAAGTATTTCAATTACCTGACAAGCGAGCTGGCTCCCCGCATCCTGACCCTGAACGGTGCCAAAAAGGACACCCTGCTCTGGGCGGTGGGCGTGGACACCGGTGCGTATCAGGCAGTGAACTGCCGCCTGCGCCGCCCCGAGGTGTTCGCGGGTGCCATCGGCCTTTCCGGCCTGTACGATGTGAGCCGTTTCCTGGGCAATGCAGCAGATGACCTGGTCCTGCGCAATGCCCCCCTGGCCTATCTGGCAGAGGAGGGCCTTGTGGACAAGAAGCTGCTGGCAAAGGCTGAGGAGAATTCCCTTCTCCTCTGTGCCGGTCAGGGCAGCTACGAGGGCGACGCGCTGGTGGACACCCAGGCCATGGCCGATGCACTGACCGACTGCGGCCTGCCCGTGCATCTGGAAGTGTGGGGCAGCGATGTCTCCCACGACTGGTACTGGTGGGGCAAAGAGCTGAATCTCTTTGCCGCCCGTGTGTTCGGCTGATGGAGGTGGAGGATGCCTGAATTCATTCTTGGTGCGCGCGGCCACGATTTTGGCCGCCATGACCCCGAGACCCTCTTTTCCTCCATCGGGCAGGCAGGCTTTGCCTGCACCCAGCTGGCCTTTCCCAAGGCGGTGGAGGGCGTAAAGAGCTATGACGATGTGACTCCTGCGCTGGTGGAGCGGGCAAGAGCGGCTGCGGCAGCATCCGGCGTGGGCATTGCCGTGGACGGCACCTATGTGGAGCTGAGCTATGTCGACGAGGACAAGCGCCGTGCCGAGGTGGCAAAGGTGCTGAGCCAGATCCCTGTTGCCAAGGCGCTGGGTGCAGGCTGCATGGGCAGCGAGACCACCAACATGGCCAAACAGCCCGGTGTGACCCGGAAGGAGGCACAGGAAGCGCTCCTGCGCAGTCTGGGTGAGATCCTGCCCGTCTGCGAGGAGCAGGGAGTGCTCTTTGCCGTGGAGTGCGTCTACTACCACGCCATGAATACCCCCGAGGCGGTACGGATGGTGCTGGACACTATGGCAAGCCCCAACCTGCGCGTCATCTGCGATTTTGCCAACTATGTGGGCCCGGAGGCCGCGTCTGTGGATGCACAGCGCCGCATCTGGGATAAGGTGGGCAGCTGGTATGGCGACAAGATCACGGCGGTCCATTTCAAGGGCCAGAACTTCCAGCCAGATGGAACGCTCTATTCCACCAGTCTGGAGGATTCCTGTGTGGACTACGCCGGCGGCTTTGAGATGCTGCGGCAGATGCCGCAGGCTTCCCTGCCCGTGCTGCGGGAGGAAGCTGTGCCTGCCCGCGCCGCAAGCGACCTTGCCTTTATGCGCAGATTCGCCTACTGACCGTTTTGGATGCTTCAAAGGCCCTGTTCCCCGTTTGGGGCGCAGGGCCTTTTGTTTTATCTTCTGTGTTCATAAAAAATTCACAATAATACCCCCCAGCCCTACTTGCAGAAACTGGACCGCCGTGCTATAATGCAGCTATGGAACAAGATACCCCCAAGGGGTAATGAAAGGAGAATGGACCATGAGTGATGTGAACAAGATCCCGGAGGGAAGCTGCCCTCACTGCTCCCCCGCCCCGGCAGAAGAGCCCTGCTGTGCCCCGGCTGAGGGAAGCACCGGCTGCGGCTGCCTTTGAAGGGGGCGGGAGTACCCGCGGGCGCCGTCCCCCGCCACAAGCAGCGCACCGAGGAGGAGTACAAGCACCTCATCACCCGGCTGAACCGCATCGAGGGCCAGATCCGGGGCATCCGGAGCATGGTGGAAAAGGACGTGTACTGCACGGATATTCTGGTGCAGGCCGCTGCCGCCAGAAGTGCCCTGAACGGTTTTACCCGGGAGCTGATCGACCAGCACCTGAGCACCTGCGTGGCGGAGGACCTGAAAAACGGCGGCGAGGAAAAGCTGCAGGAGTTTTTGTGGATCCTGAACAAGCTCGTTTGATGCCGTTCACGCAGCGTTTTTTATCGGAGGGAAACAATGGAACAGTATACTGTTACGGGCATGAGCTGCGCGGCCTGCTCTGCCCGGGTGGAAAAGGCCGTAAAAGCTGTGCCCGGCGTGACCAGCTGCTCGGTAAGCCTGTTGACCAACTCCATGGGAGTGGAGGGCACCGCCAGCGCATCAGCCATCGTCAAGGCAGTGCAGGAGGCGGGCTACGGCGCAAGCCCCAAGGCTGCTGCCGCCGAGACCCCCAGCGCCGAGCTGGATGCACTGGCTGACCACGAAACACCCAGACTGAAGAAACGGCTCATCGCATCACTGGTCTTTCTGGCGGTGCTGATGTATTTTTCGATGGGCCACATGATGTGGGGCTGGCCGCTCCCCCACTGGTTCGACGGCAACCACGTTGCCATGGGTCTGGTCCAGCTGCTGCTGGCGGGCATCGTGATGGTCATCAACCAGAAGTTCTTCATCAGCGGCTTCAAGGGCCTGCTCCACCGTGCCCCCAACATGGATACACTGGTGGCGCTGGGTTCCTCGGCCAGCTTTCTCTGGAGCACCTACGCCCTGTTCGCCATGACCCGCGCTCAGGTAGACGGCAACGACGTGCTCGTCATGCACTACATGATGGAGCTCTACTTTGAATCTGCCGCCATGATCCTGACCCTGATCACCGTGGGCAAGATGCTGGAGGCCCGCTCCAAGGGCAAGACCACCGACGCGCTCAAGAGCCTGATGAAGCTGGCACCCCAGACCGCCACCCTGCTGCGGGAGGGGGCCGAAGTGACTGTGCCCATTGCACAGGTGAAAAAGGGCGACCTCTTTGTGGTGCGCCCCGGCGAGAACATCCCGGTGGATGGCCTTGTGCTGGAAGGTTCCAGCGCCGTGAATGAGAGCGCCCTGACCGGCGAGAGCATCCCGGTGGACAAGACTGTGGGAGACAAGGTCAGTGCCGCCACCACCAACCAGTCCGGTTTCCTGAAGTGCGAAGCCACCCGTGTGGGCGAGGATACCACGCTGGCCCAGATCATCCGGATGGTCAGCGATGCCGCCGCCACCAAGGCCCCCATTGCCAAGATCGCCGATACCGTTTCCGGCTTCTTCGTGCCTGCAGTCATCTCCATTTCGGTGCTGACCACCCTTGTCTGGCTGCTGCTGGGCCGGGAGTTCGGCTATGCGCTGGCCCGGGGCATCTCGGTGCTGGTCATCAGCTGCCCCTGTGCGCTGGGTCTGGCAACGCCTGTGGCCATCATGGTGGGCAACGGTCTGGGGGCCAGGAACGGCATCCTGTTCAAGACTGCCGCCTCGCTGGAAGCCGCAGGCCGCACCCAGATCGTGGCGCTGGACAAGACCGGCACCATCACCGAGGGCGCACCCCGCGTCACCGACCTGCTGCCTGCCGAGGGCGTCACCGAGACGGAGCTGCTGACGCTGGCCGCCGCGCTGGAAAGCCGCAGCGAGCACCCTCTGGCAAAGGCAGTTCTGGCCGACGCTGAGGCAAAGGCCATCACTCCCCCGGAAGTCACTGACTTCGCGGCCCTGCCGGGCAACGGTCTGGCGGCCAAGCTGGACGGCATGGACATCTATGCCGGCAATGCCGCCTTCATCCAGACCAAGCTCACCCTGCCCGCCGCACTGGCACAGCAGGCTGAAAAGCTGGCCTCTGAGGGCAAGACTCCCCTCTTCTTCGGCGGCGCAGGCCGTCTGCTGGGCGTTATCGCCGTGGCCGACACCATCAAGGAGGACAGCCCCGAAGCCATCCGTCAGCTGCAGAACATGGGCATCCGGGTCGTGATGCTCACCGGCGACAACCAGCACACCGCCGACGCCATCGGCAGGCAGGCGGGCGTGGACGAGGTCATTGCAGGCGTTCTGCCCGACGGCAAGGAGGCCGTGATCCGCAGGCTGCAGGAGAGCGGCAAGGTGGCCATGGTGGGCGACGGCATCAACGATGCCCCCGCCCTGACCCGCGCGGACACCGGCATCGCCATCGGTGCCGGTACCGATGTTGCCATTGACGCGGCCGATGTGGTCCTGATGAACTCCCGGCTCTCCGATGTGCCCGCCGCCATCCGGCTGAGCCGCGCCACCCTGCGCAACATCCACGAAAACCTGTTCTGGGCGTTCATCTACAACATCATCGGCATCCCGCTGGCCGCCGGTGTGTTCATCCCCTTCGGCCTGACCCTGAACCCCATGTTCGGGGCTGCGGCCATGAGCCTTTCCAGCTTCTGTGTCGTGAGCAATGCCCTGCGGCTGAACCTGTTCGACCTGCACAGCACCAAACACGACCGCAAACCCAAGTCTGCCGCCCTGCCCGCTGCCCCCGTGCAGCCTGCAGCGGCTGAAAATACTGCCGAACCCGTTTCGGCTTCCGTTGTCAAGGAGGACAATGCCATGAAAAAGACCCTGCATGTTGAAGGTATGATGTGCGGCCACTGCGAGGCCCGCGTGAAAAAGGCGCTGGAAGCCCTGCCCGCCGTGGACGAGGCAGTGGTCAGCCACGAAGCCGGTACCGCCATCGTCACCCTGAACGCCGAAGTTTCCGACGCAGACCTGAAGAAGGCTGTTGAGGATCAGGATTACAAGGTGACCGGCATCGAATAACGGATGCGCAAAAAGCAGCGCCCTGTTTCCCATTGCGGGAGACAGGGCGCTGCTGCTTTTTCTGGATTCTTTGGGGATTGGGATCACACCCAGCTGAGGATGCTTTTGTGTTCAGACTCGTACTGCTTCAGCGCAATGGCCTGCTGGTAAGCATCCAGCACCTGCTGGGCGAAATGCTCTGCCGAGTAGCGGGCCGCGGTGGCCAGAGCGTTCTGGTGCAGCTGCCCGCGCAGGGCGGGGTCCGAGATGATGGTGTTCAGTGCCGATGCAAACTCGGCTTCGTCCTTCCACTGCCAGCCGTTGAAGCCGTTTTCCACCACGCCATCCAGGCAGGGGTCCGCACGGCAGAGCACCGGCAGGCCGCAGGCCATGCCCTCGAAGTAGGTCAGGCCCTGGGTCTCGCTCTGGGAGGCGCTGACGAAGATATCGCCCACACGGTACCATCGGGGCACCTCATCGGGCTTGACCATGCCCACAAAGCGGACGCGGTCGGTCAGCTTCAGCTCTTTTGTCAGTGCTTCCAGGTCAGGCCGGGCGGGGCCGTCGCCCACGAACACCAGCCACGGGCGGTTCTCCTCCGGCTGCGCGGCCAGCAGACGCACCAGCTGGGCATGGTTCTTCTCGGCAGCCAGGCGGCCCAGCGAGAGCAGGACGGTATCTCCTTCCGGGATACCCAGCTCTGCCCGCATCCGGGCCTTTTCCTCGCCGTTGTCCTGCGCCGGGCCAAAGGCGGTCAGGTCAATGCCGGTGGGCACTGTGACCACCGGGCAGCTGACCCCGTAGCGGTTGAGCATGGCGCGCACCTTTTCGGTGGGGGCCAGCATGAGGGAGCAATAGCCCGAGAGGATGCGGGTGGCCTTTTCGGCGGTCATCCGGCCCAGACGCTCACTGAAGAAAAGGTACTGGGTATAATCCTCGTAGACAGTATGGTAGGTATGTACCACCGGGCAGTGGCACCGGCGGGCCACCCGCTGTGCCAGCATAAAGGTAGAAAACTCGCTTTGCGTATGGATGACCTCCGGGCCCCAGGCTTCCAGCTCGTCCAGCCAGTGGGAGATGGGCAGAGCGCCCGCCGCACTGATCCGCACGCCCGGGTAGACCCGCTCCGCGCTGATGCTGCCCACATACAGGATGCCGTTTTCCTCATGGGAATGGCCATTCTGGGCAAGGGTCACCACCCGCACGTCATGGCCCAGTGCCAGCAGCTGGTGGTACAGCAGCTCCACCGAGCGCACCACACCGTTGACCATTGGGGACCATGTATCTGATGCAAGAAGAATTTTCATTGGAACACCTCAGATTACCGCATAGAATAGGGGTTATGTTCTCTGTTCTATCCTTAATACGTTTCAGAGCCGCAGAATCTTGCAGATCCGCCCTGATTTTTTCAAGATTTTTCCGGTTTCACCACCGAGACCGTCTCCACGCCGTAGGCTGTGAAAAGCTCCAGCGCCGCCGGGCCGATCACCTCGCCGCTGACGACAATGGGGATGGCGGGCGGGCAGGAAACGATGGGCAGAGCGCAGACCCTGCCCAGCGCAGACCCTGCCGGGATGGTCTCCTGCGGGGCAAACACGGCCTGCCGCACGGTCAGGCGCGGCTCCGCCTGCCGGGCCAGCGCACAAAACGCCTCCCGGTGTTCGGCAGGGGGTTCTGCCGGGGGGATGCCCCCTGCACAGAGTTCTGCCAGAGCCGCTTCCAGCCGGGCCATGTCCTCCGCCGGGTTTTCCGGGGTGAACATCAGCACAAGGTAGCGGGGGTCGGCATATTCGCATTCCATCCCGCTTTGCCGCAGATAGTCGGCCAGCGCCTGCCCGGTCAGGCCCAGCGCCGCTGCGTCCAGCGTCAGCTTCATGGGTTCCCGGGCGGGTCCGTCCAGTGCCAGCGGCAGGGCCGTGCCCTGTGCGGCAGCCAGTGCGTTCAGGCGGGCACGCAGAGCAGCCAGCCGGCCACAGCACTCCTGCAGGCGTGCCGGGTAATCGGTGGAAAGCAGCCGGTTGCAGGCATCGAGAGACTGCAGGATCAGATAAGACGGGCTGGTGGAGCCGAACAGCGCCAGCGCGTTGCGCACAGTGCTTTCCTCCTGCACGGGGGCCTTGGGGCCCAGATGCAGGTAGGCTCCCCCGGTGAGCACCGGCAGGGTCTTGTGGCCGGAGTCACAGCAGGCCGCCGCGCCCAGGTCGATGGGGTGGCGGCTCCCGCCGGGCAGAAAGCGCAGGTAGGCCCCGTGGGCGTTATCCACCAGCAGGGGCACGCCGTGAGCATCGCAGACGGCAGAGAGGGCCGCGATATCCTGCATCCCTCCCAGGTAATCCGGGCTGGTCAGGTAAACGCCGAAAGGTGCTCTCCCCTGCCCGGCCAGCTCCTCAAGGGCGGCGGAAAGGGCCTGCACCGTTACCGGGCAGCTGCACAGCGCGCCGGTATCCTCCGGCGCGGGCCAGAGCCACCGGATGTCGAAGTCCAGCAGAGCCGCTGCATAGAGCAGGGCTTTGTGGGCATTGCGGGCCGCCAGCAGCACCGGGCGCTTGCCGGTGCGGGGCGCACCCTGCATAGCAAGGCAGAGCATGGCCCGGATGCACTGGGAAGAACCCTCGGTGCTGTAATAGGTGTGGGCCGTGCCGAACAGCCGGGTGGCGTTGGCCTCGCTCTGCGCGATGATACCCTCGGCCTCGTAGAGCTCATCGGCCCCCCGGATCTCGGTGATATCCCACGGCTCACAGCCCAGCAGGCTCTGCCCCTTATGCCCCGGCATGTGGAGCCGGGCAGTGCCGGACTGGGCGTACTGCCGCACAAAATCGACGATGGGGGTGGTCATTTATTCGCAGGCCTCGCCATCGGCGCAGGCATTGCAGGTAGAGCCCAGCTGGATGGGCACTTCGATGCCCTGCGCGGCCAGCTCCTGATTCTGTGCCACCTGGATCATAATGGCGCACTCCATCCGCTTGCGGAACAGCTCACAGCCGTACTCGTACACGCCGGTGATGCTGCCGGTTGCGTGGTAGGAGTTGGCTGCACAGCCGCCGGAGCAGTAGAGCTTTGCCCAGCAGTCCTGGCACTCCTTGCGGGCGTAGGCGTTGCAGTGCTTGAACTCGTCCCGGACTGCCGTGTTGGTGACACCCTTCCAGATATCGCCCATCAGGTACTTGGGATCGCCCACGAACTGATGGCAGGGATACAGATCGCCCCAGGGAGTCACAGCCATGTACTCGGTGCCGGAGCCGCAGCCCGAAATGCGCTTGTAGATGCAGGGGCCGTGCTTGAGGTCCAAAATATAATGATAGAACGTGATCGGCTTGCCGGCCTTCTGGCGGCGCAGCATGTCGTTGGCCAGCAGCTCATACTGGTCGAACAGCTTGGGCAGGTCCTCCTCGGTCAGGGCCTCGGGGGAGTCCGGCGGGGCGACAACCGGCTCCATGGACAGCTCGGTAAAGCCGAGGTCGTCGGCCATGTGGAACAGGTCCTTCGTAAAATCAACGTTGTGATGCGTAAACGTGCCGCGCATATAGTAGCCCTGGCCGCCGCGCGCCTTGACGAGCTTCTGGAACTTGGGCACGATGCGGTCATAGCTGCCGTTGCCAGCGAGGTCGACGCGGAAGCGGTCATTGACCTCCTTGCGGCCATCCAGCGACAAAACAACGTTGTGGCATTCTTTATTGCACCAGTCGATGACCTCGTCCGTGATGCCGATGCCGTTGGTCGTCATCGTGAAGCGGAAGTTTTTGTTATACTTTTTCTCGATGCTGCGTGCATAGGCAACCAGCTGCTTGCAGACCTCAAAGTTCATCAGCGGTTCGCCGCCGAAGAAATCGACCTCGAGGTTGCGGCGGGTGCCGGAGTTTTCGATGAGAAAATCCAGCGCGCGCTTGCCGGTCTCGAAGCTCATGAGACCGGCCTCGCCGTGGAACTTGCCCTGCGCGGCGAAGCAGTAGCTGCAATTCAGGTTGCAGGTGTGGGCGACGTGCAGGCAGAGCGCCTTGACAACGTTGGAGCGGTTTTTGAAGTCAAAGGCGTGGTCGGCGTAGGCGTCGGGCGCAAACAGCTGGCCCGCGGCGGTCAGCTCGTCGATGTC
>OGPR01002060.1_pt1 | contig 14741 bp, 12 predicted proteins | sample 1552981 | NCBI WGS metagenome assembly OGPR01 (sample SAMEA2580260, study PRJEB22360) | human gut metagenome | biome: human gut; feature: human-associated habitat; material: faeces | place: Denmark | collected 2008/2010 | reverse complement strand
GCGGGCGTCAGCGCCGCGCTGCCCGAGGCCGAGGCGCTTATGCTGGCTACCGCGGCCATGGGCAGCGTGTCAGCCATGAACGGACTCGGGCGCCTCATCAACGGATTCATCTGGGATAAGTTCGGCTATCGCGTGTGCCTCACTTGGATCGCCGTGGCCTTCGCCGCAGGCATGCTCTGCTGCGCCTTCGCCATGATGGGCGGCAATTTCCCGCTACTCGTAGCTGGCTTTATGCTGCTCGGCCTCATGTACGGCGGGAATATGTGCTCGATGTCGGCCATGGTGGGCACCTTCTTTGGGCCGAAGTACTACGGCATCAACTACGCCATCGCCACCTGCCAGATGATCCCGGCCGCCATCGTAGGTCCGCAGATTCTCGCCCTCTCGCAAATGGGATCGGGCAGCTACCTCGGCGCCTTCTGGGTCTTCTTCGCCGTGGCCATCGCGGCCCTGGCGGTTTCCTTCTTCATCAAGCCCCCGAAGGCCGCGTAGCGCAGCGAGCGCTTCCAAACCTGCATCGGCCGTGCGGCCAAATCCATAGGTAGATGAATTGCTCGGAAAATCTTTCCGCACTCGTTGGAGAAACCTGCCCAGCGCGCTGCCGACCCAGCTCCAACGGTGACAAAATGAGGGAGCTTCGTGCACGAAAATCGACTTATATAGACTTTTGAAACAGCGGGGAGCACATTTTGAGGCTTATATAGCGTTCTTTCTCCCTTTCCGCATCCCCGAATGTCTATATAAGTCGATTTTTGTGCACGAGAAGGCCTTGTTTTGTCACGGAAACGGCGGAGACCGTGGAAACGAAAGAGACGTGGAACAAAATAAGGCGCACCGGGGCTGCTAGCCCGGCGCGCCTTTGAGCGGCCACGTGTTTGGCGACGACGCGTTTTCAAAATCACAAGACTACGCAGTTTGCAGGCCGCGAAGCTGCGCACGCGCGAAATCGTGGGCTACGAAGCTGTGCGCACAAAATGCCAGGACACCCAGACTCACCAGCTTGCGAACTGACAAGCTCTGCAGAGAGCGCCTTACCGATCCTTGTTCGAGCACAGCAGCAAGATGCCGGCCACCAGCGAGCAGAAGATGAGGGTGCACACGCCGAAGGCGACGGTGTTGGCCTTGGTGCCCTTGTAGATGCCCCAGGAGATGACCGACATGGGGATCATCCACGCCAGCGGAATGATGAGCCAACACGAGCCCACCAGCGACAGGATGCAGAAGATGAACGCCACCAGACGCAGGTTGCGATCGGTGTCGGTCATGGGATACAGGGCCGTCGGCGCCGCCGGAGCCACCGGTTGGGCGTACACCTGCTGATAGGCCGGTTGCGGCTGCTCGTAGGTGGCCTGGTAGGGCTGCTGGTAGGGTTGCTGAGCCTGATAGGGGTCATAGCCCTGGCCGGCGCCGTAGGGTTGCTGCGCCTGGGCCTGGTAGGGATCGTAAGCCTGCTGAGCGGTTTGGTCGGCGTCGTAGGACTGCGCGGCCTGGCCCTGCGCGTTGTCGAAAGCCTGGGCCGGATCGGGCGCGGCGGGCGGCTCGGGCATATTGCTGAAGGGATTCTGCTGGTCAGTCATGGGAGATACCTCCTGTTTCGAAATGTCATGCTGCCAGTATAGCCCCTTCTCCGCCCCCACGCCTTACGAATCGACTTTCATTGTTGTAAGAGAAACGAGAGCCCGCGTGTCGGCGGGCTCTCGAGGGGGGGGTGTGGGTATGGAAACGCCCCGACGGGCTCGCTACGTGCTTGCCGGCGAGATAGCCGCCGGTGATGGCGCGGCCGATGGAAAGCCCCAGCACGTCCATCGGGTAGTCGACGCCGCCGTAGAAGCAGCCGGACACGTTGCCCACGGCGAACAGGCCGTCGATGGGCGTGTGCTCGTCAGCTTTCAGCACTTGGTTGTCGGCGTTAATGAGCAGGCCGCCGATGATGGCCGAAAGTCCCATACCGAACTCGTGGGGCACCACGATGAACGGCGGGGTGTCGATGGCGCGCATGAACGTGGAGTTCTTGCCGAAGTCGTCATCGGAGCCCTTGGCGCAAAGCTCGTTGTAGCGATCCACCGTTTTCTGCACGGCTGCGGCGTCCAACTCGTAGGCGCCCGATTCCGTATCGGCGGCCATGGCGGCGCAGGCCTCCTCGATGGTGTTGCCCTCGTAGAACCACTTGCAGTTCGAGGCGTCGATCTCCGGGTCGATGGCCTTCCACTCCGCAATCTGGTCCTGCCACTTCGCGTCCACGATGGTGTACAGGTTGCCCGCCTTGGCGTCGCCGCCGGCCTCGTGGATGTACTCGCGCACATAGTTGTTCAGGTAGCCCTGCATGGGGCCCTCGCACATAAAGCGCTCGCCCTTGGCGTTCACCAGCAGATGCGGCGTATCCACACGGCCCACACGGGCGTCGTGGATCATCTTCGTATGGGTCGTCAGCTCAATCTCGCCACCGGCCCACACGCCCATCTTGCGGCCGTCGCCGGTGCGGTTCATCTGGCAGGGCGGAAGCGAGAAGGGGATAACGCCATGGCCCATGATGGCACGGACAAACACTCACTCACCGATCTTCTCGATATGCCGCTCGCCTTTCTCGGCTTCGCCCTGTGGCGCGCCTGGGTGTCGCTCGCCTATGCAAACCCGGCCGCGCCCATGCCCGTCAGCGGCACCGCCGGCCAGTTCGCCTACGATGTGGTGCTCGCCGGCAGCGCTATCGTCATCGCCCTGCTCTCCAGCCGCATCGCGCCTTTGGCCGGACGACGCTGGGTCTATGGGGTCATCGCTCTCCTGCTTGGATTCTCCGTAGCGGCGAACGTGGCGGCTCTGGGATTGCCCGCAACCACCGACGCCCTCATCGTGCCGGCGACCCTGGCCGGCGGCATCGGCTCCGCGCCTCCCCTTTTTCTGTTGGGAAAGAGGGCGCCATCGGCTCGGCGCTTCTCATTCTGCTGTGGTGCGAGATTTACAGCTGCCTCAGCCCCACGCGCGTAGCGCTGTACTATGCCCTCGCCATCATCGGTGGTGTGGCACTCACCTTCGTGCTTCAGGGCATTCGAGACGAATACCTCTACGGGGCACTTCTCGCCCTGCCGATGCTGTCGGCAGCGCTGGCCCATCGCTCCTACCGGCTCTACGTCCCGGCAGAAGATCGGCCCGTCGCCGCCAACCGCCGGCTCATTCCCTGGAAGTTCTTCCTTATCCTCGCCCTCTTTGAGCTGGTGGCCAGCTACAGCTCGGCTCATATTCGCAGCGCCTATCCCCTGCTGGTCGGCTCCCATTCCACCGTGACCACCCTGGTCGGCGGTCTCGTGCTGTTCGCGTGGGTGTGGTGGTTCTCCAACCGACTGCCCTTGTCCGCCTTGTACCGGGCGCCGGTCATCCTCCTTTGCTGCGGGCTCCTCGTCGTGCCGCTATTCGGCCTTGGTGGCAATTTGGCCGGCAGTTTCTGCACGGCCCTGGGCGTAATGCTCTTCAACGCCATCGTGTTTCTGTTCCTCTGCGACATTTCCAAGCGCTTCGGCGTAAGTGCGCTTCTGCTGTTCGACATCGAGGAATCGTTGCTGCTCGTGGGTTGGGTCGGCCGCGAGGGAGCGCTCCTCTTCGATGGATCCGGCCTGTTCGGAGGCACGGGACCAGCCATCGGTGCCGTAGTCGCCATTGCGGCCATTGTGGCGGTGGCAACTCTCGTGCTTAATGAACGCGAGATCGGTGAGCGCTGGGGCATCGCCTTCATGGGCAAGCGACCGCCCGAGGAGAACGAGCGCACGCGTCTGGCCCGTCGCTGCACCGCCGTGGCCGAAGCGCACCGCCTCACGCCGCGCGAACGGGAGGTGATGGAGCTGCTCGCCCAGGGCAAGTCGCTTTCCAGCGTGGCCCACGAACTCATCATCGCCGAGGGCACTGCGAAGGCCCACACCCGCCACATCTACGAGAAGCTCGGCATCAATACCCGTCAAGAATTGCTCGATTTGCTGATGACGGAGCAGTAGCAAGGTCTCCGGCGCGCTCCCCCGACAACAAGACAAATTGCTCGGCATATTCGAAAAATCTGGTCAGTGCAGGACTCAAGCGATCTGTGCGAAAAAAGAAGCACAGCGGGAAAGAGATGTCCCCTCCCTCAAGGGGGATCGCCCGCAGGTAATCCCTATGAGGAAACTGAAGCGACGCAGGCGTAAGGGCATATCCTTTGCATTCGCTCAGCTTAAGCCCGAGCGTCTCAGTCTGCTCAGTACGTCGTATGTCGCAGGGAGCACAACCGCGCTGCGTAAAAAATCTCAATATCTCTTCGTTCATGCGGCTGAATCCTTCGGCCCGATCGTCGAGAACCACCAAAGGCTCACCAGCAAGCTGCTCCAACGCTAGCGTCTCGCATCCCGCCAACGCATTGTCTTCATGAATCGTTGCCACAATTCTCTCACGAAGAAACAACCTCATGTTCATCGGGGGCTTCAGTTCCGTGGGAAGCCCGATACCAAAGGCAAGATCGCACCGGCCCTCCTCCACCGCGCTCAAACCCACAACAGGAGGATTCGATTCCACCTTGACACGAAGAGCAGATTGCTCGAGGGAGAGAAACGCCAACAACGGCTCAAGATAACACGGTATCCAAAAATCCGGACAGCTCAGTCGTATGACTGGCACATCCTCCGCGAGTCGACCAAGCTCATCAAGCACATGAGTGTAATGGGCCTGCATGGCAGAGAAGTCGGCAATAACCGCTCGTCCCGCATCGGTCAGCTCCACTTTGCGAGTCGTACGATTAAATAGCCGAGCCCCCAGCGCCCGCTCCACAGCGTCAACGTGACGGCTCACAGCCGAATGAGACATGTGCAGCCTTCGCCCCGTCTCCGTGTAGCTGAGTGTTTCCGCCAGCACGAGCAACTCGGGCACATATTCCATGTTGAGCACCACAACCCCCTGATCCCCTTTGTCGTTGTAGCGAATTGTACGGTTTGTGCACAAATCACGCAACAACTTGCAAAAGACCCTCGGGCGAACCGATCCCATAATGAACGACAGCAGGGGCGAGGGCGTCTCGCCGACAAGATTCGAACATAGGAGGGAACATGGGACACGGAAAGAACCACGTCATCGATCGCAGACGGTTTGTGCAAGCAAGCTCGGTCGCAGCGGCAGCTCTGGCCTTAGGCGCGACGGGATGCGCTTCGTCACACCCCGTCGCAGAGACGGGCGGCACGACAACTCAATTTGTCGCAGGAACCTACCAGGCCACGGCACTCGGCAAGAAGAGCGATATCACCGTCGAGGTCGTCTTCTCCGACACTGCCATCGACAGCGTCCGCGTCGTCGATCACGGAGAAACCGAACGCATCGCCGCACCGGCGTTTGAGAAGATCCCTGAGATCATCGTAGCATCACAATCACTCGCCGTCGACGCGGTGACAGGAGCGACGCTTTCATCCCTCGCGCTGCTCTCGGCCGTAGAAGACTGCGCGCGTCAAGCCGATGGCGACGTGAGCGCTTTGAAGCGTGCGGAGGTTCCCAAAGAGCAGCCAACCGACGAGGAGATCGAATGCGACCTCGCCGTCATAGGCGCCGGCATTTCTGGAATGGCATCTGCACTAGCAGCTGCTCAGCAGGGAGCGAAGGTCGTCGTGTTCGAGAAGTCCTCGAGCATGGGCGGCAACGCCCTCGTGAGTGGCGGTTTCATCGAGTATGCCAACGCACCCGAAGAATTACGCGTCGAAGTGAACGACGGCTACCTGAAGATCTTCCAAGAAGTTCTTCAGTTCAATCGAGACGCCGGGCTTGACGCCTCTCTGGTAGATGAGGTGCAGCAACAATGGGACGACTACTACGCAAACGGGAACACCAAACTCTTTAGCTCGCCCGAATTCCTTGCGCTGCAACTCTGCATGCTTGAGGGCAACACCTACGACTTCCAACACACTTATGCAACGGATGTGGAGGGGGGCACGGCATGGCTCGACACCATGCAGTTTCCCTGGATGCCACTCGTCGCAATTCCCGGTTATTCTTGGGCGCATTTCTCGGGTTCCTCAGAAGACGTGAATGGAGAAGGCTATTTCAACGTGTTCGAACGAGAGATGGAAGGACTCGATCTTCGCATCCTGTTCGCCACGCCGGCAACCGAGCTCATCACTGAAAGCGGTCGCGTGACTGGCGTCATTGGCAGCAGCGCAAACGGCAGCACGTACACCGTGCGCGCTAAAGACGGTGTCGTTATCGCCTCTGGAGGCTATGCCGACAACCAGGATATGCTGAAAGAGCACGACAAGATGTGGAACTGGAAAGATCTCGACACCTTCCACTGCGACAACAACTACGGACACACTGGAGACGGCATCCGCATGGCCACAGAAGCAGGCGCCGCCTTCGCCGAATTGCCCTTTAACCAGATGGTCTTCCCCTTCGTGGACACCGTGCTCTACGCCACCGAAACAACCGTCGGAACCACCAATGAGAGCATCTACGTGAACAAGGCCGGCAAACGCTTCTGCGACGAGGGCGGCAGTCGAACTGACATGACGATCGCCCTGATGGAGCAGGATGGGGGTGTGGGTTTCCAGGTGGTCGACCACGACAGCTCCATGATCACGGACGGCAAGACCCACACAGGCATGGACGTCGAGTACGCCATTGAGCGGGGCATCCTCTACCGCGCCGACACACTTGAAGAACTGGCGGGCCTCATGGGCGTCGACGAGGCGACATTCCTGAAAACTGTCGACGATTACAACGAGATGACTCGTACTTTCAACGACCCAGAATTCGGCCGATCCAGCTTCGGGCCCAATGCCCCCCTGGATAATCCTCCATTCTATGCATCACCCCGCACCTGGGCGATGCATATCACGATGGACGGCATCTCGACCGACTCATCTCACCGCGCGCTCGATGCGGCCGGAAATGTTGTACCGGGACTCTACGTTGTGGGCGAAGCAGCTTGCGGCGGCCGCGGTGTCGGATCGCTCGGCGCAGGCTATGCGGTGGCGCAATCAATCTACAACGTCTAAGAACACGCGTTACGATAGATCAAGCCCTCCCCTCCCTGGTCGGGCGGGTAAAACCGCCCGACCGTTTTTTAAACAGCAACAAGCTCAGTGCGGACTTGAGCTCCAAAGGCTTTTGCCGCGCAATCCCACACTTTCATGGAGAAAAGGAAGGAACTGAAATGGACAATAATGGACTTGTAAGCCGCAGAGGGTTTTTGGCAGGTAGCGCCTTCGCGGGAGCCGGCGCCTTGTTCGGCCTTGCAGGATGCGCCCCGCAGACTGCGGATCCCCTAGCAAACACTTCGCCTGAGGCGGGATCGCAAGATTCCTCGGACTGGATCGGAGATGCCCCGAACATCTCCGATGATGAGATTGTCGAAACCATTGACACGGAGTTTTTGGTGATCGGCGCTGGCACGGGCGGTCTTTTTGCGGCCTGCGCTGCTGGAGATGCCGGCATGGAAACCTTCGTCATGGAGAAGTTCAACGGTGGCGTCGTGCGTGACGATCTTGCAGGCGTCAACTCTCGCTTGCAGCAGGAGAGTGGCTATGAAATCGACGCAATTGGTTATTTGCGAGATATGGATCATTACGCTGCGGGCCAATGCAATCTCGCGTTACACAAGGTCTGGCTTGAGCGATCGGGCGAGACCATCGACTGGTACGAAAGCGTTCTCTCCTCTTACGGTATCGCGCTTTGGCATGAGGCTGCCGAGGAAAAGCATGAAGTCAACTACCGACATTGGGCTACAGGGCATTCTCCCGCCTGGCCAGTCGATGGATCGCTCGACGGGTTCACTGTGCTGACTGACTACGCAGAGAAGACGGGCCATGTAACGTTCCGCTACCAAACGCCCATGGTGAGCCTCACCGTCGAAAACGATCGCGTGACCGGTGCCATAGGGCAGGGCGCTGACGGCTACATTCGCGTCAACGCAAGCAAGGGCGTTCTTGTATGCACAGGCGGTTACGCCGCGAATCTCGACCTTCTTAAGCAGCTCCAGCCTCACACGACCAGCATTTACGCTTACAACTCAGCGCAGCCGGGCTGTGAGGGAGACGGCATAAAGGCGTGCCTTCGCGTTGGGGCAAAAATGGACGAAACACACTCTAGCATGCTTTTCGACCGAGCAAGCGTTCCCGCCGACTCCCTGGGAGGCGCCGACTGTGGTACTGCCATGGTATTCTGGATGGGAAGCCAACCCTGGTTGAAAGTCAATCTCAATGGCGAGCGCTTCTGCAACGAGTCCGGCACCTATGACTTCATCCTGCACGCCGATGCATCGCAACCAGGAAATATCCACGTGTGCCTCTGGGATGCAGACTGGCAGACCTACGCTCAACAGTTCGACATGCATGGCTGCTCGCGCATGTTCCCCTTTGATAATGGAGCGGCTCCGAACCTGCCCATCGAAGTGGTGACGGCCATGAACGAGGAGGCACTTAAAGCCGGACACATTCAGCAAGCCGACACCATCGAGGAGCTCGCCGAAAAGCTTGGTCTTCCTGCAGAAGCCCTCGCGAAAACGGTGGAACGAAACAACCAGAATTACGACAACCAGCGCGATGACGACTTCGGCAAGGAACCATTCCGGCTTTCCCCTGTACGCAAACCTCCCTTCTTCGGCGTACGTACCACAGGCGCTTTGCTATGCACCATGGACGGTATCGTGATAAACACCCAAGGTCAAGCACTGCGCGAAGATGGAAGCGCCATTGAAGGCCTGTATGTCACAGGCAACGATTCTGGAGGATACTATTCCATGACTTATCCGAACCTGTCGACCGGCAACGCTTGCGGCAGGACAGTAACTTTCGCACGAATGATTGCTCAGAATCTGGCTGCCCAGTAGCCATCTCGACCAAAACCCGTCTTGTCGAGCCGCTGTCCCTTACGCCCCAAACTCACAGGCGGACAGGATAACGGCTCGACCTGTATCATCGGGAGAAATGCGGCAGCGGTCAGGCCACGCTTCGGCAAGGAGGGCCTCGGTGTCGTCGAGCAGATAATCGCGCACGACGGCCAACGCATGGGGGAAGACCGGCGTTGGGCCCTGGGCAAGCAGGGCCATGGCCGAGGTAAGGCCGCCACCACGCCAGATTTCCAAGCGGCCCAGCTCGTCCACGATGAGGAGGCCGGGAGCGCGGGAGGGATCCTTCGACTCTGCACCTTCGGCACTCCGCTCGGAATGCGGTTTGGCACCGACGGGCGCAGCCGCGCTGGCGTGCGCGGTGATCTCGTCGAAGTGGGCGTTCACGCGGTCGATAGCAGCGTCGTCGATGTGCCAGGCCAACTCCGCCTTCGCCGCCCGGCTCTCTTCGTCGAAGGTGCCGTCGGCTCGGGCCAAGTCACCCCGACGGGCGAAAGGGATGCGCTCGCCGCTGGGCAGAAGCACGTTGTCGATGCCCAGCTTCTCGAAGCCGTTCGCATCGGCATGCTCGCCTTCTGAAGGCACCCACTGACCCGGCGCCAGCACGCCGACGCAGGACACCCCGCAATCGGCCAGCTCCGTCACCAGCGATTCCAGCCAGCGCGTCTTCCCAATCTGCACCTCGCCCGTTAAGAGAAACAGCATTCGAACCTCTTCCATTAGCGCATCGCGCACGACCGCACCATCACCGTCTCCGCTGTGCCGCTCCTAGACGATCCTCTGCACGAAACGCCCCCTACGCCTCCGGGTTGCGCAGGGCGGCCATCGTGAGGGCCTCCCCGAAGAACTGACCAGCACCGTTCTTCACAGCAAAGCGGGCCTTGTCGGGGTCGGCTACCACGCTGCCGGCCAGCATATCCACGCCCCAACGGAATAGGAACGGCGCCATGATCACGCTTGGCCCGACGAGCACCGTCGTGGCGTTCGCGGCCAAATCCAACAGACGCGGGGCCGTCTTGTTGATGAGGGTCACGCCGGTCATGAACAGATAGTCGGCGCCGGGGATCACGTACTCGCAAGCCGGGTCGGGCACGTCGCCGGCCTGAGAGCACTTGCGCTCCAGCACCGTCAGACGCGCGTACTCCTCGATGCGCTCCACATGGGGAAAGTGCCCCACCACGACCACACGCGCATCCCCGCCGGCAGCGCTGATCTGCGGACGGTACATTTCGAAAGCGTCCATCTTCCGGATGGTGCCGTCGGGTACCTCCACCGCCGCATCGTAGGTGCACCCCAACGGATCCAGCAGCGACCGCTGGGAGTACCAGGCGTTCAGCGCCGCCACGCCCAGGCTCGCCTCCTCGAAGCACCAGGACTTAGAAAGCTCCGCCACCTCGCGCAGGGACATCCCTCTCAGGTCGCCCGTGTAGCCACGACGCGCGCCGCCGGTGGTGGTGAAGCTCACCCCCATGCCACTGTCGGCTTCCACGTAGGACCAGTGGGTACCCAGACAATAGTCGCGCACCACGACGTCCTCGGGAATGCCGGCGATCAGGTGGTTGTACAGCTTCCAGGGCGTATTCGGCTCGTTTGTGCCGGGAAACGCAATGGCCCCCGTCGCAACCCCCTTCGTGCAGCAGTCTTTCTCGGCGCAACCCATGGCTTTCGTCCTTTCTCAGATGATAGCGACCCGACATTCCGGGCGCTTTTGCTCAGTACTCATCCTACCGAATTGTTCTCTCTTGTAAATCATTTTACTTCATGAATAATTCTCTCTTGTAAATCATTCATGACTGAGAATATAATAGATGCCATGCAAACGAGCACTGTAAAACCCATGCTTCATTCGGCCGCCTCTCGGAGGGCTCGATTTGTCGTGCTGGCCCTTGCCCTCATCCTCATTGGCGCGACCGCGATCTCCCTTTTGCTGGGCCGCTACCCCATCGATCCGGCTCAAGCTGTGGCCATGCTCGTCAACCAGATCGTCCCGCTTGACCCCATCTGGACCGAACAGCAGGTGACGCTCTTCTTCAACGTGCGGCTGCCGCGCATTTTGCTGGCCCTCATGGTGGGATGCTGCCTGGCCTGCGCCGGCGCCGCCTACCAGGGCACCTTCCAAAACCCGCTCGTCTCCCCCGACATTTTGGGCGCAAGCCAGGGCGCCGCGTTCGGCGCGGCCGTGGCTATTCTTCTCGGCGTGAGCTCTTTCACAACATCCCTCTTCGCCTTCGGATTCTCCCTGATCACCGTGTTATTGGTGCTGCTTATCAGCACGCGAGCCCGCGGCAACCACATGATGGTGGTCGTGCTCGCCGGTGTCATGGTGTCGTCACTGTTCCAAGCCGGCGTCTCCTACGCCAAACTGGTGGCCGACCCCACTGACGAGCTGGCCGACATCACCTACTGGCTCATGGGGAGCCTCACGGGCGCGAGCATGCGCGACATCGCCATGGTGTTCCCTATCATGCTTATTGGCTGTGCCACGTTGTTCATCCTACGCTGGCGCATCAACATCCTCACCATGGGCGACGATGAGGCCGCCACCATGGGTGTGAACGCCCGGCGCACCCGCATCGTCGTCATCATCGCTGCCACGCTCGTCACCGCCGCGAGCGTCTGCGTCACCGGCATGATCGGCTGGGTGGGCCTCGTCATTCCGCACCTGTGCCGCATGCTCGTCGGCGCCGACTATCGCCGCCTCATCCCCGCATCCATGCTCATGGGCGCCAGCTTCCTGCTCATCGTGGACGACGTCGCCCGCCTTGCCACCACCGCCGAAATCCCCATCGGCATCCTCACCGCTTTCGTAGGCGCGCCGTTCTTCCTGTGCCTCATAACGCGGAAGAAGAAGCTATGAGCATCGATGTGACCAACTTGAGCTTCTCCTACGGAAGCCGCGAGATCTTGCACGACCTTTCGTTTTCCATTCCCGACGGGTGCCTCGTGAACGTGCTCGGGCCCAACGGCGTGGGCAAGTCCACCTTGTTCCGCTGTATCCTGGGGCTTTCCCCGCACTATAGCGGCACGATTCTGGTGAACGGGAAGGATCTGCGCGCGCTTTCGGTGCGGGAGCGCGCTCGCGAGATCTCCTACATTCCCCAGTCGCACGCGCCGGTGTACGACTACGAAGTGGTCGACGTGGTACTCATGGCCACGGGCAACGACCTGAAGATGCTCGCCACGCCCGGCGAGGCCCAGCTGCAGCGAGCCCACGAGGCGCTGGCCCGCATCGGCATCGAGCACTTGGCCCATCGCACCTACACGCAGATATCCGGCGGCGAGCAGCAGCTCGTGCTCATCGCTCGGGCGCTCGCGCAAAACGCCCAGACCATCATCATGGACGAGCCCACGAGCGCGCTTGATTACGGCAACACCATGCGCGTGCTGTCCTGCGTGCGGCAGCTGGCCCGCGAGGGGCTCTCCATCGTGCAATCGACCCACAACCCCGACCACGCCTTTCTCTATTCCGATGCCACCATGGTGCTTTCCGAAGGCGGCCTTAAGGCATTCGGCGATCCCCGCGAGGTTATCACCTCCGAGCTCATCAGCGAGCTGTACGACCTCGAGGTGGAGGTCAACTCTCTTTATGGCGACAAGGCGCGCGTCTGCGTGCCCGTACGCGAGATAGAACGCCAGTAGAACCTGGCACCCCTTGGAAGGAAAGGAAAACGAATGCTGAAACCGACGAGGAACAAACGGCGCATCGCGGCTCTGGCTGGAGCGCTCGCCCTGTCCACTTGCTTGGCCCTGGGGCTCGCCGGATGCGCCAACAGTGAGGGTAATGGAGCGGCCGAGCCCACTGCACCGGCCACCGAGCAGGAGGCGAACGCCGACGCCCAGGCCGCTACCGAGGCCGAAAGCGGCGCCATCACCTTCACCGACGACCTCGGGCGCACCGTGGAGCTGCCGGCCCAGATCGACAAGATCTGCCCGTCGGGCTTCACGGCCCAGCAGGTGCTGCTCACCATGGCCCCGGACAAGATGGTGGGCCTGGCCCAGGAGCTCAACGACGACCAGCTGAAGATCTTCGGTGAGAAGTTCGCCAACTACCCGGTGTTCGGCGCGGTGCTCGGCGCCAAGGACGACCTGAACCGCGAGGCCGTGGCCGCCGCCGCGCCCCAGGTCATCATCGACACCGGCGAGGCGAAGAAGGGCGCCAAGGAGGACTTGGACGCGCTGCAGGAGCAGCTGGGCATTCCGGTCATCTTCATCGAGGCGAAGCTGTCCGATTACGGTGCGGCCTACGAGCGCTTGGGCGAGCTTCTGGGCATGGAAGAGCGCGGGAGCGAGCTGTCCACCTACTGCACCGACGTGTACAACAAGACGGTCACCACCATGGAGAACATTCCCGAAAACGAGCGCGTGCGCATGGCCTACCTGCTGGGCGACAACGGCCTGAACGCCATCGCCAAGACTTCGTTCCAGGCGGCTGTGGTGGACATGGTGGCCGACAACGTGGTCGTGGTAGACGACGTGTCCGGCAAGGGCAACGGCAATGAGATCAGCCTCGAGCAGATCGCGCTGTGGAACCCTGATCTCATCGTCTTCCAGGCGGACAGCATTTACGACACTGTGGACGACGACCCGGCATGGGCCGGCATTGCCGCCATCGACTCCGGCAACTACTACCAGGTACCCAACGTGCCCTACTGTTGGCTGAACAACCCGCCCACCGTCAACCAGCTCATGGGCCTGCAGTGGCTGCCGCGCCTTCTGTATCCCGATGCCTTCGACGACTCCATCGAGGACGTGACCCGCGCGTACTTCCACACCATGTACCACTACGACCTCACCGACGCCGAGCTCGCCGACCTTTTGAAGGACGCCACCGGCAAGGCTTAAGAACCAGCCTCACACCCAATCCGAATGCGAAAGACGCCGAAGGACCGCCATTGCGGCGGCCCTTCGGGAAAGGAGCAGTTTGTCTTTCAGCTACGTGCTTCACGCGCCCCTAGCAAAAGCTAGGCGATCTGAGCCATGCCCTCGGCAATGGCATCGTCGGCCTTCTGTAGTTGTTCAACGCTCTTGCTAAAGTTCATGGCGGCCATGGAACCGTCGGTGGGACGCATCGCGGTGCCCTGGTACAGGAAGTACACGTTAGCGAGATTGTAAGCATCCTTGGCGGCCTGCAGCTTTGTCTCATCGGCGTTGCCAGCGGCCACAACCTCGGCCAGCTTAGCATGGAACTCGTCCAGCTTGGTCTTGGTAGCCTGCTGAATCTGCGCGAGTTCGTCCATCTTGCCCTTGACGAACGTAACCATGGCGTCAGCATCTTCAACGCCCTGGCTCTTGTGGCACGTGAGGCACTTTTCCAGCGCGGCCGGGTTCTCAAGCGGCGATTGCGTCATGTTGTGGTGCGTGTAGGTGGCGCCATCGGCGGCCTCGGTCTGGGGCATATGGCAGTCCGTGCAGGTGAGGCCCATCTTCTGATGGTTGCCGTCCTGGAAGAGCTCCAATTCGGTGCAAGCGTCCGTGAGGTACAGCATCGTATCAATTTCGGGATCAAGCATGGGAACCCCTACCATGCCGGCGCAAATCGTTGTTTCAGTAACTGGATTCGCCTCGTAATACTCTTTCATGGCACGAAGCATCTCTTCAGGCTCGAAGCCATACTTGTATTGATCGATACCCTTGTTCGCATCCTCAAGATAGGCCGCGCCGGGGAACATGGCGTGGCACTGACCGCATACATAGTCCTCCTCGGGGAACAATGCCTTGGCACTCACGGAAGTAGCATCACCATAGGCGTTGCCACCCTCTACTTTACCTTCGCCAGGATCGCCTACGTGGCAATTGGTGCAATTGGACCATTCCATCTCGTAGTCAGAGGCGTTTTTGTCAAGAATCGTCTCGCCTTGCTCATTATAAACCGTTTGGAAGTCCTCACGGGCATGACAGGCGG
>OGPR01002043.1_pt1 | contig 14834 bp, 6 predicted proteins | sample 1552981 | NCBI WGS metagenome assembly OGPR01 (sample SAMEA2580260, study PRJEB22360) | human gut metagenome | biome: human gut; feature: human-associated habitat; material: faeces | place: Denmark | collected 2008/2010 | reverse complement strand
TGACCATGGAAGGCCGCTCAAACCTCAGGTGTTGCAACCACCACTAGAATCCGCCGGACAGCTCCCGCCAGCGGGGGGGGCTAATGCTTTCCGTAAGGAGGGAATCATGCCGGAGCTGCATACGACCAAGCCCGAACCCAAGCGCCATGACTTTGCGGCCGGCGAGACCGGGCGTGGCCCCTCCGTACCCTCCAACGGTCTTGCCAACGATCCGAAAGCCGGTCAATGGGATGGCCGGCGCATGTCCAAGCGGATGATCGCCGACTACAAAACCTTCATTGTCACCGACGGAGAAGGCGTGCGCAACTCCCTTTACGTCTCCGGTTGCCCCTTCCACTGCGTCGACTGCTTCAACGCCTCCATCTGGGATTTCCAAGCCGGCCACGAATACACGCAAAAACTTGAAGACAAAATCATCGAAGATTTGAAAGCCCCATGGGTGCAAGGCATTACGTTCCTTGGCGGCGAGCCATTCCTCAACACTCCCGTGCTGGTGCCGCTCGCACAACGTATCCGCCAGGAATTCGGTCATACCAAAGATATCTGGTCGTGGACCGGCTACACATGGGAAGAACTCATGCGCCCCGGAGAAACCCCAGACAAGCTTGAATTGCTACATCTCATCGACATTCTCGTCGACGGCCGCTACCTCAGAGACCAGAAGGACTCGCTGCTGCAATTCCGCGGCTCCAGAAACCAGCGCATCCTCGATGTGCCCAAGTCTCTGGAAGCCGGCGAACCGGTCATCTGGGCCAAGCTCCACGATCAAGAACGAGATATCCCCGAAATCTATTTGAAAGACCGCGAAGCCGGCGAAGGCCAACAGGCCTCGTAGTAGCAGTTCTGGAATGCCGCACTCAGCAATATCGTTGGAACTGTTGGGAAAAGGCCTTCCCGTGAGCGAAATCGCCTCGCCTCGTGCCATGTTGGGCAGGTGGTCGGACTAATATTCCATAAGAAGTAGCCGGGCGAAGCCGTCCGCAGGGTATCTGCCAGCCGTCCCGAAACGGTTCATGATGCCTCAAAGCGTGCACTCCCGGAAGTCGGAATTAAGAGGAACACATGGTTGACATCGCCACTGACGCGAGCCTAAAGCCCGCTTCACACCCGAAGCCCCTGCGTGTGGGATTGGACATCGGTTCCACCACCGTCAAGGCCGTGGTGCTTGATCAGTCCGATTCCCTGGGAGACACCCTCTTCTCCGATTACCGACGCCACCACGCCAACGTGCGTGCCACCGTGGCCGGCCTGTTGGTCGACATCCACAAGAAGCTTGTGGACCTCGGACGCGGCGATGAACCGATTCGCCTGTCTATCACCGGTTCCGGCGGTCTGGCGCTTGCTGACAATCTGCATGTGCCTTTCATTCAGGAGGTCATCGCCGAAACCGAGGCAATCGACAAGGAATACCCGCAGGCCGATGTCATCATCGAGCTCGGCGGCGAGGACGCCAAAATCACCTACCTGAAACCCACGCCCGAACAGCGCATGAACGGTTCGTGCGCAGGTGGTACCGGCGCGTTCATTGACCAGATGTCCACACTGCTCGACACCGACGCCGCCGGCCTCAACGAGATGGCCAAGAGCTATGAGAACCTGTATCCAATCGCCTCGCGTTGTGGTGTGTTCGCCAAAACCGATTTGCAGCCGCTCATCAATGATGGTGCCGCCAAGCCCGATTTGGCCGCCTCCATCTTCACCGCAGTGGCCACGCAGACCATCGCCGGCCTGGCTTCCGGACGCCCGATTCACGGCACCGTCATCTTCCTCGGCGGCCCGTTGTTCTTCATGTCCGAGCTGCGCGCCGCATTCCAGCGCGCGCTTGAGGGCAAGGTCGACGAATTCATCGTGCCGACCGACGCCCACTTGTACGTGGCCTACGGTTCGGCATTGCAGGCCGACATAGACTCCGACGATCAGGGCAATTATTTCGAGGCCCACACGTGCGACGATATCCTGAAGCGTCTGGACGAGCTGAAGAACCTGCCTTCCAACACGCCCACCATGCCGCCGCTGTTCCCCACCGAGGCCGATCGCGAGGACTTCAACAAGCGCCACCACAAGGAACACATCCACATCGGCACCCTTGAAGGCGCGCACGGCCCGCACTTCCTGGGCATCGACGCTGGTTCCACCACCATCAAGGCCACGCTCGTCAACGACGACCGTGAAATCGTCTGGTCCAGCTACGCCAACAACGAAGGCAGCCCGCTGACCGCCGCCATCAACATCGTCAAGAAGATTCAGTCTGAGCTGCCCGAAGGCGCGTGGATCGCACGCTCCTGCGCCACCGGATACGGCGAAGGCCTCATCACCACCGGACTGCACTTGGACGAGGGCGTGGTGGAGACCATGGCCCACTATCGTGGCGCCGAAATGGTCAGCCCCGGCGTCACCGCCGTCATCGACATCGGCGGCCAGGATATGAAATATCTGGCCATCACTGACGGTGTCATCGACTCGATCGCCGTCAACGAAGCCTGCTCGTCCGGCTGTGGTTCGTTCCTGCAGACCTTCGCCATGTCCATGGGGCTGACGATTCAGGAATTCACGCAAAAGGCTTTGGCATCCACCCATCCGGTGGACCTCGGTTCGCGTTGCACCGTGTTCATGAACTCCTCGGTCAAGCAGGCGCAGAAGGAAGGTGCCTCCATCGAGGACATCGCTGCCGGCCTGTGCTACTCCGTGGTGCGCAACGCCCTGTACAAGGTCATCAAGTTGCGTGATTCCGGCGAACTCGGCGACACTGTGGTGGTCCAGGGCGGTACGTTCCTCAACGACGCCGTGCTGCGCGCCTTCGAGCTGCTCACCGAACGTCAGGTCACCCGCCCGAACATCGCCGGCCTTATGGGCGCGTTCGGCGCCGCCCTGACCGCCCGCATGCACTATCAGGATGAGGCCGACCACTTGGATGTGGTGGTTAAGGCCGATGGGTCCGAGGAACAGTCCGAGGCTGAGCCCGCACCCAAGTCCGGGCCCAAGGCCGCAGCCTTCAAGAAGACCGAGCCGGCCAAGCCTGAGGTCCATGTCGTTGTCGTGGACGGCGTGGCCCACACCGCCAGCTCCATCCTGACCGGCGAAGCGCTCGACAACATGAGCATGACCACCGAGCGTGACGTGTGCAAGCTGTGCCAGAACCACTGCAAGCTCACCATCACCACGTTCTCCGACGGCTCGCGCTTCGTAACCGGCAACCGCTGCGAACGCGGCGGCGACGCCAAGAAGAAGCGCTCCGACCGCCCGAACCTGTACGACTACAAGTACAAGCGTTGCTTCGCCTACCGCAGGCTTACCGACAAGGCCGCCACCCGTGGCGAAATCGGCATCCCGCGCGCCCTCAACATGTACGAGAACTACCCGTTCTGGTTCACGCTGCTCACCACGCTGGGCTTCAAGGTGATGATCTCCGGCCGCAGCTCCCACGAGCTGTTCGAGACCGGCATCGAATCCATCGCCTCCGAAAACATCTGCTATCCGGCCAAGCTGGTGCACGGCCATATCAAGTGGCTGCTCGACAAGGGCGTCAAGACCATCTTCTACCCGTGCGTGAGCTACGAGGAGAACCTCGTGCCCAACACGGACAACCACTACAACTGCCCGGTCGTGGCCAACTATCCGCTCGTCGTCGGCGCCAACATGCCCGAACTGCGCGAGGACGGCGTGCGCTACATGCACCCGTACTTCAATCTCGCCAACCACGAGCTCATGGTCGACCGCATTCTCGAAGAGTTCGCCTGGGCCAACGTGACCCGTGAGGAAGTCGAAACCGCAGTCAAGGCCGCGTACGCCGAAGACAAGGTCTTCAAGCACGACGTGCAGCAGGAGGGCCTGACCGCGCTCGCCTACATGAAGGAGCACAACTGCCGCGGCATCGTGCTCGCCGGCCGCCCCTACCACATCGACCCCGAAATCAACCACGGCATCCCCGAAACCATCTGCTCGCTGGGCATGGTGGTGCTCTCCGAGGATTCCATCTGCGAACTGCAGCCGGGGGAGAAGCTCGACCTGACCGACTTCCTGTCCGAAGGCGAAGAGGACCCGCGCAAGAAGAACGCGAACGGATTCCGCCACGTCGACGACCGCAAGGTCACCGTCAACCGCATGCCGTTGCGCGTCACCAACCAGTGGGCCTACCATTCGCGCCTCTACGCGGCCGCGCACTTCGTCGCCTCCTATCCGGGCCTCGAACTCGTGCAGCTCAACTCGTTCGGCTGCGGCCTCGACGCCATCACCACCGACCAGGTGGCCGAGATCCTCGCCGACAAGGCCGACGTGTACACGCTGCTCAAGATCGATGAGGTGAGCAACCTCGGAGCGGCGAAGATCCGCCTGCGTTCGCTCAAGGCCGCCGTCGAGGAGCGCGAGGCCAACAAGCGGCGTCTGGCCGCACAGGCCCAGTCCCAATCACGCCAGCAGGTGCTGCCGAACAAGCAGGACCAGCCGGTCGGCCCCAGTGCGGCCGAGCTTGCGGCGCAGCGTCAGGCCAAGGAGGAGCTCGCGGCCGCCGAGGTGCAGCTCAAGGCCGCCCAGGACCAGCTCGCCGCCGCGCAGGCCGCCGTCGAGGCCGCGGAGAAGCAGAAGAACGCCGCCGAGCAGCCGGCCCCGCATTCCACCGGCTTCCGCAAGACCGGATCCGAGGCGCCCACGCCCGGCCGTCAGGTCATGCTCGACACGGTGATGAAGAGCAACCCGCAGCTCACCAAGGCCGTCAAGGACGCCTCCCACCGCGCGGCGCAAGCCGAGTCGCGGCTCGCCGCCACCTCGCCGAACGGCAAGTCCGCGAGGAAGACCGCCAAGAAATCCGGCCACAACACCGCGACCATGTCGAAGTACGCCAACAAGGTGCCGTTCGGCAAGTCGATGAAGAAGGACTACACGATCGTCGGCCCCCAGATGAGCCCGATCCACATGTCGCTGGTCGAGTCGGTCATCCGCTCCGGCGGATACAAGTTCGACATCCTCAAGACCGCGAGCCGCGAGGACGTCGAACTCGGCCTCAAGTACGTCAACAACGATGCCTGCTACCCGGCGATCATGGTCATCGGCCAGCTCGTCGACGCCATCGTCAAGGGCAAGTACGATCCCGACCATGTGGCGCTCGCCATCACGCAGACCGGCGGCATGTGCCGCGCGACGAACTACTTCGGCCTGATCCGCAAGGCGCTGATCGACGCCGGCTACCCGCAGGGGCCGGGCATCGCGCTGTCCACGCAGGGCTTCGAGGACAACCCGGGCTTCAAGGCCACGCCCGCGCTGCTGCACCGCGCCATCAAGGCGCTGGTCGTCGGCGACCTGCTGCTCAAATGCCTGATGCGCGTGCGCCCGTACGAGGTCGAGAAGGGCAGCTCCGACAAGCTGTACCAGATGTGGGACACCATCGTGCGCGAGACCATCGAGCACCACGGCTTCTCCGATACCGCGAAGAAGAAGATCGGCAAGCATTACCTGCCGTACCAGACGCTGCTCAAGGAGATCGTCAAATCGTTCGACGCACTGCCGCTGCGCGACATCCCGCGCAAGGTGCGCGTCGGCGTGGTCGGCGAGATCCTCGTCAAGTACCATCCCGACGCGAACAACCACGTGGTCGACGTCATCGAATCGCAGGATTGCGAGGCCGTGGTCCCCGGCATCATGGAGTTCATGACCACGCGTCCGTACATCACCGACTGGAACGAGAAGAACCTCGGCATGGGCGGCAACAAGAAGCTGTACTCGCTCATGCGCTGGGGTCTCGACCGTTACCTCAACCCGGTGCGCGCGGCCATCGATCTGGCGCATGGCAAGTTCAGCCAGGACCTGCCGATGCCCGAGCTGGTCAAGAAGGCCTCCGAGGTGACCTCGGTGGGCGTGCAGGCCGGCGAGGGGTGGCTGCTGACCGCCGAGATCCTGGAGCTCATCGAGTCTGGCTGCCCGAATGTGATCTGCGCCCAGCCGTTCGCCTGCCTGCCCAACCATGTGACCGGCCGCGGCATGTTCGGCAAGATTCGCCGTCTGCACCCGGACGCGAACATCGTTTCCATCGACTATGATCCCGGCGCCTCACAGGCCAATCAGCTCAACCGCATCAAGCTGATGATCGCCGCGGCGAAGAAGAACCACCAGAAGCTGACCGCGGCCAACTGACGGATCAGCCTCGGCCCGGCGATCAGCCGACCAGGGTCGCCGCGTAGGCGTACAGCCTCTTCCATGGCAGGGTCGACACGTCTATCTTGTCGGCCTTGCTCTGAACCCTCTCGCGGTAGCGTTCCGTGCACAGCGCCGTCTTCACATTGGCTTTCACATCGGCGAGCGGCGCCTTGCCCTCGACCCCGTCCACGGTCCAGTCGTGCGCGTCGTAAAACTCCTGCACCTCGGTCTCGCTCGGGTTCATGCCCGGTTTCGTGGCGTCGTCGACGTAGTCGTTCTTCAGCGCGGTCATCTCGTAGTCGATGTATGAGGCGATGTCGTATTCGCTGCGTCCGTAGATGACCTGCCCCGCTTCACGTTTCTGCCGGTTGTTCGCGTTGAGGGTTTCCATGCGCTTGACGATGCCGGTGTACGAGTCGTCGTCGACCAGCCCGTACGAGACTGCGATCAGGTACGCCGCGTGACGGAAGCGCAGCGTGTCGATAGTCTGTTTCGTCAGCCATTCGACCGGCTTCTCGCCGCCGTATGAGGCGGTCCAGTCGGCGTCCCGGGCGTTGAGGTTGACGTCGTGCTTCTGCTTGAAATAGCTGACGGCGGCGGTGCGCTGCGACGACCACGCCTGGGTGAATTCGGCCTGCGTGATGGTGGTGTCGCCGAAGGAGAATTTCGGGAAGGCCTGCGTCGCGTTGGCTTGCGCGTCGTCCGTCTTTGACGAGTCGGGGCTCGCCGTGAGTGAACGGACGAGAAAGACGGCGCCGACGATGGCCGCAATCAGCAGGACGGCCCCGACGACGATGATCGCGCGGGTTCTCGTATTGGTTTTCGTCCCCATCTTCGCGGCGTCACGGCCGCTCCCGTCCGTTGCCTTGCTGGGAGAGCCTGATCCGCGTTTTCGTGACTGCTTCATGCCGTCATGATACGCGACGGACATGATTGCGGGGTGTCGCCCGCATTGCGCAGGAACGCCCCCACAATCATGTCCGTCGGTCGTCGCCTTGGATTCCGGTTATTCCTGGAATACGTTCGGATGCTTCGGATCGCCGGGCTCGTCGGCCAACAGGCCCTCCAATCCCAGGAACTCCTTCCAGAATTCGAGCGGCTGGCCATACGGCGCCGATTGCGCGCCGCGCGCCTGCAGGTTCGCCTTCGCCTCGAACACGTCCTCTTCGCGGATATCCTCGAAGTAGCTTTCCAGCCGCTCCCTGTTCCCCGGCATGTAGAACAGGGACGCGATGATCTCCGTCAGCCGCTCGGCGCGCTCGATCGGCAGCGAATCCCAATGCCGCAGCTCGATGAAGTTCTTCATACGCACGTCGTTGAAATGCGTGGAGATGATGTGGTTGATCTCGTACGGGTTGAGCTCGCGGTCGGGATACACCTCTCCGGCGTTCTCATAGAACGCCGGGTGATGCAGCTCCTTGCCGCTCAGGCCCTTGGCCTCCGGCGTATGCGTCAGATCGGCGAACATCAGCGGCGTGGACAGCACGTCGATGGCGTACTCCTCCCAGCCGAACCGCTTGTCGAACAGTCCGGGAATCACGTTCGTGCGCTGGGGGTCGAGATAGTCCCACATGCGCTGGCGTAGCAGGGGCCACGGGTTCGGCGCGCCCTCGAAATACGGCGTATTGCGGAAGTACCAGGCGAGGATCGGCCCGATGATGGTGCCCAGACGCAGCTTGTCGATGGAATCCTGCTCGTCGACGTAGTCGATGCTCACCTGCGTGGAGGCTGAGCACCGCATCATGCACGGGCCGAACTGGCCTACCCGCCCCAGGTAGTGGGTCATGGCGTCGTAACGGTCCTTCGGGTTGACCTTGACGTCGGCGAAGCCCGACTTGGGCTGGTAGCCGTAATTGACCAGACGGAAGCCCAGCTCGTCCAGCACGGGATCGATGTCACGCCGGAAGGAACGATACAGCGTCAGCAGTTCCTGCGGCGTCTTGAGGATGCCCAGCGAGCACTCCACCTGACCGCCGGGCTCCAGCGACACGGCGATGCCTTCGCGCCCGAGTCCGACCAGATGGCCGTTCTCCCAGTACTCCTTCTCCTTGTCATAGTACGGCGCGATGCGCTTGAGCAGCGTTTCGACGCCGTTCTCCTCGTAGTAGCTGACGGCGGTGTCGTCGCCGTTGTGCACCGGAAGATGTTCGATCTCCACGCCGAAACCGCCCGTGCCGCGTTTGGAACGGCCTTCCTCGAAGAATCGCAGCAGACTGTCGATGTGCTTGGGATTCGGCTTGGCGAGCAGATGCGCGTAACTGATTCTCGGTGTCGTCATGGGGCATATCGTACCTGTAGATTCCATCGGCCACGGCGGTGCCGTTATACAAAGAATCGATAGCTGGTTTGCGTCCGAATGCTGGACATTGCGACTGATTTCCCGGGTTCCGTTCAGGGGGTACAAGGGTGACGTTATGACAGTTAACGAAATGCCGAATACGCCATACCCCCATTGCCGTAGCCTATGGGTACCGCTATACTTGTGAACTTGTAAAGTCTCTTTACATATTGGTGGTGTGGCGAGTCCGTGAATGACCCCGGAAGGGGGCATCGTCATGGATGACCGGATCGCCGACATGTCCCCCCGCAACGAGGAGGGGAACGGAGACTCTCCAATAACAGTAAGGACAACGATGAAACCTCATGTAGGATCACGGATGATCGCAGCATCGGTCGCTTTGGGGACGGCGTTCGCGTTGATCGCGCCGTCTTCGGCGCTCGCGGGCGATGCGACGCCAGCGGCGGCGTCGATCGGAACGACATATTACGTGTCATCGACGCATGGCGATGACGGCAACGCCGGCACCGATCAGAACCATCCCTGGAAGACGCTGGACAAGGTCAACGCCATCGCGACCGACCTTAAGCCGGGCGACTCCGTGCTGCTGGAGCGTGGCTCCACGTTCCAGGACCAGTATCTGCACATCAAGGACACGTCGGGAACCGCCGACGCGCCCATCACCATCGCCGATTACGGCGACGCCTCCGCCAAGCCGGTCATCGCGGCGAACGGCGTCAAGGGCAGCCAGTGGTACCAGAACTACCGTGCGTCGGTCGGCAACCACCAGAACAAGGGCACCGTCTCCTCGACCATCCTGCTCAAGGACGTGTCGTACATCACGGTGAAGAACCTGGAGATCACCAATGACGACCCCGACGTCTACGACCCGATCGACACGTGGAAGTGGACCGACACGGCCGATTCGGATGGCACCAAGCTCGACCGCTCGGCCGACCGCATGGACCGCACCGGCGTGGCCGGCATCGCGGAGAACGGCACCACGATGAGCCATGTCACGCTTGAGGGCCTGAACATCCACGACGTGGACGGCAACATCTACAACAAGCACATGGCCAACGGCGGCATCTACTTCATGGCTCACTACGCCCGCGAGAACAAGAACGCCGCGGACAACACGTGGCTGCAGAACCACATCTCGCGCTTCGACCACATCACCATCAAGAACAACATCGTCAAGGACGTGGACCGCTGGGGCATCGCCGTGGGCTACACCGCGTACCTCAACTTCATCGACGCGGCGTGGGGCGACGGCAGCATCGACGACGACCTGATCGCCAAGTACGGCCAGACCAACGTGACCATCGAGAACAACTACGTCAAGGGTGCGGGCGGCGACGCCATCACCCTCATGTACTGCGACCGTCCGGTCATCCAGTACAACGTGGGCGACAGCGTCTCGAAGCACATGAACGACGTCGACTACCCGCATGATGCCGCGCACGGCGGCAGGTACGGCGGCTGGGTCGCGGCGGGCATCTGGCCCTGGCGCTGCAAGGACCCGATCTTCCAGTACAACGAGATGTACAACAACCTCAACTCCGAACACGGCAACGGCGACGGCCAGGCGTGGGACGCCGATTACGGCGACGGCACGCTGTACCAGTACAACTACTCGTACGGCAACTCGTTCGCCTCGCTGATGATCTGCAACCAGTACGCCATCAACACGACGTTCCGCTACAACATCTCGCAGAACGACCGCCGCGGCGTGTTCGACCTGCCGAGCAACGGTCCGGGCAACCACATCTACAACAACACCGTCTACATCGGTAAGGACAGCGCGGTGCTGACCGGCCGATCCAACAGCCAGGCGAAGTTCGAGAACAACATCTTCATCAACGCGACCGACACCAAGAAGACCGAGACGTGGAACCGCGGCAACCAGCACGGCGGCCAGACGTACGACAAGAACATGTACGTCAATTACGCGAACAAGCCCGCCTCCGATTCCAACGCCGTCGAGGTCGCCGATGTGAAGACCGTGCTGGCCAATGCCGGACACGCGCCGAGCGCGCCGAAGGCCACCGGTTCGGTCTATGGCCGTTCCGGCAGCGAGTTCGACGGATACAAGCCCGTTGACGGCTCCCCGGCCATCAATGCCGGCAAGGTCATCTCCGACATGAACGACTACGCGGTCACGAACGACTTCTTCGGCAACACCATCAAGGGAACCCCGGACCTGGGTGCCGTCGAAAGCAACGTGCTCTCCGTCTCCGGCAAGGTCAACGCGTACGAGACCGCCACGGTCGGCGGCTCCAAGGTCGTCTACGTGCCGTTCACCGCGAAGAACCCGACCACAGTCAAGCAGCTTCGCGCGGGCCTGACGGTCGGTGACGGATCAGTCGCCAACGTGTACCGCGGCAGCACCAAGCTGACGGCCGACGCGGCGATCCAGGCCGACGACGTGCTGCGCTTCGAGGTCGAAGGCACTTCGAACACGCCGATCGAATACACCATCGCTCAGAAGAACGCATGGAACTGGGTCGACGAGTTCAAGACCGACTCTCAGGGCCCGATCTGGACGTCGCAGCGTCAGGTGTCCGGCGAATGGCAGACGATTACCGATTTCGGTTCCGATGTGTACCCGCAGACGTACTACGACAAGTACTACGGCGTCGGTGTGGACTATCAGAACAAGAGCCTTCCGGCCGACCGCAGCGCCATCCACGGCCTGATCGCCGACAATCCGGGTGATTCCGCGGCGACGGCGATGGCCTGGACCGCGCCGAAGGCCGGTTCCGTGAAGGTCACGCTGGACGAGGTGACCGGAGCGAACGTCGAGCCGTACATCCGTCAGTCGAACAGCAACGGCAAGGATGTGGTCCTGAAGCTGCTGAAGAACGACGAGGTGATCTGCTCCGCGACGATGACCGATTCCTTCGCGACGGCGACCGGGTTCAACGAATGCCTGGCGTCCGCCAAGGGCACGGTCAAGGTCGCGGTCGGCGATGTGCTGCGCTTCTCGGTGGATGCCGCGGCCGGCGCCTCCAAGTCGTCGATCCACATCAGCCCGGTCGTCACCTATCAGGATGTGGCACCCGTCGAGTCCCAGACGGCGCAGTATGCTGCCTCCTACGACGCGGTGAGCGCCAAGGTCGGCACCAAGGCCACCGCTACGGTGAAGTTCACGAAGGGCGGTGCCGCCGCCACCCCGACCGGCGTCAAGTCCTACGCGCTGAAGACCGCGGTCGACGGCGTGTCCGTGGACGCCGCGACCGGCGCGGTCACCTACACGCCCGGCGCAAATGCGTACGGCACCACCAAGACCGCGACCGTGGTCGTCACCTACTCGGATGACACCACCGACGAGGCGACCGTCACCTTCAACGTCGAGAAGTCCAATGCGCAGAAGTACAACGTGCTGTACCCGGCCGTGTCCGGCGGCGCGGGCGTCGCGCTCAAGCGCACGCCCAAGTTCACGCTCAAGGCGGACAGCGCCGCGGCGTCCATCCCCGCCGGCACCAAGTTCGCGCTCGGCACGGGCGCCCCGGCCGGCGCGTCCGTGAACGCCGCCACCGGTGAGGTCACGCTGACCAGCACCCAGGCCGGCACCATCACCGTGCCGGTGACGGTCACCTTCTCCGACACCAACGAGTCCATCGAGGCGACGGCCACGTTCACCGTGACCGCTCCGGCGGCGCTCGGCACCTCCAAGCTGGAGACCGGCACCGCGGACGGCGCGAACGTCATCTATGTGCCGTTCACCTCGAAGACCCCGACCACCGTCGCCGATCTGCTGGCCCTGGTGACCGCCGAGCCGGATTCGGCCCTCAAGGCCGTGTACCGCGACGGCACCAAGCTGGAGGACGCCGCGGCAGTAAAGGCCGGCGACGTGCTGCGCTTCTACGCCGACGGCTCCACCTTCACCGCCGACTACACGGTCGTGCAGAAGAACGCCTGGAACTGGGTCGACGAGTTCAAGACCGACTCTCAGGGCCCGATCTGGACGTCGCAGCGTCAGGTGTCCGGCGAATGGCAGACGATTACCGATTTCGGTTCCGATGTGTACCCGCAGACGTACTACGACAAGTACTACGGCGTCGGTGTGGACTATCAGAACAAGAGCCTTCCGGCCGACCGCAGCGCCATCCACGGCCTGATCGCCGACAATCCGGGTGATTCCGCGGCGACGGCGATGGCCTGGACCGCGCCGAAGGCCGGTTCCGTGAAGGTCACGCTGGACGAGGTGACCGGAGCGAACGTCGAGCCGTACATCCGTCAGTCGAACAGCAACGGCAAGGATGTGGTCCTGAAGCTGCTGAAGAACGACGAGGTGATCTGCTCCGCGACGATGACCGATTCCTTCGCGACGGCGACCGGGTTCAACGAATGCCTGGCGTCCGCCAAGGGCACGGTCAAGGTCGCGGTCGGCGATGTGCTGCGCTTCTCGGTGGATGCCGCGGCCGGCACCTCCAAGTCGTCGATCCACATCAGCCCGGTCATCACCTACACGGATGCCGATGAGCCTTCGCCCGAGCCTGGCCTGTCGGAGCAGTATGCTGCGGCGTATCCGGCTTCGGTTGCGGCGAAGGTGGGCGAGAAGGCCACCGCCGCGGTGTCGTTCACGAAGGGCGGCGCCGCCGCGGATGCCCCGGCGGGCACGACGTTCGCGGTCGCGGGTGACGGGTTCACGGTCGCCGCGGACGGTACGGTGTCGTTCACGCCGACGGACGCGCAGGCGGGCAAGACGGTGACGGCCACGGTGACGGTGACGTATTCGGACAAGTCGACGGATACGGCGACGGTGACGTTCAAGGTCGCCGCCAAGACCGAGCCTGAGCCCAAGCCCGAACCGACCGATCCGAAGGCCGACCTGCGCAAGGAGGTCGAATCCGCGTCGAAGCTTGACGAGAAGGACTACACCGCCGACTCGTGGAAGGTGTTCGCCGCGGCGCTCGATAACGCCAAGGCCGTGCTGGAGGACAAGGACGCCACCGAGGCGCAGATCTCCGGCGCGCTTACGACGCTGAAGTCCGCCACTGCCGCGCTGGCCAAGGCCGGCGACACCGGCAAGCCCGACGATGGCGACAAGCCTTCCGCGGGCAAGCCCAACGACAAGGGCGACAAGGGCAACGGTCTGTCCAAGACCGGCGCCAGCGTCGCCGTCATCGGCGTTGCCATGCTGCTGCTTGCAGCCGCCGGCTTCGTCACGGTGAACGTCGTTCGCCGCCGCCGGTAACGGCATGACGGGCACCCGCCCGTAACAAGCAATCAGGGGTCTCATGGTCAGCCATGAGACCCCTTTGCTATGCCTGTTAGCCGCTCTCTCGCTGTCGATTACCCTATATTCCCGCGAAAGTCCCATTTGCGGACGCTGGAATGGGACTTTCGACGGATGGGAGCAATTGTTCAACACGCCGATTGTTGTATATGCAACTGTTGTATATGGTGTGCATTATTATGTTATGTTGCCTGAATGATCGGAATGCGATTTTCGCATCGACAGACATGGTATGGAGGGGTATGGAGCAACGTATTCTCAGCATTGAAATACGGGCGGTGAGTAAGGCCGTCGACCGTTATTTGGGCGAAAGCATGCCGCTCTCCGCCAAGGAGACCACCGGCGGCAACGCGCATATCATCATGTTCCTGGCGCGCAATCGGGATCGGGAGATCTATCAGCACACCATCGAGCAAAAATTCTGCATCACCCGTTCCACGGCATCCCGCGTGCTGGCGCTGATGGAGAAGAAAGGGCTGATTGCCCGTGAATCCGTGGCGCACGACGCACGATGTAAGCGCATTGTGCTGACGGATAAAGCCGACGCCATCGTCGCCGATCTCAAAGCGAACGGGGAGCGTGTGGAGCGTCTTCTGGTCGACGGTTTCACGCAAACGGAGCAAGATGCGCTGCATGACTACGTGGAGCGCATGCGTGCCAACATCGAGCGCGCACAACATGAATTTGAACATCAGACATCCTCCCAGACGCCGTCAACGGCGGCTCCCGAATACTCGGAAGCGGAGGTCATCAACACGAAGGAGGAGAACAAGTGAGCAGCACCGAAGAAGCGATTGCGCAAGCGCGCAAAGCCGTGGAACCGGACAAGCCGAAACATATCCTGCGCACGCTGGGCAAGTCGATCCGCGAGTACAAGAAGGCCAGTCTGCTGGCCCCGGCGCTCGTGGCGGTCGAAGGCATCCTGGAAATCCTGATCCCGACGATCATGGCCTCGCTGATCGACGAGGGCATCACCGGCGGCAGCATGCCGTCTACCATCAAGTTCGGAGTGATCCTGCTGATCTGTGCGATGGTCTCACTGGGTGCCGGCTTCCTGTCCGGCAAGTTCGCGGCCATCGCGGGCGCGGGCTTCGCCAAGAACCTGCGCCAGGACCAGTTCAAGAAGGTTCAGGGCTTCAGCTTCACCAATATCGACCGGTTCTCCACCGGCTCGATCGTGACCCG
>OGPR01002036.1_pt1 | contig 14869 bp, 12 predicted proteins | sample 1552981 | NCBI WGS metagenome assembly OGPR01 (sample SAMEA2580260, study PRJEB22360) | human gut metagenome | biome: human gut; feature: human-associated habitat; material: faeces | place: Denmark | collected 2008/2010 | reverse complement strand
GGCTGTGCCGTGGTCGGGAACGGAAGATGCGGTGATGGTGTGGCCGAGGCGTTTGCAGATCGTCCGGCAGAGATAGAGGCCGAGGCCGCTGGCCTTCTGGTCGCCGCGGCCGTTGTACCCGGTGTAGCCCTTTTCAAAGATGCGCGGCAGGTCCTCCGGCGCGACGCCGATGCCGGTGTCGCGGATGACAAGCGTTTTGGGCGCTTCAAGTTCGATGGTGATGCTGCCTGTGCGCGTATACTTGAGCGCGTTGGATAAAACCTGCTCCACCACGAACAGCAGCCATTTTTCGTCCGTCACGCACGATGCGTTCAGCGGCTCATAGCACAGCTTCAATTTTCTCCCGATGAACTCACCCGCGAACCGGCGCACGGCGCGGCGGACAATCGTATCGAGTTCACATTCGCGCAGGACAAGATCGCTGCCGCCGTTCAGCCGCAGATAGACCATAACCATTTCGACATACTGCTCGGCGCGGGAAAGTTCCTGCAAAAGCTGCCTTGCCTGCGGCGTATCCTCCTGCTGAAGCTGCAGCCGCATGGAGGCGATGGGTGTTTTGATCTGGTGCGCCCAGAGCGTGTAATAGTCAAGCATGTCCTGATACTGCGCATTCATGCGCGTTTCGAGCGCCTGCTGCTGCGCACACAGCGCCTGCACCAGCGCGCGGTAAGCCTCCTCCGGGACGGTGTGCGCTGCCGGGAGCGTCTCGGGAAGCGTGGGCAGCTGGCAAAGGATCAGCCGCAGCGTCTCGTGCCGCGCTTTGACGCGCCGGAAATCCAGCAGCAAAACCGCAAGCCCCAGAATGACGCACAACGCCGACGGATACCATACCGCCGCCAGCGGCAGGTGATACAGCGCAAACGACGCAATAAAAATGACTGCAAACAGGAAAAATGCGGCGATCTTCCCCGCTTTTCCGCGCAGATACTGTAAAAATAACCGCATATCTATTCCACCAGATAGCCCGCGCCGACGCGCGTGGCAATAAAGCCCGCAAGACCCGCGCCATCCAGCTTTTTGCGCAGGCGCGCCATGTTGACCGAAAGCGTGTTCTCATCGACAAAGCTGTCCGTCTGCCACAGCGCCTCCATCAGCTTCTCGCGGCTGACGATTTTGCCCTTCTCCTTTAGAAGCGTCCACAAAATGCGATACTCGTTCTTGCTGAGCGGCAGCTTTTCACCGTTTACGAGCAAAGACTGATCGCCCGGCTGCAAAACGGCTCCCCGGTACGACAGAACAGGCTCTGCGGGCGCAAAATCATATGTCCGGCGCAGCAGCGCCTGCACCTTCGCCGTCAGCACGTCCAGATCAAAGGGCTTGGCGATAAAATCATCCGCGCCCATGTTCATGGCCATGACGATGTTCATATTCTCCGATGCGGATGAAAGGAACACGACCGGCACCTGCGAAACGGCGCGGATCTGCGTGCACCAGTGATAGCCGTTGAAAAACGGCAGCGAGATATCCAGCAGCACAAGCTGCGGGTCAAAGGCCGTGAATTCTTCCATGACGGTGTGGAAATTCTGCACGCACCGCGCGTCCAACTCCCACTGCCGCAGATGCGCGCAGACGGCCTGCGCGATGCCGGGGTCGTCTTCGACCAGCAAAATACGGTACATGCGTCCGCCTCCTGAACTTTTTTTCCTCAGTATAGCACACCCGGCGGCCAGCCGCAAGAAAAGGTCAATTTCCTCTTTCTTTATTGGAAGAAATCGTGTATACTATATTCCAAATTACGCTTCTTCCGAAATGGGGGATTTTATCATGGAGCAGGAAGACAAGAACATGCAGGCGGAGCCGTCCGAAGCGCAGGAAAACCCGAAAAAGCAGCCGCAGCCCAAGGGCTACGAGGCGTATCTGAGCCTGTTTGATCTGGTGCGGATGCTGGCAGTCATTACGCTGGTCTTCGTATTCTTTTTCCGTCTGAACGGCGTGAGCGGCAGCTCGATGTACCCCACGCTGGTCGATAAGGACTATCTGGTGCTGGAGAGCAATTTTCTCTATCGGGACGCGAAGCAGGGCGATATTGTCGTTTTGTATACGCCGCCGTTTTCCGAGAATGACGAGCTGCTGGTCAAGCGTGTGATCGCAGTCGGCGGGCAGACGGTGGATATTGACTTTAACGCGGGCGTCGTCTATGTTGACGGGCAGGCGCTGGACGAGCCGTATACGTTTGAACCGACCTATCTGAGTTACGCCGAATACGGCAAGGCGCTCGACTATCCGGTCACGGTGCCGGAGGGCGAACTGTTCGTTATGGGCGATAATCGCAATCACTCAGAGGACAGCCGGTTCTCCGACGTCGGCTGCGTCAAGAAAGAGGCTGTTTTGGGAAAGGTCCTGTTTGTGGTCTTCCCGGGACGGCAGACGAATGAATACGGGACCGTGACCGGCGGGCGCAGCTGGCACAGATTCGGAGCGGTATCATGAAGCAGGAAGACACCAACCAGAACACCATGAACATCCAGTGGTATCCGGGGCACATGACCAAGACGCGCCGGATGATCGAAGAGGATGTGAAGCTTGTCGATGCCGTGTGCGAAATTCTCGACGCGCGCATCCCGATTGCCAGCCGCAACCCGGACATTGACGCGATTTGCGGCAATAAGCCCCGCATGATCGTCCTCAACCGCATCGACATGGCAGACCCGGCGCTGACGAAAAAATGGGCAGAGCACTTCCGGGCGAAGGGCTATGCCGTTTTGCAAACCGACTGCAAGACGAAAAAGGGCATTTCCGGCTTTGTTCCGGCTGTGCGGACGCTGCTGGCTGAAAAGCTGGCGCGGTACGCGGAGAAGGGACAGGTGGGACGGCCCCTGAAACTCATGGTCGTCGGCATTCCGAATGTGGGAAAATCGACGTTCATCAACCAGATCGCCGGGCGCAAGGGCGCGAAGGCCGAAAACCGCCCCGGCGTCACGCGAGGCAAACAGTGGATCACGGTCGATCAGGGGCTTTTGCTTCTGGACACGCCGGGCATTTTATGGCCGAAGTTTGAAGACCCGGAGGTCGGCATGCGCCTTGCCTACACGGGCGCCGTCAAGGAGGACGTCATCGACACCGAGACGCTGGCCTGCCATTTTATCGCACTGCTGGCAAAGTATTACCCGCAGACGCTTTCCGAGCGCTATAAGCTTGAAGCGCCGGAGGGTGCGGACGGGTATGACCTTTTACAGCTGGCTGGGAAAAAGCGCGGCTATCTCGTTTCCGGCGGAGAGGTCAATATGGAACGTATGGCAAAGGCGCTCATGGACGATTATAGAAGCGGAAAGCTTGGCAAGCTGACGCTCGAGAGCCCGGAGGACATGCAATGAGACAGGAAGAACCGATGGATCTTTGGGTGTATGAACGCGAAGCGTTCGACGCAGGCATCAAACTGGTGTGCGGCGTGGACGAAGCGGGACGCGGGCCGCTGGCCGGGCCGGTATGTGCGGCGGCGGTCATGCTGCCGCCGGGGCTGGAAATCCCCGGCCTCAACGACTCGAAAAAGCTTACGGACAAAAAGCGCCGGGAACTGTACGACGTGATCGTCGAACAGGCCGTCTCTTACGGCATCACGTTCGCAAGCGAACAGGAGATCGACGAGATCAATATTTTACAGGCGACGTTTCTTGCCATGGAGCGCGCCATGCAGACCCTTTCCCCGCAGCCGCAGCTTGCGCTGATTGACGGCAACCGGGCGAAAGACTTCGGCCTGCCGGTCAGAACCATTGTCAAGGGCGACAGTCTGTCTGCCTCCATTGCTGCCGCGTCGATTTTAGCCAAGGTCACCCGTGACCGGCTGATGGAGGAATACGACGCGCAGTACCCGCAGTACGGCTTCGCCGTCCACAAGGGCTACGGGACAAAGCGGCACTATGAAGCGCTGCGCGAATTCGGTCCCAGCCCGATTCACAGGAAGACGTTCCTCAAAAAATTCTATGAGAACCCGTGACCTGACCGGTCCGTGGGGCGAGGCGCTGGCGGCGGAGTATCTGCGCAAAAAGCACTACCGCATTGAGGCTATGAACTACCGCACGCGGCTCGGCGAGATCGATATCATCGCGTCGAACCGGCAGTATCTCGTCTTCTGCGAGGTCAAGCTGCGAAAATCGGCGAATTTTGCCGCTGCGCGGGAGTTTGTCGATGCACGCAAGCAGCAGCGCCTGCGCACGACCGCGCTTTTATATTTATCTCAGCACGAAACGCCGCTGCAGCCGCGCTTCGACGTGATCGAAATCTATGCGCCCGACGGCACGCAGACCCGCCGCCCGCAGATCACCCATATGGAGGACGCATTTTGACAAATTACCGCGTTTTTGACGGCCACTGCGACACGCCCATCGAACTCTGGCTGCAAAATCAGCCGCTGCTGGAAAACACGCTGGCCGTTTCACTCGCACGGGCGCAGAGGCTTGGCGGCTGGGCGCAGTTTTTCGCGTTCTGCACCGCCTGGGTCAAGGCAAAGCTGCCGAGACCGGAGATTTTCTCCCGCGCGCTGGAGAATTTTCACGCGCAGCTGTGCGAAAACGAGGATAAAATCACACTCTGCCGCACGGTATCCGAGGCGGAGACTGCCATGCAGGCAGGAAAATGCGCTGCGTTTCTCGCCATTGAGGGCGCAGAGGCTGTGCGCGAGGACGAAGGGCTTCTGGAACACGCATATGAATCCGGCGTGCGGATGATCTCGCTCGTGTGGAATCTCCCGAACGGCCTTGCCGCGCCCTGCGGCTCGGACGAGGGCCTGACGGAAACGGGCAGGCGCTTTTTTAAGCGGGCGCAGGCGCTCGGCATGCTTGTCGATGTGAGCCATCTGTCCGAAAAGGGCTTCTGGGACATGATCGAACTGGCCGAGAAGCCAGTTCTTGCAAGCCATTCCAATTCATTCTCTGTCTGCCCGCATCCGCGCAATCTGACGGACGACCAGTTCCGTGCCATCTGCGATCTCGGCGGCACGGCGGGACTGAATCTCTATGTACCGTTCCTGACGGAGCAGCCCCGCGCGTCGTTTGACGATCTGCGCCGCCATCTGGATCATTTTCTGGAACTGGGCGGCGAAGGGCATATCGCCCTCGGTGCGGATCTGGACGGCTGCGACAGGCTGCCGGCGGGCTTTTCCGGGCTGGATGATTATGAAGCGCTTGGCGATTTCTTAAAAAATACCGGATATTCCGATGAAACCATACAGAACCTGTTCTGCAATTCTCTCATGAAGGTCGTGAAAACATGTATTATGTAAGTACGCGGGACGTAAGCCGCCGCTTAACTGCCAGTCAGGCCATTGTCGATGGCCTCAGCCGCGATGGCGGACTTTATCTGCCGGAACAGATCCCGCAGATCACCACGGAGGAAATCAAAGCGCTCGCCGCGCTTTCCTATCCCGAACGGGCCGCAAAGATCATGAAGCGGTATCTCGATGAATTTACCGAGGAAGAACTGCTGGGCTTTGCGAAAAATGCCTACGGCCCCGCGAAATTCGACACACCCGCCGCTGCGCCCGTCGTAAAGCTGACGGAAAACACCTATATTCAGGAACTCTGGCATGGTCCGACGTGCGCGTTTAAGGATATGGCGCTGCAGATGCTGCCGTATCTGCTGGCGGCTTCGCTCAAGAAGACCGGCGAGGAGAAGACTGTCTGCATCCTCGTTGCGACGTCCGGCGATACGGGCAAGGCCGCGCTTGAGGGCTTCCGCGACGTGGACCGCACGAAAATTCTTGTGTTCTATCCCGACGGCGGCGTTTCTGACATGCAGAAGCTGCAAATGGTCACGCAGGAGGGCAAAAACGTCGGCGTATGCGCCGTGCGCGGGAACTTTGACGATGCGCAGACCGGTGTGAAGCGCATTTTCTCCGATGAGGCGCTGCGCGAAGAACTGGCCGGACGCGGATACTTCCTGTCCTCCGCCAACTCCATCAACTGGGGCAGGCTCCTGCCGCAGATCGTGTATTACGTCTCGGCCTACTGCGACCTGTTGAACGCCGGGGCCATCGAAGCCGGGGACGCTGTGAACTTCTGCGTCCCGACGGGCAACTTCGGCAACATTCTCTCCGGCTTTTACGCAAAGAAGATGGGCGTGCCCATCGGCAGGCTCATCTGCGCGTCGAATGAGAATAACGTTCTGACTGACTTTATTAAAACCGGCACCTACGACCGCAACCGGCCGTTTTATCAGACGGCTTCGCCGTCGATGGATATCCTGATCTCGTCCAATCTCGAGCGGCTTTTATCCCTGCTGTCCGGCTCGGACGAAGAGGTACGCGGCTATATGCAGAAGCTTTCCGAAACCGGGCGTTATACCGTTTCCGACCGTGTGCTGCAGGCAGTGCAGGCGGAATTCTCCTGCGGCTTCTGCACGGACGCGCAGGGCGCGCAGACAATCGGCAAGGCTTTCCGGGAAAAGAACTATCTGCTCGACACGCACACCGCCGTAGCCTGCACAGTTCTGGACGCGTACCGCGCGGAGACAAGCGACCAGACGCTAACCGTCGTAGAATCCACAGCAAGCCCGTTTAAATTCTGCGCCAGCGTTCTGGACGCGCTCGGCGTGACAGAGCATGCGCCCGGCACGGGCGTTCTCGGCCAGCTCACAGCCAAAACGGGCCGCCCGGCCCCGAAGCCGCTGGCAAGCCTTGCGGGCAAGGCCGTGCGCTTCGATCAGGTCACGGACAAGGCCGCAATGCGCACCGTCGTGACGGAGTTCCTGCGCTGATGGCCCTGTACGCAATCGGAGATCTGCATCTGTCGCTCGGCCCGGCGGACAAGCCGATGGACGTGTTCGGGGGCCGCTGGACAGGGTATATGGAAAAGCTGCGGGAAAATCTGAAGGTGATTGGCCCGGAGGACACGACCGTCCTGCTCGGCGATCTCAGCTGGGCAATGAGCCTCGACGACGCGGCGGAGGATTTTGCGTTCATGAACGCTATCCCTGGCCGCAAGATCATCCTGAAGGGCAACCACGACTACTGGTGGACAACGCTGCGGGCCTTTGACCGCTTCTGCGCGGAGCACGGCTTTGCGGATTTTCACGTCCTGAATAATTCCTGCTTCTTTTACGGCGATATCGCTCTGTGCGGCACGCGCGGGTGGTTCTATGACGCGCAGAAGGAGGGCAGCCACGACGAGAAGATCTTCCGGCGGGAACTCGGGCGGCTCGAACGCTCTTTGCAGTTGGCGGGAGACGCGGAAAAATACTGCTTTCTGCACTATCCGCCGCGCTACCGCGGGTATGCCTGCTCGGAGATTCTGTCGCTTCTGAAGCAATACGGCGTGACGCGCTGCTATTACGGCCACCTGCACGCCGACTCCATCCGGCTGGCGCTGGAGGACGACTATCAGGGCGTGCAGTACCGCCTTGTTTCGGCAGATCACGTCGATTTTCAGCCGCAGCGCATCGGATAGACGGCAAATGGGCGGAAAGATTTTGAATTTTTTCTGAATTCGGATAAATTCCTGAAAAAACAGTGGATTTCTTGTATGAAGTCTGGTAGAATAGAGCGGATTCAAATGAGAATGGTGAATTACGGCCTTTTATAAGCCGCACCGCATAGGAGGAAAGTACCACAATGAACGTCAAAAACGTAGAGAAAGAAAACGGCAGCGCAAAGGTTACCGTTGAGATCGCAAAGGACGAGTTCCAGACTGCGCTGGACAAGGCATATGCCAAGATCCGCAAGGACATCATGATCCCCGGCTTCCGCAAGGGCAAGGCCCCGCGCAAATTTGTCGAGCGCATGTACGGCTCCGAGGTGTTCTATGAGGACGCCGTCAACGAGATCTTCCCCGAGATCTACAAGGCAGCCATTACCGAGCAGGAGATCAAGGCCGTTGGCCAGCCCTCCGTTACCGATATGCAGACCCCCGAAGACGGCAGCGTCGTGCTGACGGTCTCTACGGAACTCTATCCCGAGGTCACCCTCGGCGAATACAAGGGCATCGAGGTTCCCAAGGAGTCCGTCTCCATCTCCAAGGCAGAGGTTGACGCGGAACTTGCCCGCATGCAGGAGCGCAATGCCCGCATCGAGACGGTTGACCGCGAGGCCAAGACCGGCGACACCGTCGTTCTGGACTTTGAGGGCTTTGTGGACGGCAAGCCGTTTGACGGCGGCAAGGCCGAGGGCTACACCCTGACGCTCGGCTCCGGCGCGTTCATCCCCGGCTTCGAGGATCAGCTTGTCGGCCTCAAGGCAGGCGACGAGAAGGATGTCGTCGTGACCTTCCCCGAGAACTACACCAAGGAACTGGCCGGCAAGGAAGCAACCTTCAAGTGCAAGATCCACGAGGTCAAGGAGACCATCAAGCCCGAACTCGACGACGAGTTTGCCAAGGATGTCTCCGAATACGACACGCTGGCCGCGCTCAAGAAGAGCATCAAGGCCGACCTCGCCGCAAAGCGTCAGGAAGCTGTTGACCGCGACTTTGAAAACGAAGCCGTCGTCCTCGCAGGCAAGAACATGACCTGCAATATCCCCGCCTGCATGATCGACGAGCAGGTTGACAAGCATCTTGAGCAGTTTGCCTATCAGCTGCAGTCTCAGGGCATGAAGATGGAAGACTATCTCAAGATGATCGGCGGCGACGTCAAGGGTATGCGCGATTCCATGCGCCCGATGGCCGAGCAGACCGTCCGCAGCAACATTCTGCTCAGCGAGATCGTCCATCAGGAGAACCTCGACGTGACCGAAGAGGAAGTCGAGGAAGAACTGAAGAAGATGGCCGAGCAGTACAAGATGGAACTGGACAAGATCAAGGAAATGGTCGATGTCGAGGCCGTCAAGTCCGATCTGAAGGGCCGCAAGGCTGTCAAGCTGATCGTGGACAATGCAAAGCCCGTCGAGAAGGAAAAGAAGACGGCAAAGAAGGCCGCCAAGAAGGAAGACGCCGCTGAGGCTCCCGCCGAAGAAGCCAAGACTGAGGAATAATTCTCCAAGCGGTTGGGTAGAATCCTACAGCCAACCAGACATCCGTGTGAAAGGAGAATCCTGAAATTATGAGTTTAGTTCCGTATGTTGTCGAGCAGACAAGCCGCGGTGAGCGGTCTTACGACATTTTCTCCCGCCTGCTCAACGACCGTATCATCATCCTGTCCGAAGAGGTCAACAGCACCACTGCCAGCCTGATTGTTGCGCAGATGCTCTATCTCGAGGCGCAGGACCCCGACAAGGATATCCAGTTTTATATCAACTCCCCCGGCGGCAGCGTGACCGACGGCATGGCGATCTATGACACCATGCAGTTCATCAAGTGCGACGTGTCCACCATCTGCGTGGGCATGGCCGCGTCGATGGGCGCATTTTTGCTGTCCTCCGGCACGAAGGGCAAGCGCCTTGCGCTTCCCAACGCGGAGATCATGATCCACCAGCCATCCGGCGGCACGCAGGGACAGGCGACCGACATGCAGATCCAGGTCGAGCGCATGCTGAAGATCAAGCAGCGTCTGAACGAGATCCTTGCCTCCAACACCGGCAAGCCGCTCGAGACGATCAAGATCGACACCGAGCGCGACAACTTCATGACCGCCGAAGAAGCACAGGCCTACGGCCTTGTCGATAAGGTCATCTACAAGAGACAATAATCCCTGAAAGGAGGAGTCCAGCTTGGCAAGAGACTCCATCCGCTGCTCCTTCTGCGGCAAACGGCAGGAGCAGGTCGGCCGCATCATCGCCGGCCCCAATGTCTACATCTGCAACGAGTGCATTGAACTCTGCTCGTCTATCCTGCACGATGAGATGCACAACGGGCTGAACGCGCAGCAGCTGGAACTGCCCGATACGCTCCCGACGCCGCAGCAGATCAAAACCTATATGGACCGCTACATCATCGGCCAGGATGACGCAAAAGTTGCCCTGTCCGTGGCGGTCTACAACCACTATAAGCGCATTTACTTCCAGAACGATTCCGATGTGGAACTGCAGAAGAGCAACATTCTGCTCATCGGCCCCACCGGCTCCGGCAAGACGCTGTTCGCCCAGACGCTGGCCAAGATCCTGAACGTGCCGTTCGCCATCGCGGACGCGACCACACTGACCGAGGCCGGTTATGTGGGCGAGGACGTCGAGAATATTCTGCTCCGGCTTCTGCAGGCGGCGGATTTTGACGTGGAACTGGCCGAGCGCGGCATCATCTATATTGATGAGATCGACAAGATCGCCCGCAAGTCGGAGAACACCTCCATCACCCGCGACGTATCCGGCGAGGGCGTCCAGCAGGCGCTTTTGAAGATCGTTGAGGGCACGGTCGCCAACGTTCCCCCGCAGGGCGGGCGCAAGCATCCTCAGCAGGAGTTCATCCAGGTCGATACGACCAACATCCTCTTCATCTGCGGCGGCGCGTTCGACGGACTTGACAAGATCATTGAGCAGCGCACCGATACCTCGGCCGTAGGCTTCAACTCCACGGTCAAGAGCAAGGGCGACCACAACGTCGGCAAGCTGTTCCAGCTTGTGCAGCCGCACGATCTGCTGAAGTTTGGCATCATCCCCGAACTGGTCGGCCGTCTTCCGGTCATTACGTCTTTGCAGGGGCTCAGCAAGGACGATCTGGTCCGCATTCTGACAGAGCCGAAAAATGCGCTCTGCAAGCAGTATCACAAGCTGCTGTCCTATGACCAGGTCGAACTGAGTTTTGAAAAGGGCGCGCTGGAGGCCATTGCGGAAAAGGCCATCGAGCGCCAGATCGGCGCGCGCGGTCTGCGCGCGATCATGGAGGAGATCATGACGAAGATCATGTATGAGATCCCGTCTGACCCCACCATTCAGTCTGTCTGCATCACCGAGCGCTGCGTGCGCGAAGGTGAACCGCCCCAGATCACCCGCGACGCCGCAAAGCCCCGCGCTCCCATCAAGAACGCAGGTGTAACGCTGTAACACAACAACCAGGAAGGGAGCGCACGCTCCCTTCCTGCGTATTTTTATCCTCCGCGAAAGGAGACAACGATTATGAGCGACTATAAACCTCTGACCTGCCTGCCGGTCCTGCCGCTGCGCGGGGTTGTGGTGTTTCCCGGCTGCGTGACGCATTTTGACGTCGGCCGGAGCCGGTCTGCCCGCGCTGTTGAGGAGGCAATGCGGGCTGATCAGATGATCTTTCTCGTCACCCAGCGCGACGTGCAGTGCGACGAGCCGAAGAAGACCGATCTGTACCCGATCGGCACTGTGGCCTATGTACGGCAGATTTTGCGTCTGCCGGGCGATAATATGCGCATTCTCGTCGAGGGCAAATATCGCGCGCAGCTGACCGATATGATCCATACCGAGCCGTATCTCTTCGCCCGCGCGATGGAACTGGACGAGCCGGACTATCATGCCGCCGTGCCGCGCACGCAGGCGCTCGTGCGGCAGGCACACCAGCTGTTTGAGCAGTTTGTCGATCTGGCCGTCAAGTCCGGACAGGAAAATCTGCTGCAAGGCTCCGCTACCGACAACGCAGGCGAACTGGCCGATTTTATCGCCCAGAACGCGACATTCGGCTATGAGGACAAGCAGCGCATTCTTGAGACGCTGCCGCCTGTCCACCGGCTGGAACTGTGCATCCGCATGATGGCAAAGGAACTTGACATTCTGCGTCTGGAGAGCGAGATCAACGATCAGGTACAGCAGAACGTCAACCAGAACCAGCGTGATTATTACCTGCGCGAACAGCTGCACGTCATCCGGGAAGAACTTGGCGAGGATGACGACAGCGACGCCGACAGTTACCGCACGAAGATCAAGGCGCTGAAGCTTCCGGAGGAAACGGAAGAAAAGCTGCTGCGCGAAGTGGCGCGCTTTGCGCGCCAGCAGCCCGGTTCCGCCGAGGCCTCTGTTCTGCGCAATTATCTCGATACCGTCCTCGAACTGCCGTGGAACAAGGAAACGAAGGAGCGGCTGGACGTGAAGGCCGCCGCGAAAATTCTTGATGAAGATCACTTTGGCCTGGAGACGGTCAAAAAGCGCATTCTCGAAACGCTGGCCGTGCGCCAGCTGGCCCCGGAACTGCCGGGGCAGATTCTATGCCTGGTCGGCCCTCCGGGCGTGGGCAAAACATCCGTTGCGATTTCCATTGCCCGGGCGCTGAACCGGAAGCTGGCCCGCCTGTCTCTCGGCGGCGTGCGTGACGAGGCCGAGATTCGCGGCCACCGCAAGACATATATCGGCGCTATGCCGGGCCGCATTATGACGGCTCTCATTCAGGCCAAGAGCAAAAACGCGCTGCTGCTGCTCGACGAAATTGACAAACTCGGCAGCGATTATAAGGGCGATCCGTCGTCGGCACTGCTGGAGGTTTTGGACTCTGCACAGAATTCCAGCTTCCGCGACCATTATATTGAGGTGCCGTTCGATCTGTCCCACTGCATGTTCATCACCACCGCCAACACGACCGACACCATCCCCCGCGCCCTGCTCGACCGGATGGAGGTCATTGAACTGGGGTCTTACACGGACGAGGAAAAATTGCAGATCGCCAAGCGGCATCTGCTGCCGAAGCAGCTGAAAAAGCACGGCATAAAGCGCACGCAGGTGCGTGTCTCCGATGACGCGATCCGCGAGATCATCGCCTGCTATACGCGCGAATCCGGCGTCCGCAGTCTCGAACGGCAAATTGCCGCGCTCTGCCGCAAGTGCGCCATGCGTTTTGTCTCCGACGAGCCGCCCAAGCGCATCTCCATCACCGGCGGCAATCTCGAGGACTTCCTCGGCGTCCGCAAATTCCTGCCGGAAGCGAACGTCACGACCGATCAGGTCGGACTTGTCACGGGTCTTGCGTGGACGGCCGTCGGCGGCACGACGCTCGAGGTCGAGGTCAACGTGGTTGACGGCTCCGGCAAGCTGGAACTGACCGGCAATCTGGGCGATGTGATGAAGGAATCCGCCTTTGCAGCCATGAGTTTCATCCGGTCGCGCGCAAAGGCGCTGGGCCTTGCTCCTGATTTCTACAAGACAAAGGACATTCACGTCCACTTCCCCGAGGGAGCCGTTCCGAAGGACGGGCCCTCTGCCGGTATCACGATCTGCACCGCCATCGTTTCGGCACTCACGAACCGCCCTGTACGGCGCGACGTCGCCATGACAGGTGAGATTTCTATTCGGGGCCGGGTGCTCGCCATCGGCGGGCTGAAGGAAAAGACCATGGCGGCGCTGCGCCACGGGGTCAAGACTGTTATCATCCCGGCGGAAAACGAAAAGGATCTGGAGGAAATTGACCAGACCGTGCGGCAGGCGCTGCAATTCATCACAGTTTCCAGCGCCGACCGCGTTCTGGAGGCCGCACTGCTGCCCGCAGGCGATGCGACGGAGACGATTTCGGTTCCCGCTGCGCCCGCGCTGCCGATTCCGGCGCCCAAGACGCGCCGCAAGCCCGGCATCCGGCAGTAAGGAGGGCCGCATGAATCTGCACAACGCGGAATTTGTCCGCTCCGTCACCTCCGTCGCCGACTGCCCGAAGGACGGCCTGCCGCAGATCGCGTTTGCAGGCAAGTCCAACGTCGGAAAATCCTCCGTCATCAACAAGCTTCTGCTGCGCAAAAACTTCGCCCGCGTCGGCGAAGCCCCCGGCAAGACCACGCATATCAACTTTTTCAGTATTGACGAGGCCATGTACCTCGTCGATCTGCCGGGCTACGGCTATGCCAAGGTTCCGCAGAAGGAAAAAGAGCGATGGGGCAGGCTCATGGAGGCCTATTTTGCCGCGCCGGATACGCTCAATTTCGGCGTCATGCTCGTCGATGCGCGCCACGCACCGACAGCGAATGACGTGGTCATGGCAAAGTACTTCCTGCAGTCCGGCAAGCCCTTTGTGGTGGTTGCAAACAAGCTGGACAAGCTGAAAAAAAGCGAGATCGCGCCCAACATGGCCCGCATCCGCGAGGTTCTGTCCCTGCCGGACGATGTGCGCCTGATTCCCTTCTCCGCTGAAAAAGGCGATGGCCGCGATGAACTGCTGGCTGTCATTCTGCACGCTGCGGAGCAGTGAGGACTTGTTCCGTTGAGGTCGGTTCCGACGAGCCTCCGGTGGCCCTGTCTTTTCTCTCGCAGGAGAACAGACAGGGGAGAACGGATTTTCCGAGACTCTGTAAGGGCCGCTGCCCGTCCGTTTTAGAGGCCGCAAATTTGTGAAAGACTTATAATATGTAAAAAGCCTCCCCTTGTCATGCTCTGCACGATAAGGGGAGGTGCTATTTGCAAAGCAAATGGCGAAGGGGATGTGCTGCAAGGTTCAGCATGCTCCAAAATTTACAGCAGCCAAATCCCCTCACGCGTTTTTTGCACAGCACGATCCGACAGGTTCTCCACAGTTTCCACATGGTTATCAACATCTTGTATTTCCCAACGATTTCCCGGGCGTCCGCTTTTCGCGCGTTTTTGCGCCCGGCTTGTCCTACTATAGAACTGTCAGAAGTTCTTGCAGCAGAGGAGAGACGCTATGCCAAAGACGAGAAGTCCGTCGGTGCTGGGCTCGGGCCGGATCTTATACCTGCCGACAGCGCGGATCCGGCCCAACCCCATGCAGCCGCGCAAGCATTTTGATACCGGCGGCCTTCAGGAACTGGCCGGGAGCATCCGGCAGTACGGCGTTTTGCAGCCGCTGACCGTCCGCAAGGCGGGCGGCGCGTATGAGCTGGTGGCGGGAGAGCGCCGCCTGCGCGCGGCGCGGCTGGCCGGTCTGACGGAGGTTCCATGCCTGCTCGCGGACGTGGACGAGGAGGCGTCCGGAATGCTGGCGCTGGTGGAAAACCTGCAGCGGCGGGATCTGGATTACATCGAAGAGGCCGAGGGGCTGCAAAAGCTTATGCAGCAGTATCACTTAAGTCAGGAGCAGGCCGCCCGCCGCATTGGCAAGAGCCAGTCCGCCGTTGCCAACAAGCTGCGCATCCTGCGCCATCCGCCGTCCGTTTTGCAGGCGCTGCGCGAAAA
>OGPR01002035.1_pt1 | contig 14869 bp, 11 predicted proteins | sample 1552981 | NCBI WGS metagenome assembly OGPR01 (sample SAMEA2580260, study PRJEB22360) | human gut metagenome | biome: human gut; feature: human-associated habitat; material: faeces | place: Denmark | collected 2008/2010 | reverse complement strand
CACCCTCAGCAGTGTTCTCAGAGATCCACATCTCAATACTGGAAGATCCAAGCAGATGCCCCGCATCCACAAACCGGACTTTTAAGCCCTCACAGACGTTGATCACGCTGTGGTAGTCGCAGGATACAAAATGTCCCAGAACCCCCACCGCATCATTCATATCGTAGAGCGGTACGACCTCCGGCCTGCCGGCACGCTTCGCCTTGCGGTTCTTCCACTCAGCTTCAAATTCCTGAATGTGGGCAGAGTCCCGCAGCATGATGCTGCACAGCTGGGTCGTGGGCTTGGTGGCATAGATCCTGCCCCGGAAGCCGTTGCGCACCAGCAGCGGCAGCTGGCCTGTGTGGTCGATATGCGCATGGGTCACCAGCACGCCGTCAATTTCACCCGGTGCCACAGGAAAGGGCTGGTTCTCGTAAACATCCTTCCCCTGCTCCATACCGCAGTCGATGAGGTAGCGCTGCCCAGCTGCTTCCAGCAGGGTGCAGCTGCCCGTGACCTCGTGGTTGGCTCCCAAAAATGTGAGCTTCATAGATACACCTCCCAGTTCGGTTTTGCACCCTTAGTATAGCATAACTCGCCGCGTCCATCTGCCCAAATCGTGTAAAGAGTTATCGGGCAAAGCGCTGAAATTTTGAAAAAGTTTTTATACAATCTTGACAAACCACCCCCAACTGAGATAAACTTTATTCGTATGACGTAACTTCTACAGAGATTCAAAATAGAGAGGTAGTTATTTATGGTTCGTAACGATTTGCGCAACGTCGCCATTATCGCTCACGTTGACCACGGCAAGACCACGCTGGTGGATGCCATGCTGCGTCAGAGCGGCGCTTTCCGCGACAATCAGGTCGTGGCAGAGCGTGTCATGGACAGCGGCGATATCGAGCGTGAGCGCGGTATCACCATTCTGGCCAAGAACTGCTCCTGCACCTACAAGGGTGTCAAGATCAACATCGTTGATACCCCGGGCCACGCCGACTTTGGCGGCGAGGTCGAGCGCGTGCTGAAGATGGTCAACGGCGTGCTGCTGCTGGTGGACGCTGCTGAGGGCTGCATGCCCCAGACCCGTTTTGTTCTGCAGAAGGCTCTGCAGCAGAACCTGAGCCTGGTGGTTGCCATCAACAAGATCGACCGCCCCGATGCCCGCATCAAGGAAGTCATCGATGAGGTGCTTTACCTGCTGATGGATCTGGGCGCTTCCGATGAGCAGCTGGAATGCCCCATCCTGTTCTGCTGCGGCCGTCAGGGCACCGCAAGCCTGGACCCCGATGTGCCCGGCACCGACCTAATCCCCCTGTTCGACACCCTGCTGGACACCATCCAGCCTCCTCAGGGTGACCCCGAGGCTCCCTTCCAGATGTTGGTCTCCTCTGTTGACTACAACGAGTTCGTTGGCCGCATCGGCATTGGCCGCATCCAGAACGGCGTTGCCAAGGTGGGCGAGGAAGTGGTCGTGTGCGACTGGCACAACCCCGACCTGAAGATGCGCGGCCGCCTGACCAAGCTGTACGATTTCCAGGCCAATGGCCGCCAGCCCTGCGACAACATCACCGCAGGCGATATCGTTGCATTCTCCGGCCTGCCCGATGTCACCATCGGCAACACGCTGTGTGCTCCCTCTCAGGTTGAGCCGCTGCCCTTCGTGAAGATCAACGACCCCACCGTGGAGATGACCTTCTCCGTCAACGACAGCCCCCTGGCCGGCCGTGAGGGCAAGTACGTCACCAGCCGCCAGATCCGTGACCGCCTGCAGAAAGAGCTGCTGAAGGACGTTGCTCTGAAGGTGGAGGATTCTCCCACCACCGATTCCTTCCGCGTCATGGGCCGCGGTGAGATGCACCTGTCCATCCTGATCGAGACCATGCGCCGTGAAGGCTACGAGCTGCAGGTCTCTCCCCCGCACGTTCTGACCAAGGTCATCGACGGCAAGACCTACGAGCCCATGGAGCACGTTGTCATCGACGTTCCCACCCAGTATCAGGGTGCTGTGATGACCGGCCTGGGCCAGCGCAAGGCCGTTCTGCAGCAGATGGAGTCCCTGGGCACCGACCGTGTCCGCCTGGAGTTCCGGATGCCCAGCCGCGGCCTGTTCGGCTACCGCAACCAGTTCCTGACCGATACCCACGGCGAAGGCATCCTCAACCAGATCTTTGATGGCTACGATGTCTGGGCCGGTATGATCGCCAACCGTTCCACCGGTTCTCTGGTCAGCTTTGAGACCGGCGATGCCGTTACCTACGGCCTGTACAACGCGCAGCAGCGCGGCACCCTGCTGGTGGGCGCTGGCGAAAAGGTCTACGAGGGCATGGTCATCGGCTACACCGCTTCCGGCGAGGATGTGGATGTCAACGTCTGCAAGACCAAGCACCTGACCAATACCCGTGCTTCCGGTTCCGATGACGCTCTGCGCCTGATCCCCGTCAGCAAGCTGAGCCTGGAGGGCTGCCTGGAGTTCCTGGCACAGGATGAGCTGCTGGAGGTCACCCCTGAGAATCTGCGCATCCGCAAGCAGATCCTGAACCACGACCAGCGCATGAAGGCAAAGAGCAAGCTGAAGTAAGCTGCTTTCCTTCCCGATCAACATAAAAAACGGCATCGCAAACCAATCGGTCTGCGATGCCGTTTTGTGTTTCGCTCTTTATTCAGCGCTGTATGCGCTGCCCATAGTCCAGGAGTTGGAAGCCGAATACTTTGCGTGGTTGCGCAGGTAGGTGACCCAGGCACCATAGCCGTTTCCGGCCGAGAAGTGGACTCCATCCGGAGCCGCCAGCATCTCCTTCAGATTCCCGTTCTCATCGGCAAAGGTCTCCCACAGGTCAAGGTAGACACAGCCCTTGTCTGCAGCCAGCTTTGCCAGCTGCTCGTTCACCGAGCGCAGGACATCGGACGCAAGACCGGGCTTTTCCGCAGCAGCCTGGGGCCGCACCGGCGGGATGGACTGGACATAGATGACGCAGCCGGGCAGGGCCTGCCTGAGCTGATCCAACATCTGGCCATAGTAGGCCAGAAAGCGGTCTGCTGCCCCCAGCGTGGTCAGCGTGTTGGTGCCCAGCAGGATATAGAGCTTTTTCGGCTGAGCCGCTGTCAGCACATCCATTGCCACCTCTGAGCCGCGCACGCTGCTCTTGACCGCGCTGCGGTTCACGATGGCATCGGGGCCCACACCGGTATAGCCGCAGATGAGCGCCCCGCCCAGGTTGATGCTGTAATCGGAAAAGCCCACGGTCAGGCTGTCGCCCAGCAGGGCCGCATCCGAAAAGTAGCTCAGATCCACCTGCCCACAGCTGGGCTGACGGATCACGCTGCTGTCATACGCCTTGACCTGATAGGCCCCCGCTGCCTGCCGGGCGGGTCCGAACTGTTCCAGCGTGACAGCCGACGCATCAGCGGCTCCACTGCCTTCCCCTGCCGTACCGCCGGTGCTGTCTGCCGCAGAGGCTCCCGTATCTCCCTGCATGGGCAGCGGAGCCAGGATATTGGCCGCTGTGCCCGCCGCCGGGCTTTGCTGGACAGCCTCGCTCTGCTTTTCGCCATTTTCCAGAATGGCCGTGATGGCCAGCGACAGCAGCAGGATCGCTGCAATGACCCCCGCCAGCCGCAGGCCGGTGCCTGCCTTGCTGCGCCGTCTCCGGCCATGGGTGGAATGATATTCGTGTGAGATTCCCATTCTCTTTCCCGCCTTTCCCTGTTTTCTTTTCTCTATCATTACGGTCAGTATCCCCGAAAAATTGCAAAGTTTGCATTCTGCACTCCGACCGACCCTGTGTTTTTGTAGGATACGCCAAATATTGTATCATAATTTTTTTGCCCGTGCAACCAATCAGGTCTTGCATACAACAGAGAAATAGTTTACAATAGTATTGTTGCAGGAATTGCACAGTTTTCATTGAATCAGATGCACATCCTGCATTCTTTTTGTACGACTTGCGGCGCGCATCCGCAATCTCCTTCCCCGGGCAGTGCAGGGCTCTGGGAGGACACAGGAGGACTTGCCGCGCTTTGCAGGACGTGAAATGTTGTTCTTTTGGATAAGGAGGACGTATGTCAAAAAATGTCATCATCGGCCAGAGCGGCGGCCCTACCGCCGTTATCAATTCCAGCCTGGCAGGCGTATACAAAGCTGCCTGCAGTCTGGGAGCCGATAAAGTCTACGGAATGAAGTACGGCATCGAGGGCCTTTTAAAGGAAGAGATGCTGGAACTGAACGTTCTGCTGGATGACCGCATGAGCATCGAACTGCTCAAGCGCACCCCGTCCAGCTATCTGGGCAGCTGCCGCTACAAGCTGCCGGACCCGGACGTGGACTCTACCCCGTTCATCAAGCTGTTCACCCTGTTTGACAAGTACGATATCTGTGCTCTGTTCTACATCGGCGGCAACGACTCGATGGACACCATTGCAAAGCTCTCCCGTTACGGTGCCCAGGTGGGCAGCAGCGTCCGGTTCATCGGTGTGCCCAAGACCATCGACAACGACCTCTGCCTGACCGACCACACCCCCGGCTACGGCTCTGCCGCCAAGTACATTGCCACCATCCTGAAGGAGGTCATCCGTGACTCCTCCGTTTACAACATCCGCAGCGTGACGGTGGCCGAGATCATGGGCCGCCACGCAGGCTGGCTGGCCGGTGCGGCCTGTCTGGCCGGCGGCGATGACTGCGAAGGCCCCGACCTCATTCTGCTGCCCGAAGTTCCCTTTGACCCGGACAGGTTCCTGACCCGGGTGGACGAGCTGCAGCGGGTCAAGCCCAATGTCATCATTGCAGCCAGCGAGGGCGTTAAGACAGCCGACGGCACCTATCTGTGCGATCTGGTCTCCACCGCCGGGCAGCTGGATGCTTTTGGCCACAAGGCCATCCTCAGCGGCACCAGCCGGTACCTTTCTGACCTCATCCACGACAATCTGAACTGCAAGAGCCGTGCCATTGAGTTCTCTACCCTGCAGCGCTGCGCCAGCCATCTGGCCAGCCGCACCGATGTGAACGAGGCCTACGCCGTGGGCGGCGCTGCCGCTTCCGCTGCCTTTGCGGGCGAGACCGGGCGGATGATCTCGCTCAAGCGCATTTCCGATTACCCCTACCAGTGCATCACCGAGTCGGTGGATGTCCAGCAGGTGGCAAACCTGGAGAAAAAGGTGCCGCTGGACTGGATCACCCCGGACGGAATGCAGGTGACGGCGGCATTTGAGGAGTATGCCCGTCCGCTCATCCTGGACGAAGTGACACCGGTCTATGTCAACGGTACCCCGCGCCATATCTGCCTGTAAGCTTCATTTGCGCGTTTCCTCCCCCCTCGTGGTCTGTTTTCGTGCTCCTGCACGATAATATAAAAGCCGAAACAGAAGAAAAGGAGAAATCATCATGGGTAAAAATGCAATCGTTGGTCAGTCTGGCGGCCCCACCTCCGTCATCAATGCAAGTCTGGCAGGCGTATTCGAGAGCTGCAAGAGCCGCGGCGCTGAGATCGTTTACGGCATGTGCAACGGCGTTGCCGGTCTGCTGGAGGAGCGCGTGGTGGATCTTTCCACCGTGCTGACCGATGACCTGGATATCGAGCTGCTCAAGCGCACCCCGTCCAGCTTCCTGGGCAGCTGCCGCTATAAACTGCCCGATTGGCACGATGACGAGACCGTTTACAAGAAGCTGTTCGCCATCCTGGAAAAGCTGAACATTGGCTACTTCTTCTACATTGGCGGCAACGACTCCATGGATACCATCGGCAAGCTGGCCGAGTACGGCAACCGCATCCAGAGCGATATCCGCTTCATGGGCGTTCCCAAGACCATCGATAACGACCTGATGGTGACCGACCACACCCCCGGCTACGGCTCCGCGGCAAAGTACATCGGTGTGGTGATGAAGGAGATCATCCGCGATGCCACCGTTTACGGCACCAATTATGTCACCGTGGTCGAGATCATGGGCCGCAACGCCGGCTGGCTGACCGCTGCTGCCTCTCTGGCCAAGAGCGATGACTGCGAGGGCGTGGATATGATCTGCCTGCCCGAAGTTCCCTTCAACGTGGAGCACTTCATTGAGAAGGTCCGCGCCATGCAGGAGAAGAAACCCAGCATCGTGATCGCTGTTTCCGAGGGTGTCAAGCTCGAGGACGGCCGCTACGTCTGCGAGCTGGCTGATGATGTGCACGCAGTGGACGCTTTCGGCCACAAGGCACTGACTGGTACCGCACGCTATCTGGCGAATGTGGTCGCCCGCAATCTGGATACCAAGACCCGCTGCATCGAGCTTTCTACCCTGCAGCGCTGCGCTGGTCACCTGACCAGCCGCACCGATATCACCGAGGCTTACCAGGTGGGCGGCGCTGCTGCCAAGGCTGCCTTTGAGGGTGTCACCGGTCAGATGGTCGCCCTGAAGCGCATCTCCAACAGCCCCTATCAGTACATCACCGAGCTGCACCCCATCAGTGAAGTTGCAAACCTCGAGAAGAAGGTTCCCCTGAGCTGGATGAACGAGAATCACACCCAGATGACCGAGGAATTCCTCGAGTATGCCCGCCCGCTGATCCAGGCTGAGCTGACTCCGCTGTACATTGCAGGTCTGCCCCACCACATCTACATGAAAAAGTAATTTCTCCTTTGAATCCTTCTAAGGCATAGCAAAACTCCCGCCCGGATGCGCTCCGGGCGGGAGTTTTTTGCTGTGCGGCTTATGAATTACTGTTTGCCCAGCTGCCAGAACGCCACGGCGCTGGCGGCGGCAACGTTCAGGGAATCGACCCCGTGGGACATGGGGATCTTGACCGTGTAATCGCAGGATGCGATGGTGGTATGGGAAAGGCCGTCTCCCTCCGTGCCCAGCACAATGGCAAGCTTCGGTTCCCGGGCAAGGGCTTCGTCATCAATGCTGACCGAACGGTCACTCAAGGCCATGGCAGCCGTCTTGAAGCCCAGGGCATTCAGCTGGGCAAGCCCCTTTTCGGGCCAATCAGCAGGCGTTTCACCGATCTGCGCCCAGGGTACCTGAAACACCGTGCCCATACTCACGCGCACGGCCCGGCGGCAGAGCGGGTCACAGCAGGAGGGGTTGATAAGAACAGCGTCCATGTTCAGCGCTGCCGCGCTGCGGAAGATGGCACCCACGTTGGTAGAATCCACAATGCCCTCCAGCACGGCCACCCGCCGGGCGTTCCGGCAGAGCTCCTCCACGGTGCGGGGCTTCGGACGTTGAAAGGCGCAGAGCACGCCCCGGGTCAGCTCGTAGCCTGTCAGTGCAGCCAGCAGCTCCCGGTCAGCAGTATAAATGGGTGCATCCCCGCAGCGGGTCAGGATCTCCGCCGCAGGGCCGGTGATCTGCCTGCGCTCCATCAGCAGGGAGACCGGCACAAAGCCTGCATCCAGTGCCCGGGAGATCACCTTGGGGCTCTCGGCAATGAAGATGCCTTTTTCGGGTTCCAGCCGACTGCGCAGCTGGTTCTGCGTCAGGCGGGCGTAGGGGTTCAGCTCCGGCGCGTGAAAATCCGTGATCTCGATGATATTGGGCATGGGGGGATTCTCCTTTTTCTCTATGAATGGTCTTATTGTAGCACAACCCGGATGCAATTGCAAAAAACATGGCAGGCATATTCGTTTTACATAGTCAAAACCGCCAAAAATCACCTTTTGTTTTTGACAAATCCGTCAACCCGCGTTATAGTATAGGGGTAAAAAATCAGAGGGGGAATTTGTATGAATTCCAAGAAAAAGCGCCGCGGCCAGATGTCGGAAGCCTTCTGCACGGCAATGTTCCTTTCACTGTCCGGCGGCCTGCAGGACGTATACACCTATCTGTTCCGGGGTAAGGTGTTTGCCAACGCCCAGACCGGCAATATCGTGCTGATGGCTGTCCATGCCTTTGCCGGGGAGTGGGGGCGTGTGCTGCATTATCTTGTGCCCCTGTGCTTCTTTGCGCTGGGCGTGTTCGCGGCAGAGCTGATGCACCAGAAGCTGCAGAATCTGCAGCGGCTCCACTGGCGGCAGCTGGTGGTGCTATGTGAGATCGTGATGCTGTTCGTGGTGGGCTTTTTCCCGCAGGAGTGGAATCTTATGGCCAATGCGCTGGTCTCGTTTGCCTGTGCGATGCAGGTGCAGACCTTCCGCAAGGTGAACGGTTATGCCTTTGCCAGCACCATGTGCATCGGCAACATGCGCAGCGGCATGGACTCCCTCTGCAGCTGGGTGCTCAACCGCAATCCTGCCGCCCTGAAAAAATCCCTTTATTACTGGGGCATCATCCTCCTGTTTGCGCTGGGCGCGGGCCTGGGCAGCCTGACGCTGGATCTCTGCGGCGCAAAGGCCATCTGGTTCTCCTGCCTGCTGCTGGCCGTCAGCTTCTGCCTGATGTTCCTGAAAGAAGATGTGGAAGAGATCAAAGAAGATCTCGAAGCACTGGAAGCAAAACATTAAATCAAGGAGTTCCCTCAGTTTCACGCTGTTTACCGCCATGCCAAAGGCTCCCCTGGTAGGGGAGCTGTCGAGCGACAGCGAGACTGAGGGCTTATTTTTTTTTTTTCGAATCTATCCAACACTTCCCCGGTCTCCTTCGTCTTACAGGCAGAACGACGCAATGAAAGGAGGAAGCCCCATGTGGGAGCTGCTGTACGAGACCTTCTGGGACAGGCTGGAACACTTCTGTTGCAATCTCTGCCGGGACGAAGCCCGGGCGGAGGATCTGACCCAGGAAGTCTTTCTGCGGGCACTGCAGAACCGGAGCCTCATCAACAGCTTTACAGAGCGGCAGTGCAAGGCCTGGCTGTTTACCACAGCGCGGAATCTCTACTGCGACCAACTCCGCCGGGCGGCAAAGGAGGAGCAGCTGCTCAGCACCTTTTTCCCGGAAGAGGACAGTGCTGAACCGGATTCCGCGCTGGACACAGTGGAAGCCGCCAGTCTGCTGGCTCTGCTCCCCCCGGAAGAGCGGCGGCTGTTCACCCTGCGCTATACAGCGGGCTACAATGCCAGCGAGATCGGTCAGCTGCTCTGTCTCCCGCCCGGCACGGTCCGCAGCCGCCTTGCCCAGATACGCCATCGCCTCAAAACTGAACTTACGGAGGAATAAATGATGAAAAAGAACCTGAACGTGGACGCTATGATCCTGGACCTGCGCAATGTGCAGGAGGATTTTCTTGACCGCTATGAGCAGATCAAGCTGGACTGCATGATCGCGCTGACCTCGCCCCGGGTGCAGGCGCTCCTGAGCCAGCACAACATTTCTCTGGATTCGATGCTCTGCAAAAACGTCCCGGAGGAGGTCTCGGTGGGTGTGGTCAATGGCAAGGTCACGCTGAGCTCTGCCAGCCAGACCGCCGCCGGGCAGGTACTGGTGGTCAACGGCAAGCTGATGATCACACCGGATGCTGCGGAGGTTTTACAGAAGTACGCCTGCATTCTGGTCAACGGTATGATCTACTGCCCGCAGTGCCTCTCGGCAGTGGTATCCGCCCGCTGCATCCTGAACGGAAAGCTGGCGGTCTACCCCGATGATGCAGTGCTCCTGCCGGGAAGCTCCATCAAGCTGGACAACACCTTCCTGCTGCGGACGCAAAGCCGCCTGTACTGGAATGAACATCGCTTCCTGGCGGTTGACCCCAGGCTCGACACTGCCGCACTGGCCGCAAAGGGCTGCAGCTTTTCCGCTCCAAAGGCCATCCTGTGCGCAAGCCTTGCGCCCGTTCTGGCCCCGCTCTTCCCGGATTCCACCGAGCTGATCATCGTGCCGGACGGCACTGCCGTGGTGGAGGACGACCTGGAGCTGACCGCCTCTTCCCTGCGCCGGTATGGCACCCGTCTCTATGTGCTGGGCGATGCTGTCATCCCCGCAGAGAGCGCAGACCTGCTGGCTCAGATCGAATTCCTGCATGTTATCGGTGAAGTAGAGCTGCCTGATGCTCTGGAAGCGGCCTTCTTTGCCATCCCTGAGCTGGAATGCGGCAAAGTAGTCCACGAGGACGCTCTGCCCAAACAGACCCGCGCTAAAGCAAAGGATGAGGAGCCCGATCCGGATACCGTGACCCTCAGCGGCATCCAGCTGACCCTGTAATCCGCACTGTTCCTCCCTGCCCCGCTCTTTCCGGCAAAAGCTCTCTGCTGGAAGGAGCGGGACTTTTGTTGATTTTTTATTGCACCCGCTCCTCTGATATGATATACTGTTTTTTGTATTGTGTAGTTCCCCGGGCACACTTCCGCTGTGGAACCCGCTGCCCGGGCAGGATATGGGAACCGAAATCAGGAAGAGGAGCAACGAATGAAAAAAGGATTTGACAACGACAAATACCTGCAGATGCAGTCGGAGCACATCCGGGAGCGGATCGCGCAGTTCGACAACAAGCTGTATCTGGAATTCGGCGGCAAGCTGTTCGATGACTACCACGCCTCCCGCGTGCTGCCCGGCTTCCAGCCCGATTCCAAGCTGCAGATGCTGCTGCAGCTGAAGGATCAGGCCGAGGTCGTTATCGTCATCAACGCTGAGGACATCGTCAGCAGCAAGGTGCGCGGTGACTATGGCATTACCTATGATCTGGACGTTCTGCGTCTCATCGATGCATTCCAGGAGCGCGGCCTGTTTGTGGGCAGCGTATGCGTGACCATGTACACCGCTGCCCCCGAGGTGGAAGCTTTCGAGAAGCGGCTGAACAGCCTGGGCATCCGCACCTTCCGGCACTATAAGATCCCCGGCTACCCCAACGACGTTGCCCGCATCGTGAGCGACGAGGGCTATGGCCGCAACGAGTACATTGAGACCCAGCGCCCGCTGGTGGTCATCACGGCTCCCGGCCCTGGCAGCGGCAAGATGGCCACCTGCCTGTCCCAGCTGTACCACGAATACAAGCGGGGCGTGAAGGCCGGTTATGCCAAGTTTGAGACCTTCCCCATCTGGAACATCCCCCTGAAGCACCCGGTCAACCTGGCTTACGAGGCTGCCACCGCCGACCTGAACGATGTGAACATGATCGACCCGTTCCATCTGGAGGCCTATGGCAAGACCGCGGTCAACTACAACCGCGACATTGAGATCTTCCCCGTGGTCAACGCCATGTTTGAGCTGATCGCAGGCAAGAGTCCCTACCACTCTCCCACCGACATGGGCGTGAACATGGCCGGCAACTGCATTGTGGATGACGCGGCTTGCTGCGAAGCTTCCCGCAACGAGATCGTCCGCCGCTACTTCAAGGCCCTGTGCGACCTCAAAAACGGCGCACAGATCCAGAGTGAGGTCTACAAGCTGGAGCTGCTGATGAATCAGGCCGGACTGACCCAGGGCAGCCGCCCGGTGGAGCAGGCCGCCCATGCAGTCTCTGAAAAGACCGGCGGTGCCCCCGCTGCCGCCATTGAGCTGCCGGACGGCACCGTTGTCACCGGCAAGACCGGCCCCCTGCTGGGTGCCGCTTCCTCCGCTCTGCTCAACGCGCTGAAAAAGCTGGCCGGCATCGACCAGGAGCTTGACCTCGTTTCTGCCGCCGCCATCGAGCCCATCCAGACCCTCAAGACCAACTATCTGGGCAGCAAGAACCCCCGTCTGCACACCGACGAGATCCTGATCGCTCTGTCCAGCTCGGCCGCGCAGAATCCCACTGCTGCAGCCGCCCTCAAGCAGCTCTCCCACCTGAAGGGCTGCGATATGCACTCCACCGTCATCCTGTCCAGCGTGGATATGGACACCGTGAAGAAGCTGGGCATGTATCTGACCTGCGAGCCCACCTATGAGGAAGCAGACCGGATGTACCACAAGAAGTAAAAATAATGACCCTCTCTGTCATTGCTTTGCACTGCCGTCTTTCCCCAAGGGCTAGGCGGCCGCATCTGCGCGACGGAGAGGGTCATTTTTATTTCCGGGTCTGTTCCCAGTAGGCTCCCATGCTCTGGCCGGGCTGGTCGGTGACATCATCGTTCAGATAGTCTGCAAGGCCAAAGGCTTCCGGCTTCCAGCTGCGGGCGGCTTCCACGGTGGGGTATTCCACCTCAGCGTACCAGAACGCAGTGGGCTGGCCCTCATCCACGTGGTTCACCTCCAGCACAAGGCCATCGGGCAGGGCGTAGCTTCTGCGGATCTTCCCGATCAGGGGCTTACCGATGATCTTTGTTTCCAGTTCATCAAACAGTTCTTTGTTGATAGGGCGCTCGATCTCCTCCCGTGCAAGCCCGCTTCCGGACTTGAAGCAGAGGATATAGGCCGTCTCGCCGCCTTTGAGCGCCTCCTCCCGGATGCGCACGGTGGGCCGCACGCTGATATATCCCTGCCGCATGGCAAACTCTTCCTTGAGCGGCAGAGCCGGGAAGTTTTCGCCCTCCGGCCAGCCGTTCACCATCCATTTGCGTTCGATCTCCATGACGTTTTCCTCGTTTCTGTGTTTTTGTATTTATTCTAGCACGTTTTTATGTTAGAATAAATATCAGTATGAAATTTTAGCATCCTCACCCTCTCAGTCAATGCCTGCCGGCATTGCCAGCTCCCCCAAAGGGGGAGCCAAGAGCCGCTCTGTATTCAAGCTTGATGAGACTGAATCGAAAATCGCCAAAGGCTCTCCCTTTGGGAGAGCTGGCGAGCGGAGTGAGACTGAGAGGGCGAGCCAGTTATAACAGGAGCAACTATGAAATCTTCTCGCAATTACCCCGTTTACACCGCCAACAAACACGCCGAGGGCCTGCTGGTGGGCGGCCACCCCTGGGTGTACGAAAACGACATCCTGGGTTCCCCGGAGGCGGAGCCTGAAAACGGCACGCTGGTCGATGTGGTCAGCACAAAGGGTGCCTATCTTGGCACCGGTTTTCTCTCACTGAAAAGCAAGATCCGGGTGCGGCTCATCTCCCGCAACGCTAACGACACCTTTGATGCCGCTTTCTGGAAGCGCCGTGTCGAATACGCCTGGGCCTACCGCAAGACCGTGCTGGAGCCTGCCGACCTGACCGCCTGCCGTGTCATCTTTGGCGAGGCTGACCAGTTCCCAGGCCTGACTGTGGACCGGTTCAACAATATCCTTGTCACCCAGACCCTGAGCGTGGGCATGGAAAAGCTCAAGCCCATCCTCTTCCCCCTGCTGGCAGAAGTCCTGCGCGCTGACGGCCAGACCATTGAGGGCATCTACGAGCGCAACGACGAGGCTCTGCGGGCCAAGGAGGGCCTGGCACAGAACAAGGGCTGGTTTGACCTGCCCGGCGAGACGCACCCCGACAGTACCCAGACTGAGATCTGCGAAAACGGCGTGTTCTACCACGTTGATTTTGAGAACGGCCAGAAGACCGGCTTTTTCCTCGACCAGAAATACAACCGCCGGGCTGTGGCCCGCATTGCTGCCGGGCACACTGTGCTGGACTGCTTTACCCACACCGGCAGCTTTGCGCTGAACGCCGCCAAGGGAGGGGCTGCCCGGGTCACTGCCGCTGACATCAGCGCCGAGGCCATTGCCATGGCCCAGCGGAACGCCCAGCGCAACAACCTGACCAACATGGATTTCCTCTGCGAGGACACCTTTGAGCTGCTGCCCCGGCTGGAAAAGGAGGGCCATCCCTACGACTTTATCATCCTTGATCCGCCGGCCTTTACCAAGGCCCGCCGCACGGTGGAGAATGCCATGCGCGGCTATAAGGAGATCAACTACCGCGCCATGAAGCTGCTGCCCCGGGGCGGCTATCTGGCCACGGCCAGCTGCTCTCACTTTGCCACGGAGGAGCTGTTCATCAAGATGCTGCACGCCGCCGCAAAGGATGCCCACCGGCAACTGCGGCAGATCGAGGTGCGCCAGCAGGCCCCGGATCACCCCATCCTGTGGGGCGTGCCCGAGACCAATTACCTGAAGTTCTTCCTGTTCCAGGTGATCTAAAAGTAATACCAAATACGATATCTCCCAAAAAAACGAGAACGTGTTTGTGCAGAATCGTCAGTTTTGTCAATTGCCTTTTGAGCCGTTCCGGGATATAATCAAACCATAGACAGCAACGGCGCTGTGGGTCACCTCCTGACTCGCAGCGCCGTTTTTGTTAAAAAGCTTTTCGCTGTTTCCGGGCCGCAGTTCGGCGGCGGGAGACAGTTTCGGAAGGGACAGACATAAGATCAAGTAAGGAGTAGGATTTATGGCAGCAAATGTTATGGAAATCTACGGCAGCAAGGTCTTTAACGAGCATGTAATGAAGGAGCGCCTGCCGAGCGCTACTTACAAGAGCCTGGAGCGTACCCTGCACAAGGGCGCACCTCTGGATATCGAGGTGGCAAACGTTGTGGCCAGCGTGATGAAGCGCTGGGCCATGGAGCTGGGTGCCACCCACTACACCCACTGGTTCCAGCCGCTGACCGGCATCACCAGTGAGAAGCACGATGGCTTTGTTTCCCCTGTGGGCGACGGCACCGCCATCATGGAGTTCTCCGGCAAGGAGCTGGTGCGCGGCGAGCCCGATGCTTCCTCCTTCCCCTCCGGCGGCCTGCGTGCCACCTGCGAGGCCCGCGGCTACACCGCATGGGACCCCACCAGCTACGCTTTCGTGAAGGATGACGTGCTGTGCATCCCCACTGCTTTCGTCAGCTACACTGGCGAGGCACTGGACAAAAAGACCCCCCTGCTGCGCTCCATGAACGCATTGTCCGGTCAGGCCATCCGCATCCTGAAGCTGTTTGGAAAGGATGTTGATTACGTTTCCACTACCGTCGGCCCCGAGCAGGAGTACTTCCTTGTCAAGAAGGAGGATTACGAGGCACGCCAGGATCTGATTCTCACCGGCCGCACCCTGTTCGGTGCTCCCTCTGCCAAGGGTCAGGAGCTGGAGGAGCATTACTTCGGTGTCATCCGTCCCGAGGTCTCCGCATTTATGAAGGAGCTGGACGAGGAGCTGTGGAAGCTGGGCGTTCCCGCCAAGACCAAGCACAACGAAGTGGCTCCCCCCC
>OGPR01002020.1_pt1 | contig 14953 bp, 9 predicted proteins | sample 1552981 | NCBI WGS metagenome assembly OGPR01 (sample SAMEA2580260, study PRJEB22360) | human gut metagenome | biome: human gut; feature: human-associated habitat; material: faeces | place: Denmark | collected 2008/2010 | reverse complement strand
AAAACCAAAAGCCCGCAGGCCGGTTAAACCGGCCTGCGGGACATTTACTGCGAAAGGAGAGAAGCAGCATGCAGCAGCTTCAGATCGGGCGGGTCTACCGTCATTTCAAAGGTGATTACTATCTTGTAGAGGCGCTTGCGAAGGACTCTGAGAGTGGGGAACCCTGCGTAATTTACCGGAAGCTTTACGGAGATGGCGGCCTGTGGGTGCGTCCACTTGCCATGTTTTTGAGCAAGGTTGACCGGGAGAAATATCCCGACGCAGAGCAGGAATATCGCTTCGCACTTCAGGATATTCCAAGCGCCGCCGGTCACTAAGAATGCGAGTATACGGCTTAGCGGAATCTACTCCGCTAAGCCGTATTTTGTTTTTATTCTGTCCAGCTTTTCCAGCATCGGTTCTGCGCCGAGCCAGAGGAAGAAGAATGTGGCGATTGCACGCACCAGATCGACCGGGATGCCGGAAATATAATAGCTTAGAATGATCTTCCAGTTGACGGACTGTGCCCACATGAGGGCCGACGCTGGATTCATAATGCCGCCGTAGATCACGGTCGAGGCGATCACGCCGAAGATGCACAGACTGAGTTTTGAACGCCGCAGCACGCCCTTGCGATACAAAATTCCCGCCAACCAGCCGATTGCGCCCATGGCAAACATCTGCCATGGCGTCCACGGCCCCTGCGAAAACAGCATATTAGACACCAGCATGGTCATAGCGCCGACGAGGAAGCCCGTTTCGCCGCCAAAGGCCACACCAGCCAGAATCGTCATGGCGACGACCGGCTTGAATTCCGGCAGCATGAAAAATGCGGCGCGGCCTGCCACATTCAGCGCAACGAGAACGGCAATCAGGACAAGTTCGCGCGCCTGCGGCTTTCTGCCCTCAAAAATCAGGAAAAACGGCAGCATACATTCAAGCAGAATCAGCAGCGACGTAAAATAGTACTTTCGCCCGCCGAAGCAGTACAGGCCAAGAAACAGCGTCAGAGGAATCAAAAGCAGGATAAGCAGCGTCGCAATGATTGTCCGCTTGCGAAGCTTTCGTTTTTTTGCGGGCGGTTGTATCAAAGCGTCCGGCCAGTCTGCTTTGCGGCTGACAGACAGCGCAAACACAAGCAGGCAGATAAGCAGAATGCCGTACAGGCGCAGCTGGCTGTCTGCGAATGCGGTCAAACCGCCTGCGTCAATGAGATTCGTGAGGTCTGTTGCGCCAATGGCCTGAACGGTCAGGGCTAACGATGCAAAACCGGACACGGCGGCAAGAATCTTGCGCCAGACCGGGAGTTTTTTTAATGCCTGCGTTTCTTTTTCCGGTACTGCCGGAACATGCTTGCATTCCGGCAAGGCCGGTTCTGCTTCAACGGTACCACCGCAGGCGGCGATCACGTCCTCGGGCGTGACAGCTTCGGGCAGCACATCCCGCGCGATGCGGTTTGCGGCGGTCGAGTAGAAGCTGTTTCCGCTGAAGAAGGTACGGGGAGCCGCTTCTGTAACGATGCTTCCGTCGAAAAACAACGCGCAGCGATCAGCATATTTTGCGCAGAACTCGATATCGTGGCTAACCATTAAAATTGCTGTGCCGGACACTTGGAGCGTACGGAGAATCTGCCCGAACGTCTGCTTGAACTCTGCGTCCAAGCCTTTTGTCGGCTCGTCGAGAAGCAGAATATCCGGGTTCAGGAGCAGAATCTTTGCCAGCGCTGCGCGCTGCTGCTCTCCGCCGGAGAGATCATAGGGATGTTGGTCTAGTAAGTCTGCAAGACCGCACAGCGAAACAATCTGCGCCAGACGCGCAGACCGGCGTTCCGCTTTCGGCAGAAGTTCCAGCAAATCCTCGCGCACGGTCGGCTTTACAAACAGCGTCTGCGGATTCTGCGGAAGCAGTCCAACACTGCCGCTGATAGTCAACTCTCCGCGATACGGCTTTTTCAGGCTTGCCAGCAGCTTGAGCGTGGTGGTCTTGCCCGTGCCGTTTCCGCCGAGGAGCGCCAAAAATTCGCCTTTGCGGAGTTTTAGGGACAAGCCTTTGAGCACATCGGGCAGGTCTTTTTCATATTTGAACCAGAGTCCCTGTACCGACACGACAGTTTCCGTCTGCGGCACATGTTTGCTTCCTTCTGGGATGGGGGACAGTTTATGTGTTTTTGCATAATCCAGCAGCCAGTTCCGGCCGTCGCAGACGGAAACGGGGCAGCTTGTATCGGAATTCACGGCGCTCCAAATCCGCATGGCGGCCGGCATTGCCAAAAACATGGTGCTGCCGTTGGCCTTTAACTCGGCGCCCACTTCGGCAGGCGTACCGGTGCAAAGAAGCTGGCCCTTATCCATCACGGCCACGCGCGAGGCGAGACTGAACGCCTCTTCCAGCCGGTGCTCCGTCAGAATGACAGTTGTGCCCAACTCCCGGTTGAGCCTGCTGAGTGTGGCAAGAAAATCGGAAGCTGCAATGGGGTCAAGCTGGCTTGTCGGCTCGTCGAGAATCAAAACCTTTGGCTGCAGAACCATCACGGATGCAAGATTCAAAAGCTGCTTCTGCCCGCCGGACAGTTCCGTAACAGAGCAGTGAAACCACGTCTGGATCCCAAAGAAGCTTGCCATTTCTGCCACTTTGCGGCGAATTGTTGGTGTGTCATAGCCGAGAGACTCCAGTCCAAAGGCAAGTTCGTGCCAGACCTTGTCGGTTACGATCTGGTTTTCCGGACTCTGCTGGACAAACCCGATTTTCTCTGTCTGTTCGCGCTGCGATACCTTGTCCAAGGGTCTGCCCTCAAACAGAATCTCGCCGCTCCTGCGCCCGTGCGGGGCAAGCACAGGCTTCAGCTGCCGCAGAAGCGTCGATTTTCCGCAGCCGGACGGGCCGCAGAGTACCAGAAATTCCCCGGCATGGACAGAAAGCGTGAGATCGGAAACGGCCTGCTTTTCCTGCTCCGGGTATGCAAAATTCAAGTGGTTGAGCGTGAAGAGTTCCATTGTCTGTCCTCCTTTCGGTCGAGAATGACTGGGGTGAGCACCAGTGCGAGATAAACAAGCAGAAAGCTTATGGTCAAGGGTGTCCACGGGGCGGCTTTGATCGTGGGATAGTACCGGAACGCTGTTCCGCCGGCAATCCATCCGGAGAGCAGATACGCGCCGCAGAAAACCAGCCATGCAAGGGCAGAACTGTCACGGCTGTCAAAGCGGTAGATCGAAAATGAGGTGCGCCCCGGCAGGCCGTAGCCGCGCGCACGCATGGAATCTGCCGTTTCAATCGCGTTTTCCAGGCTCCATGTGACCATAATGGAAAAAATCCGAATGGCATTTCCGACGCGGCGGAATACGCTGCCGGTTTTCGTGTCCCTTCCAATACATGTCTGCGCTTCTGATACGACTTGCAGCTGTGCCTTGAATTTCGGGATAAAGCGCAGCGCCATGGACAGAACAAGCGACAGGGCGGGGAGAATCCGGCCAAACAGGTAGACAAATTTATCCGAGGTTATGACCTCGTTGAAGCTGGAAAACCAGAGCACGACCGATGCCAGCATCACGGCAGCGGCCGCACCGTAGAGCATGGACTCCAGCGTCAGCGGGTTTCCGGAGGGAAGATACGTCAAAATCGTTGCGCCTTCGTGATTGAAAGCCGGATTGACAAGCGCGGCAAGCGCCGCCATGGGCAAAAGCCCCATGACGGCGAACCGAACTGCTTTCCTGCCTTTGAGCAAGATGGCATATGCCAGCGCACCGGTCAGCGAGATCGCCAGATAAACCGGGTGCATCAGGCACATGGACAGCATCAGGACAAGCGTGAAATATAAAAAGCAGACAGTCGGGTGATACCCTGAAAAAGCGTCGCGGTTTCTCATGATTCCGCCCCTGCCGCAGCGCCGCCGCCGACATCTGCGCCGAGTTCACAGGTATAGACCCATTCGACCACGTCGCCATCCTGAAGCGTATATTGACTGCACCCGTAATTCGGAAACCAGCTGTTCACCGCGTACATCCAGCCGGATTCCGCGCCGCAGTCAAATTCGTAGAGATTTCCGATGCCTTCTATGTAAGCAGAGTGATAGACCGGTGTGTCGGAAAACTCCATATGGAGTTTTTTATCCCGGCAGACCTGCTGCAAAACGTCAAAGGCACTCTGGCCTGCCTGAAAGGAGACTTCCACCGGCTCCAGCAGCCAGCCATCCTCCGGTACCAGATCCGCCTTATCCGGGCTGCACAGATCCATATGTTCCAGAATGGAAGCGCAGGAAATGGAGACGGTGCAGCTGTAGGCCGGCCCGGCCTGCGGCGCTTCGCACCCGGTCAGAAGTACGGCTGTCAGCACCAGTGTAAGCAGCGCCCAAACGGCTGTCTGTTTGTTCGTTTTCCGGATTATCATTCAAATCAACTCCGCATGTCTTGTGTTGCTAGGATGTATCTGAAAGCCGGCCGGCCGGTTTTCAGATGCACCCTAAAATGCAGCAGGCAGGGCTGCCCCCGAAGGGGGGCAGTCCTGTACTGCAAATTGGGGTTATGCGATCAGTCCATCACGTTTTCCACAAACCGGTGGAGAATCGCGGCGACCTGTGCTCTGGTTGCGTCGCCCTTCGGCATGAGTCTGCCGGAAGCGCCGTTGATCAGACCCTCCGAGACAGCCCAGCTGAGCGCCTCGCTGGCATAGCCGGAAACATTGCCTGCGTCGGAGAAGCTATCCAGTTTCGCGCCTGCATCGGTGTCCAGCTTCTTGTACTGCGCATAGCGGTACAGGATCGCGGCAAGCTGTTCACGCGTGACCTTTGCATCGGGGGAGAAGGATGTACTGCCCGTGCCGGTGACGATGCCGTTGGCGGCTGCCCATGCGACGGCCTTTTCATAATACGAACCGGAGCACACATCGGAGAAGCTGCTGCTGCCGGTGCCGGCGGGTTCACCCTCGAGGCGGTAGAGAACCGTGACGAGCATTGCGCGCGTCATAGATGCGTTCGGGCTGAAACTTCTGCTGTCCGTGCCGGAGAACAGGCCGTTCTCGTAGACGAACATGACGTCGCTGTAGAACCAATCGGACGTGGAGACATCGGTGAACGGAAGCTTGGGCTTGGAGTCCGAAGCGGGCTTGGTGTTGTCAACAGCCGGCTTGATCGGTGTCGGAAGCGCGGCGGTCGTGACCGTAACGGTGTAGGATGCGGTGGTCACGCCGTCTTCAGCTGTGACAGTAAAGTACCAGACGTTTTTGATGTGTGTCAGAGCGCCGACGGTTGCGCGAGCATGGTTCGTGATGATTACGAAGCTGCTGGCTGTGACGTTCGTGCCGTAGGGAACGGTGACGGTGTACTCGTTATTCACACTGGTCTTAGCCTTAACGCCTGCAACGGTGATGCTTCTGACACCTGCATCATTGGACTTCGGCGCTTCAGTGAACGAAACGGTGACAGTGTAGGTCCTGGAGGTCACGCCGTCCTCAGCGGTAATGGTGAAGGACCAGACGTTTCCGTCATGCGTCAGAGCGCCGACGGTCGCGCCGGAGTCGCTCGTGACGATCACGAAGCTGTCCGCCGTAACGTCTGTGCCATAGGGAACGGTGACAGTGTAGGTGTTGTTTTCGCCTGCTGCTGCTTCGATGTCCGCGACAGTAACGCTTCTGACGCCCGCGTCATTGGACTTCGGCGCTGCTGTGACCGTGACGGGGAGCCACGGGGAGACAATATCGGTGTACTCGTCGCCGATTGCGGACAGAACATAGCTGCCTGCTGCTGCGAACGAGAGCGTGACCTGACCGTCTTCACCGATTGTTTTGCCCTCGACCGGCGTGAGCGTTCCATCTTCGCCGACTGTGCAGATCTGCAGATCTTCGGGATCAAGCGCTGCACCGTGCGTCTCACGGTCTTCCGGCTTCAGGCTGCCGCCGTAGGCGTACATATAGCCATCCATGCCGAGCGTGAAGTCCGTTCCGGCCTGAACTGTAAGCGTGTTGAGCCGGTTTCCATCCGCATCCGTGAACCAGGTATAATAGTCCATGTACATGCTGGTGTCCTGATAGAAGAAGAACTCAACGGTGCCGTCCTCCGCAACGGGCCCCGGGCTGATGGTGTAGCCGGTGTAGCCGTACTGCGTGTTGTATTCGCCGTTCTTGTCGCAGGGGAACTCGCCGTTGACCGCGAAACTGAACGCGGAGGTTTTTTCTCCGTTGACCGTGGTGATCGTGCCGTTGCTGACGACGAGATAATCGCTCTTGCTGTCCTTCGTGAAGTCCTCACCGAAGGTGAGCTCGTGGTACTTGACGAGCACGTCCAGCGCGGAAACGCCGTCTGTGACATCATCAGCGTAGCCATAGCGTTCGGCGAGATCGCTGGAGACTTCCACGCGGGTCGGAACCATGATAAACATATTTTCTGCCTGCATGGAAATGGTCGTGTGGATCGTCTTGGCCTCTTTCACCGTGACCGTGACGGAGTAGGTCACGGCAGTGCCGTCCTCAGCGGTCACAGTAAACGTCCAGACGCCGTCCTCACCCTTGGCCGGGCCGGTAAGCGTGGCCTTGCTGTCGGAAAGTGTGATCTCGAAGCTGTCTGCCGTGACCTCCGTGCCTGCCGGAAGCGTTACGGAGAAGCTGTTTTCAGCCGTACCGGCTGCTGCAGAAACGCCTGCAACCTTGACAGATGTGACGCCCGCGTCGTCGGACTTGACTTCGCCGTAAACCACATTGATGGTGTAGGTGCGCTTGCCGTCGCTCGTTTCATTCATGGTGGGCCAGCTGTCGTCTGCGCAGACGACGGTGATGACGCTGCCGTTTTCAATGGGGATGAGGGACGTGCGCGAATACTCACGGCCCGTGGCCTGCGTGCCGAGATAGGTGCGAACCTGATAGTTCTTGTTTGCCGCCGTCGGCGTGACGAGCAGCCGGGTCGTGCCATCCGGCACAGTCAGGGTGTAGGTGAAGGTGTCGCCGCTGAACTTGGGCGTCAGCTTGCCTGCGCTGAACGTGAGCGCTTTGAGGCGGGTGTCGGAATTGTTCCAGCTGCCGCCAAGATCCTCAACGGTACGGGTGTACATGATGCGGATCTCGTCGCCCGCGCAGAGCGTGCCCTTTGCAACGGTAAATTCACCAAAGCCAAAGTTTGTGAACCAGTCGTTGAGTGTGCCCATCCAGCCGGACATCGAGCCGCCCTGCTGCTCCTTGAGGTCGTCAATGGAGGAGATGTAGTTGCTTTCCGCGCCGACGATCGTGTGGCCGTCCAGTGCTTCCACAACGCAGCCCATCATGGTCGATTCGCCAGTCAGCTCGATCCAGGTGTCGGCCAGCGTGCCTTCCCACGCAGCGCCTTCCGCCTTCGGGAACGTGGTGTTCTCCACGATCACGCGGGTCATACCGGCCAGCGTCAGAACGCTGACATACGCCGTGTCGGAGCCGCCCTTGGAGGCGTCGTCCTTCACATAGGACAGCGTCAGTGTGTAGCTGCCTGCTGCAAGCTGCTTCTTGATGCTGCCGCTCTTCTCGCCGCTGACAGCGTCAGCCAGCGTTTCCGTGCTGCCGCCGTCGGCTGCGAGCGTGATGGTCAGTTTGTCATAGCCGTTTTCCGAGGAAACGCCGTAGCCGAAGCGCAGAACGGTGGGGGCGCTCAGCGTAAAGGCGAACGAGGTCGTGGAACTTGTCTTGTCCTGCTCCTGGTTGCTGCTCTCAAAGCGGTCCAGATCGGCATTGTAGACCCAGGGGTAATTGCCGTTGTCGGAAACGCTGATAGAGGTGACAGTCTGCTCGGGGTAGGAGACGTGGCCGAGGCGGTCGTCGTCCCAGACCGTGTAGGTTTCGCCGCAGACGGCGCATTTGTAGGTCTTATAGCCGGTGAAGACCTGCTCGGTGCCGTCCTTGGGCGTATGGCCCTTGGCGGGAACGATGTCTTCCTTCGTTTCTGAGCAGCCGTCTCTGCGGCAGGTACGGACGATCTTGCCCGGCTGCGTGCAGGTGGGAGCCGTCAGGACACAGCTGTTGTCGCTGCCGTCCAGATCCTCGCAGAAGTCGTGGCCGAGCGCCGCGACATAGGCCGTGCGGTAGCTTTCGCCGCACTTGCTGCAGGAGTAGCTGGTGTAGCCCTTCACAGTGCACAGCGGAGCCGTGACCGTGCCCTCGCTGCTTGCCTCGTGGAAGGTCACATCGGTCTGCCATCTGAGCGCGGGATAGCCGCCGCAGACCGGGCCGAACGCGTCGGACAGGTCGGCGTCCTTGAGGTCAGCTTCGTTCAGCGCTTCGGCGTTCGCGTCCGCGTTCAGCGTGTTCAGATAATAGCACTTGGAGATCTCGGAGGAAGCAGTGTCAACCGTGCCGAATACGGCGCTGCCCGCTTCGCCGGTGGAGTAGCAGCTGGAGATGGTGATTTTCCCCTGCACAGTGCCGCTCCAGTTCACATTGCCCTTGACCTCGCCTGCGATGCCGCCGGAGGCCGTGCCGGAGATCTTGCCGGTGTTGTAGCAGCTTGTAACAGTCATTTCGCTGCTGGTGCCGCCGATGATGCCGCCGGCCTTGCTGCCGGTCGCGGAAATTTCTGCGGTGTTATAGCAGCCGGTGATGGTCGAGCCGTTGCCGACTGTGCCGCCGATAATGCCGCCGACGCTGCTGCCGCCGGTGACAGCGCCGAAGTTCGCGCAGTTCTCGATCACGGCGTTCTGATAGGTGTATCCCACAAGACCGCCGACGTTGTTGCCGGTAGAGGTGATGACTGCGTAGTTGAAGCAGTTCGCAATTTTCGGAGCAGTGCCGCTGGCATAGCCGGCGATCGCGCCTGCGTTGCCCTTGCCGGAAACTGCGCCGCGGATGGTCAGATCATGGATGTAGGAATTCGAGCCGATCTGCGCAAACAGGCCAGCCGTGGCGTTCAGGCCGGTGATCTCGAAGCCTGCGCCGTCAAGCGTGACCTTCTTGCTGGAGCTGATGTTCAGCCATGCGTATTTGCCGAGGTTGATATTGGCCGTTAGAACGCCCGTAACGTCCGCGTCCTTGCTCTTCGCAACGAACCATGCCAGCTCCGCGCCGGTGCTGATCTGGTAAACGCCGTTTTCGTCGGTCTGCGGTTCGGTCTGCGTCTTGCCGTCCCATGCGCCCGCTGCGGTCGCTTGCAGCGTGATGATGAATTCGTTGGGGTCTTCCTCCTTCATGGTGACGCTGCCAGTGGCGTATTCAACGCCAGCGCCGGAAACGGTGTAGAAGTATTCCTCGGCATAAGCCTTGAACGTGCCGTCTTCCGCGACCGCAATGCCGTTGCCTGCGCTGTCCGCCAGCGTGACGGTCAGGTTCTTGCGGTCAATGGATGTGCCATTCTGATCCCGGAAAATCAGCTTGCCGGTCAGGAAGTCAAGCTTTACGACCGGGATCGTGATCTCCGGCAGACGGCTGAGAATGCCTGCCGTCTTGGGCGCATCGAAGCCGGGATTCGTGCCCACAGCATAGGTGATGCCGCGGTGCGTCGGAACGCCGGGCCAGCCCGCCTGCTTGATCGCGCCGCTCAGCGTGTAGGTCTCCTCAGCCCAGAACTTCGGGATGGTGACAGTCAGCTTCTGCCGCTCAGGGTTGCCGCTGAAGTCATAAACGCCGAAGTTTCCGCCGGGATCACTCTTGAAGAAGGTGCCGTCCGGGCCCTGCATATACAGGGAGAAGTTGAAGTTATACGCGCCGGAAAGCTTTTCCTTGGGGCTGATCAGGTTGGAGAACTGGATCGTGACGGAATCGCCCGGCTTGATGGCAGCCAGCTCTTCCTGCGTCAGCTCCGTGCCCTCCGCGTTGACGAACTTGTAGCTCACGCCGCGTGCCGTCACGACCTGATAGGTCGAAAGGCCGCCCTTCGTGACCTTGATGATATTGCGGCCGGTGATCAGACCGCTGACGGTCACAGTGCCGTCTTCAGCGGTTGTGACGCCAGTGTTTGTGAAGCCGCCGGAATACGTCATAGACGCAGCGGTCACGGTGGGGCGCAGGACGCTCACGGTGCAGCCCGCTTCGGGCTTGAAGCTGTAACTTGCACCCTCTGTTCCAGTGTAGAACAGAATGTCATGCTCCGCATCGAGTTGCCGCGCCTCATCCTTCTCGATGACCGCGTCCATGCGGTCAAGATTCATATTGGTCTGGATGGCGCTGCCGTCCGCGCCGACATTCACGACAAACACGCCCGTCAACTCCGGCCAGATGGCGGAGAAGCGATGTGAGGTCGTGCTGGTCTGGCCAACCATATGGGTCATTGCGTCATAGGTTACGAGCACGATTGCCGTGCCCTCGTGCTTGGCCTCCATCACAGCGACGTTGCTGTTCAGCGCGTTCGGCGTGATGGTCACGACGTCGCTGGCATTGCCGTTCACATCGATGACCTGATAGTGCATCTCCGGCAGTGCGACCTTGGCGTTCATAAAGCTTTCGATCGCGAACCAGTTGCGGAAGGAGTTGAGCTCGAACGTCTCGCCGACGGCCATGTTTTTATAGCCCTTGGTGTTGATGTTCAGGTAAATGCCCGCGCGGTCATAGATGTTGTTTTCAAAATGATAGATCGTGCTCTTGCTGAAATCACCGCTCAGGCCGAGATCCTCTTCCGTGACCGTGTACGCTGCGTCGGCGCTCAGTCTGACGTAGTTCCAGTATGTTGCACCCTGCGGATGGCGGACACGGTAGAAGTAATCCGTGTTCTTGTCGAGATGGAACGTGGCCGTGCCGTCCTCGACGGAACGCGCGAACGGCTCAAGGAAGCTGAACACATAGTATTTTGCGAGCGTACCGGCGTCGATGGTCGAGCCCTTCGGCGCTGTGACCGTGACCGTGACGAATTCCTTGCAGGTCAGGCTGAGGCTGTCGTTCATCGTCGGGGTCTTGGAAGCGGTAGCCGGGTTGTAGTTCGGATGCGTTTCCGCGTTCGGCGTGGCTGTCACGCTGACTGTATCGCCCACGACAAACAGGCAGCTCATGTAAGTGCTTTCCCAAGACTGACCTTTACCGTTTACGGTATAGCCGAACGCTGCCTTGCGCTCCGCACCGGAAGCATCAGTGACGCGCAGCGAGAGGGTATAGTCTGTGTCCTTGACCCACTTGCTGGGGCTGACGGAGATCTGGTACATCCGCTGCAGCTTGAAGTTGTTGTTCTCACTGCTGACGTTGATGGACACGCCGCCGTTGCAGTCGCCGTTTGCGTCGTAACCGTCGGCCCAGTAAGCGCCGGGCGCAAGGTCGATGGTATACGCGCCGTCTGCGGCTTCCTTCGCGGCCAGCAGATCGTCCGCGCCCTTCACGCCGTCCATGTAGGTATACAGCTTCAGGGACTTGACCTGTGCGTCGTGCATACCGGACAGTGTGACGCTGACATCGCCCTCTGCTGCCAGAACGCCTGCGGGCAGCAGGCTCAGCAGCATCACAAACACGAGCAGCAGACTCAGAATTCGTTTCTTCATACATTTTTCCTCCAGAATCAAAATATCTATCGTGAGCCCCTTATATCCAATGTAGGGGCGGAAACAGGGAGCGCAGACGGCTTTTGGAGAAACGAAAACCCGCCATTTTTCAAAATGGCGGGCGGATCTCCGTAGAAACAAAAAAACGCTGCTTTTCTTGTGAGGAAAAACGGCGCACATGTCCCGAATGCTACAGGCAGAGCTCGTCCCACGCATTCATCCTTTTCGCCGCAATATGCGGCGCTGACAGCAGTTCTTCTGACTTGCACTTTGGAAACAGAATCTCTGTTTCCGCGCCCGTTTCCTGTCTTCTCGCGGTTCAATCCGCAATGACTGGCTTTCGCCCAGACAGCTTTTTGCTGCTTCGGAACGGTCTTGTGCGCACAGCTCCGGTCGAGTGGTTTTCCCTTTCTCTTACGCCAAAGCCTGCCCAGCGGCATGCCTCGGTTACTGTACATCGGATGGCAATATGAAATTGTGCGTCAGTTGACGCTGGAAAAAGCAAAATCTTGTGCTTTTCCGTCTGCTACTATACACGATATGGGCGTAATTTGCAAGCGATTTGAAAAAAATATGCCGCATTTGTTCCAGTCTCTTGAAAAAAGCCGAAGCTTGTGTCAAAATAAAGAAAACCGCTGCGGCGGCTTTTCAGCAGGATGCTGGTTAGATAAAACTAACTGGCAGATATGGAGAAATCCATGAAATACCATATTGAAAAAACACCGTGCAAGAAACGCTCGTTATTCCGCTCTACGGGCGGAAAATGTGCTCGGAATTATATCCGAATCTCTACCGTGACGAGACGGCCCTGCGCCTGATCAATCAGATCGATTACGATTTTTCACTTCTGTCCAAAAAATCAAAGAGCCTCATGCAGCAGTTCGGCTTTCTGGAGGCCGCCATGCGCCAAAACGACCTTGCGTGGGAGGTGCGGGACTATCTGCGCCGGCATCCGAACGCAGCGGTTGTCAACCTCGGCTGCGGACTGGACGATACGGGCCGCAGCTGCGATAACGGAACGTGTAAAATCTACAATCTAGACTTTTCCGGCGTGATTGCCGTGCGCGACGCACTCCTGCCCGCAGGGGATCAGGAGGAAAACATCGCCTGCGACCTGAACGACACATCGTGGTTCCGCCGCATCGACGCGTCGGGCGGCGCGGTATTCTTTGCCGCGGGCGTATTCTACTATTTCCTGACGGAGCAAGTCAGAGCGCTCGTACAGGCCATGACGAAAGCGTTCCCCGGCAGCAGGCTGGTCTTCGACGCGGCAAATCAAAAGGCGGTGCGCCTGATGCTCAAAACTTGGATCAAAACCGCTGAAATTCAGGATGTCGGCGCATATTTCGCTGTTTCCGATGCGAAAAAGGAACTTTCCGGCTGGTCGCCGCGCCTGCGCGTGTCGAGCCGGGGCTATATGCTGGGCTATCAGAGTCTGGATGACCCGTCGGTTCCCGGCTTTTATCGGTTTCTTGCAAAAGTCGGCGACGGCATGATGCGCATGCAGATCGTTCAGCTGGAATTTGCGGAAGGAGAGAAGAAGCTATGAAATATGCAGGGATGCCCATGGGGATGTGGGCGCTGTTCGCCGGTTCGTTCCGGAGGGAACTGACCGCCGTTTTCGGCTATGATGCGGCTGCGGCCAAAGAAATTACGAAAAACGCAAAGCCGCGCTACCGGAAGATCATTGCCGGTCTGCCGGAATTTGAAAAGGCTGACCGCTTCAAAATGAACATCGTGAACTGTGCGATGCTGTGCGCGTTCGTCCTCAGCATGCCGCAGCGCCCGGACGTGCAGCGTCTGACGGATTACTATGCAAAGTCTATGATAACCGCACCCATGCGTTGGTTCTGCCGCAAGAGCGGGAAAAACAAGTTCTCCGAAAAGGATCTTGCCTCCATGCGTGCGACCGCAGCCCTACGCGCTGCCGACCGCAACCCCTATTCGTGGAACATGGAACTGTTTGAATATCCGGACGGCAGCGGCTATGAGGCGCGCTTTGACCGCTGCGGCATCTGTACGCTGATGCAGGAGTTGGGGCTGTACGACCTGACATCTGCTATGTGCCGCTTGGACTACACCATGAGCGATGCCGGCGGTGCGTCCGACTTCGTGCGCGAATATACCCTTGCCTCCGGTGGGCCCTACTGCGACTGCGGCTATCACCGCAAAAAGTAACTGCCGCCTCTCCACGGAACAAGGAAAAATTCGTACTGCACTTACCCGTTTCGTCATAGAGGGCAATGCCCACTCGGCTTGTTGGGGAGTAACGAATTTGCCGAAGACTACCGTAAAATCGGTACGTTTTGCCGGACCAATGTGGGAATCAGCCCCTACAACCGAAGATGCAAGTACATACAGATTCGCCGAAAAACAACGTGAAGTCTGCAACACTCTGCTGCACAACCTCTCCGGCTCGACTTCACCGATACCACCGCCCCTTCGCAACGGGGCGGCTTTTTTCGTATTTTGTGTTTAAGACTCCAGTAGTATTGACAACAAAATAAGACTGTGGTATTATGTATGCGTGGCCACTACTGGAGTCTTATGAAAAGAGGTATGTATATGGACATCAAATTATTTGACTCTGAACTGAAGGTGATGGACGTGATCTGGCGCGAGGGGGATACCCCCGCCAAGGAGATCGCGCGGCAGCTGACAAATGAATTGGGCTGGAATGTCAATACGACTTATACGCTCATCAAGCGCTGCATGAAAAAGGGTGCGATCGAGCGCAGTGAGCCGGGCTTTCTGTGCCATGCGCTGATCCCGAAATCAGCGGTGCAGGAGGCGGAGACGGATGAACTCATCAACAAGGTCTATGACGGTTCTGCCGACAAGCTGTTCGCCGCGCTGCTGGGCAGAAAAAAACTCTCCGCCGAGCAGATCGAGCGGCTTCGGCAGATCGTCGGGGAACTGGAATGAGGTGCCCGGTATGAGCCTTCTGCAAATGAGCGTCACGGGCGGCGTCATGATCCTTGCAATTACGGTCCTCCGTGCGCTGGCGATGAACCATGTGCCGAAAAAGACGTTCCTGGCGCTTTGGGGCGCGGCGCTGCTGCGGCTGATGGTGTACCTGAAAGGCAAGAACGCCAAAAAATACCGCCACAACGTGGAGTATGGTTCGGCCCGTTGGGGCACCCATGAGGATATTGCCCCCTACATCGACCCGGTGTTCCAGAATAACGTCATTCTGACCCAGACCGAGCGCCTCACCATGTCCAGCCGCCCCAAGAATCCCAAGTATGCCCGCAATAAAAATGTGCTGGTCATCGGCGGAAGCGGAAGTGGTAAACCTTCTATGCCTTTGATTTGCAGATGGGCATAGAAAATTGCCGTCCTGACCGGAGCCGGAAAGAGACGGTCAGGATTATCAGTGCGGAAGAAACCGGAGAGGGTTTTGCAATCCTGATCCGAGTGGAAATGCCGGGACAATATCCGACACACACGCAACGCATAGGGCTTGAAACCGGATTAGCAATAATCCGGAATATAACAGCCCCACGAGGCCGCGCTGTCGTTCCGGTCTGCGGTTGGACACAGCAGGACAAAAAGATATGCTATGCCGGGTA
>OGPR01002018.1_pt1 | contig 14961 bp, 9 predicted proteins | sample 1552981 | NCBI WGS metagenome assembly OGPR01 (sample SAMEA2580260, study PRJEB22360) | human gut metagenome | biome: human gut; feature: human-associated habitat; material: faeces | place: Denmark | collected 2008/2010 | reverse complement strand
TGCTGCGCGAGTGTGCGACAATCATCGAGCAGTGCACCGCGGCCGGGCAGAAGGAGTACGGCATTTGGCAGCTCAGGCATGGCGTTGATGAGCATTCTTTGGTTCTTGCGGCTGGAGAATTCCGCAGCGTAGATGAGCACGAGTGCGTTTTCGGGCAGCTCTATCGCACGGCGCAGGGCGCGTTTTTCCTCCTGTGAGGGAGGGGAGAACCGCGTGAGCGCAATTCCCATGCCCGGCGTCGGGACGATGTGCCGTCCGAGCCGATAGCGCTTGGCGATCTGCTCGTCCTGCCGGTTCATGGTCAACAGCCAGTCGGTGACAGGCGCGGTCATGCGCTCGGCGCTGAGCAGTAGCGTGCGTTTGAGCAAGGGAGTGCTGTCATCAAACAGATAGCCGTGTGCGGTGTTCATCACCACGGGACGCTGCCTTTTCGGCAAAAGCTGCACCGCCAGACGCGTAAAGAACGCGGCAAGCGAGGTGTGCAGGCTGATCATGGCGTAATTTTCACGCCGCAGCAGCGAGCGGAGCTGCAAGACCGCCGCAAAGTTGCGCGGCGAGAACATGCTTTTTTCAAACGGTAGCGGAATGTATCGGCTGACACCGCGTAATGCACGCTGTTCGCCGCCAGCTGCCGCATGAACCTCATAACCCTGTTGTGCCAACCAATCGGTATAAGGTTGATGAAAGGATGCTAAATGCCCAAACGATGAGGCAATATATAGTAGCTTTTTGTTACCGTTCACAGTGTGACCTGCTTTCAAAGAAAAACGCAGGCAACTTACGCCGCCTGCGCACGTATTTATAGCAAAATATTACTCCGAAACGCCTGTTTTGTCAAGGTTTGGTGAGATATTATCGTCTTGCTGGAGAGAATTTATTTGGCGAGAAAAGTCGTTTACAGGTGGTAAAATTATGCCGGATGTGATAAACTTATAAAATTGGTATCGATTCATATAATAGGAGGAACCGAGGTTGATCAAAGAAAATCAGCGAACACTCAATCAAATCAACGGATTGACTGACGTGTTGATTCTTTTCCCCTGCATGATCCTTGCATATTTTATTCGCTTTACGCTGTTCCACGGCATGCCCGGGCATATTGTCTTGTCGTATTATCTGATGACGGTGCTATGCGTTTCGCCGCTGTTCTGGCTGCTGTACGGTCTGATGGGACTGTACGATTCGTTCCGCGCCAAAAACTTTTTGCAGGAGTTCAGCCTGCTGCTGCGGAGCAACACCATCATTTTCGGTATTTTGCTGGCATTTTTCTTTGCGTTCAAGCAGTTTCACCTGTCGCGTTGGACGCTGTTTGTGTTCTTTGCGTTGGCAACGATCGCGGTGGCGGTCAAACGATGGTTTCTGCGACGGCTGCTGCGTTCGTTCCGTGAGCACGGCTATAATCTGAAGCATGTGCTGCTGATTGGCTGTGGGGAACAGGCGCAGGCGTACTGCCGTGCGGTGCAGAACGACCGCACGCTGGGTTTCTGCGTGGACAGCTATCTTGCGCCGCGCGACTGCCTGCCGGGCATTGCCTATCGCGGTACATACGATGCGCTGGCACATGTGCTCGAGCATGCCGCACCGGATGAGGTGGTCATCGCACTGGAGGCGGACGAGTACCCGTATCTGCAGAGCATTATCGCGAGCAGTGAGAAAAACGGTGTGAAAATGTCGCTTATCCCGTTTTACAATAAGTATATGCCGTCGCGCCCGTCAATCGATGAGGTGGGAGACGTGTCGCTGGTCAACTTGCGTCATATCCCGCTGGATAATATCGGCAACGCATTTCTCAAGCGGGCAGTGGATATCGTTGGCTCGCTGCTGCTGATCGTGTGCACATCGCCCATTATGCTGTTCGCAGCGCTTGGTGTTAAGTTGTCCTCGCCAGGCCCGATCCTGTTCAAGCAGGAACGTGTGGGATTGGATAAAAAGCCGTTTTATATGTACAAATTCCGCTCTATGCGTGTGAATGATAAACAGAATACCGGATGGAGTACCAACAGTGATCCGCGTAAGACCAAGTTCGGCTCATTCATCCGCAAGTTTTCGATCGATGAGCTACCACAGTTCTTCAACGTGCTGATGGGCGATATGAGTCTGGTCGGACCGCGGCCGGAACTGCCGTATTTTGTAAACCAGTTTAAGGAAAGCGTGCCGCTGTATATGGTCAAACATCAGGTACGGCCGGGCATTACCGGCTGGGCGCAGGTGAACGGTTTCCGCGGTGATACGTCGATTCAAGGACGGATTGAGCATGATATTTACTATATTGAGAACTGGACGCTGCTTTTTGACATAAAAATCCTGTTTATGACGGTGTTTAAATTCAGTAACAGCGAAACCATTGTCAAGTGAGCCGAGGGGGGCACTTGCAATTATTTATAGTAACATAATGTCGCAAGAGTAGGGAGTATACTTGCGCACATAGAGTATTTTATGTTATACTATGGATACAAAATTTTTTAAGACTGTAGCTCCCGTGCTTTTTTAATTGCGTTAATGATAAAGAAATGGGAAATTCCAGAGTTCTTGAATGGGAAAAGACCTGTACGTTGTGTACAGGTCTTGTTTGTATGGATTATTTGAGATGAAAGGTCATGCGTTTTTCAGGACTTGTGATTTTACGTATCTTTCCAAGAGGATCGACTTCGCACTTATATAGTGAGCGAAGACTATAGAAAGGAATCGATGTACGAATATACTGTTTATCGAGTGTAGCGATCTCAAAGGTTCCACTCTTTATTTTGACATTGCCTCTAAGAAAATATCCATGATTGATATTAATAGTATCGTTGGAAGACACACTCTTCAGAGTTATTGTGTCCGGTATCTCAATATAAATCACATCATTGGAATAAAGAGAAAAGATAAAATTGGACTCTGCCATGAGCAACATTCGATTTGGATTTTTAGTTACTGTACGGAGTGGAAGTGTTGGCTGAAGTGTATCCTTGACATAGATAGGCACATAATAATATTCGTTGTTGGAAGTGCGGAATACATCGATTCGAATCATATCACCATGAGTGCCAATACCTCCTCGGGCAGATACAAAAGCACGAGGATGCTGGATGATAGGAACAGATTTGACTAAAGGACCAATATCACCGTTAGCTTTTGGCTTGTAAAAAGGTTCTGCAAAGGCTTCAGCAGCATTTCCGTTGTGTGCAATAAGTTGATTGCGTAAAGCAGAATATAGTAAACGATCACGTTCTGGTTGAAAATAGTCAGCGATTTCATTATTGGTATCCAATTTCAACTGAGTAAGCGCTCGTTTAGCTACAATCTTATCACCGCGACGACGCATTAATGTATCGCGATGTGCAGCACCGCGTACTTTATGCTGTGACATATGTGAGAAACAGGGTGACTCTGGTGAACAGAGCGCCGAAAATTCCTCACGGAATGAGGGCCAGGGTTGAAATAGGGTTCCTTCGTAGTCGTCTGCGAAAAAGTTAGATAGTTGTTCGCAGGTATGAGGATCGCTGAGTGCGGTAAGAATTGCTTGGCCGGCAGAGTCCATAGTAGGTGGAACTTGTTCAAACACACGTGACAAACGCAAACCAATCGTACCGGTATTAACAGGTGTAACAGAAGAGAGTATGCTATCTTGGGCAGATAATGTGCGCTGCAGAAAAAGGGCAAAACCGGTGAGTAGAGGGGAAGGATTGCTTAGTGAGCGCTGACGTTGATTGATGCTATCCTGCTCAGTCCACTGGGATACTAATAGATTTACACGGCATTTTCGATTGGAACGCTCGGATGCGCGGTTTCGGTAACGAATATCACGGCCAAATGTAACACCTGGCAGATGGTTGCGATTGGTAGAAGCAGAGCGTAATACCAAGACGAGGTTATTATAACTATGATCATAGCAATCGGAGTAAGGGATAATGTGGTCGACTGCTGTATCAGTTGGTGATAATGCTTGTGCAAAGGTAAGCATCGTACCGGTATACATACATGCATGATTTTGCAGGGACCACAAAATGATTCGAGTACATTTGTCCTGCGTTATAGAACGCTGGAGAAAGTCGGATGCAGTCTGGAAAAGCGGTGCAAGTTTTTTATCTCGATTTTCCTGAATCCTTTTGTGTTTCTTACGGAGAGACAATGGCTTTCCCATTTCGTATGATGTGCTGATTCGAATATGCGTAGGCATACCATATTCGCGAATTAATGCTTTGATAAGAACAATAGCTTGCGACAGTGTACGGTCAGTAGCAGGACGTGTGACGTGATAGAAATTTTTGAAATTTAATTTGGTTGAAGTGTTCGATACAGGATTGTCGGGATAACATTTATCGCGCGCTTCCTCCATAGACATACCCTTTTCCATAAGTGGCACTATACGTCCCAACACTTTGCGAGAGTAGCGTGCTCGCTGTACAAGATGGGCTTTGACCAACACATCACACAGTTCTTTGGAGAAGTGGAATTCCTTTAACCGTTGCTTCCAATATTTCTCAGGAGTAGAGGCGAAGAGAAGCAAAAGGTCCTCCCAATGTTTGTGTAGAATACCCTGTTCGTCCGAAAATTTCTTGGAAAGTGCAGAAAGCAATCTGCGGCCGCGGGGGATTATCCAATTATTCATGTAGGCAGCAGGATTGGGGATTCCATCAAAATATAACGTCAAGGGTGCTTTAGAATCTAAATTTAACACATTGTTTGTAGCTACATAAAGCTGTGTGGGATTTTTAGTGGCAATAGCGCGGATTTGCTGTTTTTGTTCTTCAGTTTTTGCGATTGGCTGCGTGTGAGGTGGAATAGAATAAGGTGCGTTGACCATACACAAAAATCGAAAACGTTCTGCAAGAGGAGCAGCGTTAGGACAGCGTTCTCTTTGAGGTTCTAAGGGGCAGTAGATACCATCAAAACGTCGTTTGTGACCGGCATAAGGACTATTGGGTCCGGGGCCACTTATGATAAAGCGCTGACGACAGAGAATTTCGGTGTATTTCTGTTCAAAGACTTCAGTCGCAAATGGATTTCCTAAAATATGCTGTGTATGGAACAGCAATACTACTTCTTCGCGAATCATATCACGAGAGACACTGGTTATATAAGGAATGCCGGTTTTAAAGGGTGAAAACAGACCGTTGGGGCGAAAACGAGAATCTCGATAGAAGAGTTCACCTACAGTACGATAGTTTTGCTCGTCCATACGTTGCTGATTCTTATGAATTGCCTTACGTTTTTTTGCACTATTGGAAAAAGATTCAGAGAGTTGTTCACCTGTTCCAGGTTGGAAATCTCGATGGTGAGCAATATGGTATAGTACACGAACCTATTCCTCGGCAGACAATTGACGATCCAAGCCTTCTGTGCGCAACTGCCACAAATAATCCACAGGCCTGTGGACAAGTGCGTTCATAGGAGGCAAACCAGTTTCACTGAATAATTCGCGCAGTTTGGCAAAGCGATATTTTTGGCGAGTGTAGCGTCGGCGAGCCAGTCGATACATGCGTCGTTCAGCACCGGGAGTAGAGCCATTGAAAGAACTTTCGGCGATAGGAAAGAAGCGCACACCTATACGTTCAAGGTGTTCAGCATGACCTTCTTCATTCTCACGGATTGCGGCCCAACCGATTTTATCATTGTCCAGATATAAACCAATTCGATAATTCATAGAAAATTCTCCTATAATACAAAGATATCCCGACATAAGGCCGGGATAGAGCTTTGTGGTGCCAAACCTGAGTGTGGCAACGCTGCTTTTTAATTGCGTTATAAAGCATATTCGGTATAAGCGGAAACAGGAAAATTTGCAATAGAAAAATTTGCAATATCAGTTGCTATGGAAGGAAGGGATACCTTATTATTATATGATGGTGTTTGCTCTGCGGGGAAAAGTGTAACACACATAAATGTAACATTACCTGTAATGTTACATTCATGTTACGGATGGCAAACTGCGCTTGACCCATGTGTTTGACTATGATAATATACTTAACGACGAGTGAAAACTCGAAATATTTTACAAGGAGGAATTCCCCTATGAAGAATCTCAAAAAGGTTCTCGCACTGGTGCTGGCGTTTGCTTGTGCATTCACCATGTTCGCTGGTGCGGCGTTCACGGATCAGGCTGACATTAAGGTTGACTCTGATGTAGTGGACACTCTGGTATCGTTGGGCGTAATCGAAGGTTTCGAAGACGGCTCCTTCCAGCCGAACGGTACTGTAACTCGTGCGCAGATGGCAAAGATGATCTACGTTCTGCGTACCGGCAACTCTGACGCTTCTGCGTACAACGACGACAAGACCTCTTTCACCGACATTGGTACTCACTGGGCTCGCGGCTACATCAAGTACTGCCAGTCTCTGAACATCATTGCTGGTAAGAGCAACACCAAGTTCTGCCCGAACGACAAGGTAACCGCTCAGGAAGCAGCTAAGATGCTGCTGGTAACCCTGGGTTACGATGCTCAGAAGGCTGGCCTGGTAGGTGCTGGTTGGGCTTCCAAGACCAACGCACTGGCTGATGAGAACGGCCTGCTGGAGAATGTTAACACTTCCTTCACCGCAGCTTGCCCGCGTCAGTACGCTGCACAGCTGATCTACAATGCAATCGACGCAGCTACTGTTGTATGGCGTGATGACGCTTATACCAACCAGAACTACAATGGCAAGGACAACCAGACCATCGGCGAGAAGTACATGGGCCTGTCCAAGACCGTTGGTATCCTCGAGGAAGTAACCAAGGACAATGACAAGGACACCTATTCCCTGTACGTCAACACTGACAAGTATGAGGATGAGTGCTCTGGCAAGAAGCTCCTGAACAACTTCACCAAGGTTTCCAAGGATTACTCTGCTCTGAAGTATCAGAAGGTTAAGGTTCTGTACAAGGATAAGGATAAGGTATTTGGCGTTTACGCTATGACCGACGATAACACTGTTGTTTCCGCTGTTATGGATCAGGTTAAGATGGACAGCGCTGACAAGATCAAGATTGACGGTACCAAGTATACTGTTGATACCAACAACTCCACCGTTTATGTAAACGGCAAGGATACCAACACCAAGATCGCTGTCTGGGTTAATGCACACTCTGAAGGCAAGAACATTGGTAAGGCTTCCACTGTTCAGGCTATTTCCAACAGCAGCAACAACAAGATCAACATCCTGAAGGTTACCACCTTCGAGACCAAGAAGGTTACTTATGTTGGCAAGGATTATGTCAATGCTGGCAAGAAGTATGAGGAAGATGACGCAAACTTCTCCTCTGACCTGAAGAAGGACGATTACGTTGCAATTTCCGCTAAGGAAAACTACGCTGACGACAAGGTTCTGCTGACTAAGTTGGAGACTGTTGAAGGCAAGGTTACCGGCATCAAGGGCAATGATCAGGTTCTGATTGATGGCACCTGGTACACCGCTGATTACAAGGCGAACACCAATAAGGTTATCGACAACTGGCCGTCCAACGGCGCAACCGTTAAGCTGGTTCTCCTGAACGGCTTTGTACAGCTGGTTGATACCGTAACTGTTGGCTCTTCCGACTTTGCACTGGTTATCGAGACCGGTTCTTCCAGCGGTCTGGGCTCTTCCAAGGTTGCCGATGTTCTGTTCGCAGACGGCACCCGTAAGACTGTTGAACTGGACAACGACTCTGAGTACAAGGGTACTAAGAAGAATGGTGATACCACCTATGTTGAGGAGTCTGCTCCGAAGCTGGCTACCTACGAGGTATCTAAGGGCAAGTACACCTTCAAGGCTGTATCTGAGAAGGCGCTGAACGGTTATGACGAATATGCAACTGGTAGAAACCTCACCATCGACGGCAAGGTTAAGTCTGCTACTCTGAAGAAGGCTAATACCACTGCTAACGTATTCATGAAGGATACCGGCGTTGTATTTGTTCAGTATATGAAGAATGGCGACTATGAGTACAAGGTAGTAACCGGTAAGGATGCTGCTAACTGGAAGGAAACCACTATTTCTCTCCAGGCTCTGGTTAAGAAGGATTCTGGCGTAAACTACGCTGAGATGGCTGTTGTCACTATGACTAATAACATTCCGGGTGGTTCCGACAGCACCTACGCATTTGCTCTGGATGATTCTTACGAGAAGACCATTGACGGTACCAAGTACACCTTCGTAGAGGCTTGGAACGGTTCTGAGGCTATTACCATGAAGTCTGAGGATAAGGTTTCCATCGGTGCACGTGAGGCATTTGAGTATTCTGTAAATGCTGACGGCACCTACGACCTGACTAAGCTGGCTGGTAAGGACACTGCTACTCAGAAGTATGCTGTAACCCAGATTACTTCTTACGACAAGACTTCTGGTGAGCTGACCTTCGTATCTGTTCCGGTAAGCAAGGAATACAAGATCACCAAGGATACTGTTGTCCTGTACGTTGATTCCGATGCTAAGAAGGGCGCTGGCGAGTTCGACATCGAGACCGCAATCGATACCAACAACGATGGCAAGATCGATGCTAACGACAAGGCTAACGTTATCTACTACTCCGAGTCTGGCGATGATTACATTCGTCTGATCGTTGTAGATACCAACAACGAGATGAAGCAGTAATTCCTTAGGAATTATCGCAGCATAGCGAACTCGAAAACCCCGAGGAACTCCTCGGGGTTTTCCTTTTTCACGCATAAAGAAAACCCCCGAGAAATCGGGGGTTTTCGGTTATAACAAGTTATATTAACTTATTACAATTAGAACAGCAGGTTGCCATCCAGACGGTTGTTATCAGCGTCATAGATGATAGCCATAATGTTCTTATCGCCAGTCTTCTCAACTACGATCCAAGCGTTAGCGTAGTACTTGCCAGAGGTGTGCTCCTCAGCCAGAGAAATCTGATCCAGAGAAGAACCTTCCATGCCTTCCTGCTTGTCGTCGTTAACTGCGATGTATACGCAATCCTCGTCCATAGAGTAGGTCTTAGAGGTGCCGTTTGCAAAGCGAACTGCAACGTCGCCTTCCTTAACCTTCTCGATACCAGTGATTGCAACCTTTACAACATCAACATCAGAAGCAGTCTCAACATTGATGAACTTGTCACCGTCAGCGGTGTAGATCAGAACGTCGCCAGCGTGCTTGGGGGTACCGGTAGCACCATCATACTTCAGGGTTACGTTCTCAGAACCAGTCCAAGCCTCGTATACGGTGGTCTTGTCGTTGTCCTCGCCGTTGGTGCCCTCGTAAGAATCGGAGGTCATGTAAGCGTACTTGTAGTCGGAACCAGCGCCGGAGTACTTGTTGGAGTCAACAACTACTGCAACGCGAACGGTCTCGATACCGTTGGACTTCTTGGTAGCATAAGCAACCTGAGAACCGTAACCGGCCTTCCAGTCGTTTACAGTCTTACCGGTCAGAACCTTAACATCGTGACGAACGCCGTTGGTTGCAGAGCCGTACAGAGCGAATACTACTGCATCATCGCTGATGGAGAAGTTATCGATCTTGTTGCTGCCGGTGATAGTGCCAGACTTCAGGTTAACAGCAGACTCGTAACCAGCCTTGTTGCCGGTACCCAGAGCCTTCAGGGTGTAGGTGCCGTTGCTGCGGGTAGAGTAGGTGTACAGCTTGTTAACATCATCAGAATCGATATTGTTGGAAGCACGGTCTACGTCAGACTCGTCAGTGCCAGCGGTCAGAGCCAGCTTCTCAACCTCGATGGTCTTGGAGGAGCCGTCAAGGAAGTAAGCCTTTACCTTCTGAGTGGTAGTGCCCTGCATGCCGGTAGAAGTGCTCTCGTAGTCGGTTACAACCAGAACGTCGGTAGAAGCAGCCTCGGTCTCCTTAGCGTTTACAACGTAGTTGCCAACGATAGCGAAGTCGTAGGTGCTACCAGACTTAACGGAAGCGGTGTCATCAGCAACAGAGCCGGTAGCAATCTTGTACCAGGAGTCGTTGATCTTAACTTCCTTCGGAGTAGAAGACTTAACAGAAGCAACCTTGGAGGTAACTACATCGATCTTAGCAACAGCAATGTCGTTAGAAGCGGTGTAGGTCTTATCGGTAACTACAGTCCAGTCGTCCTTAGCGTAGCCTTCGTAAATGTCATAATCGTCAACATCGTTGGAGCCAATGCCATTGGAGATGGTGATGGACTTGGAGCCAGCATAGGTGATCTTGCCAACCTTAGCCGGGGTATAAACAACGGTATCAGCCTTGTTGTTGCCGTCGGTATCAACCAGCTTTACAGTGCCAGCAACCTTGTCGATTGCAGTAGCTGCTTCCAGAGTGCTCAGCTTAACGGAAGTATTCGTGTTCGGCTCGATAACATTCAGATTTTCCGGCTCGGAGTCCAGCTTGTACTCGGTGCCGTTCAGCTTGGTCTTCTTGGAGTTGGTTACGTCCTCCAGCTGACCAACAGTGCCGGTAGCAATGGTCTTGGAGTCGTCATCAGCGTATACGCCGTAAACATCCTCATCGCCATTGTTCTTAACCTTAACCAGAACCTTAACCTTCAGACCCAGCAGGTCGGAAACGTCGGTCGGAACCTTGGTGAACTCTTCCTTACCGGTAACCTTTGCGTAGTTAACGCCAGAAGCCAGCTCGATCTTGTAGGTGTCCTTGCCGTCAGTCTTCTTAACAGAAGTCAGAACGGCAGCGGTGGTCTTGTACAGATCCATGTACTTCTCACCGATGGTCTCCTCACCGGAAACGTCGGTAGCGTTCTTGAAGTCGTTGATGTCGTTAGACCATACAACGCGCTTCATGTCCAGTGCATTGTACAGAATCTGTGCAGCGTACTGACGCGGCAGAGCAGCGTTCAGATCAGCGTCAACATCCTCGAACAGGTTGTTCAGCTGGCCATACTTCATGGTGTTCTGTGCCCAAGCTGCGCCGGTCAGACCAGCCTTCTGAGCATTGTAGCCAGCAGCTACCAGTACCATCTTTGCAGCCTCGAGACCGGTTACGGTATCGTTCGGAGCAAACTTGGTTGCAGACTTACCAGCGATGATGCCGGTGTTCTGCAGGTAACGTACGTAGCCCTGTGCCCAAGCTGCGGTCGGCAGATCGGTAAACTTGGTCGGCAGGGAGGCGTAGGCATTGGCATTGTCGTTGCCGCCATTCATGATCGTAAAGATCATCTTTGCCATCTGAGCACGGGTAACGGTGGTGTTCGGCTTGAAAGAGCCGTCTTCGTAACCCTGAATTACGCCCAGAGAAGAGAGCATGTCTACAGCGGTGGTTGCCTTGATGTCAGCCTTGTCGCTGTAAGACGCCGCACCAGCGAACATGGTGAACGCGCAAGCGAACGCCAGCACCAGTGCGAGAACCTTTTTGAGATTGCAGGTGAAAAAACTTACATCATGAAAAATGACAATAAAAATTTAAAAATATAGAGTCTTTATAACTTTATGTGGAAAATAAGCGAAAGAAAAATATACCAAAATTAAACATAAATAGCAAGAATGTATAACGGGAAATGCAGAAGTTAAAGGTTTTAAGAAAAAATTTTAGGACTCGCTATCAGTATAATGAACTATGAATAAAAAAGCATCAAATTAGAAGCTCGACAGATTATTAACGACGGAGATGTAAGAATCGTTGTAAAGAGTGAGAATTTGAATGCTTGTAGCGCCTTGATTTAATAGGCTAATAAGAGACGATAACATGTGTAAGACAGAAATATAAAAGATAGTTTGCGTTGAAAAACGCTGATACTGTACAGCTTTCGTGAGAGCGTGTACGATATCAGCGTTTTTAGAGATTTATTCACTTTGCGGAGTTATCCCGCTCCATAGCCTCTCGGATGGCTCGTTTGATGAAAGCCGTGGTGGTTTCACCTTGTGCTTTCGCGTGTGCTTGAATCACAATGCGCTCGCCCTTGGGGACACGAAAGCGAACTTCATCTGTCTTTTCTTTCCTCCATTTTGCAGTTGCGCGCTTTTGAGCTTCAGTAATTGCCACGTTGATACCTCCTTGATTACATGATAAAATATAGCAAAATTGCAATATGGGATGCTCCTATATTTGTGGATAATACATATTGTATGGGAGCGTCCTATATGATATAATCTTATCAGAAAATAAAAAACGGCAGTACTTGGAAGCGCCAACTTCCAAGTACCTGCGCAGGTGACTCGACCACCTACACAACGGAAAACTCCGCACCGCAGTATTAGTATACCCTTTTTTTAAGGGTTGCACAAGACATTTGTTAGTGATATATTTATACTTCTTTCTGCTGTGTGATTTTGACACCGTGTAGGCTCTATATTGCCTGCACGGTATTATTTTCGCTCAAAATCACATATAGAAAGAGGCGAAATTACGATGAAGAAGAATTCCTTCGCAGATATGCAAATGCTGCACTGGAAAGATTACGAGTTCGAGTGTCAGCGGCTGACCCTTCCGAATGGCAGACGGGTCAACTTGACAAACAGCCAGAGCAAGCAGGTACAGACGCGGTACACGCAGTACATCGATCAGCACCACCACGCACCGCGCATGGGAGATTTTATTTTCCCGAGCAAGGAGACGAGGTCATGGGTATAACTTTACGGGAATGGTCGCAGCAGTGGCTAGAGGGTTATGTTAAGCCGGTAGCCAAGCCGAGCGGGTACGAGCACTACTATGACAACATGTACAAGCATATCCTGCCGAAATTGGGCGAAATGCCTTTGGAAAGTCTAACTACCGCTGTCGTACAGCACTTTCTCAACGAAGAATCTCAGCATGGCAATCTGCGGACCGGCGGCGCGCTGAGCGCAAAAAGTATCAAGAATATGCGTGTTGTTCTGGATGTCTGCTGTAAGCGTGCTGTTGCGGACGGTATGATGCCCGCAAATCCGGTTCCTGCGACCGTATATACGCATTGCCGCTCGAAGAAGCACAATATTATGAGCGATAGCGATCAAAAAGTGCTCGAAAAGTGGCTGGTTTCTGATCTGTCGCTTAATAATGCAGGTATTATCTTAGCACTGTACAGCGGTATGCGCTTGGGTGAAGTCTGTGCTGCACGTTGGGGTAATTACGACGCGATGAGCGGCACACTGCATATTACACAGACCGTACGCCGGGTGATGGTTGATCCTGAGGCAGAGTACGGCAAGCGGACGGAACTTATCTTCAGCTCTGCGAAAAGCGATGCTTCTGAGCGAGATCTGTATCTGCCGGAAGTACTGCAGGGTTTGCTTACCGTACAGTATCAGCGGTTCGAATCTCTTTTTAAGCGCACGCCGAATGCTGATGATTTCATCATTTATAATACAGTCGGTGGTGTAATGGATCCGGACCATCTGAGCAGTTACTGGGGCGATGTACTGGATGGTCTTGGTCTGCTGCACGTTCGTTTTCACGATATTCGGCATACATTTGCCACCCGTGCGATTGAGCAGGGTATCGATGTTGCAACAGTTTCGGGTCTGCTTGGACACGCGGATGTAACCACGACCACGCACTACTACGTTCACCCGCGCGATGCTTCGATGCGAAAAGCAATGGCGGCTGTCGCACCGGTCGGAGCAGTTACGCACGGATGGCAGAATACGCGCCTGTTTGCACCGAAAAGTGCGGAAGAGAAAGTACCTGAAGCCGCAAAGCGTGTGCACCGTCGCCGCAAGCACATCGCAGAATGTGGATGAGTAAATGCTGCGGAAATATATGAGGAGAATCAATATGAGAGAATATAAATATGTATGTAAAGACTGTAAGGAACACCTCACAAATTCTGAGGATCGATTGTGTGAATGGTGCCGGGACAAGAAAAGGGTTAATTCTGCACAGATTTGCATTATCTGTGGGCAAAGACGTACTCCTGCACGGGATGGTATCTGCTACAACTGTCGTCCAAAGGTGCCTAAGGAGCCCTATAAACCTGGCGTGCCTTGGAAGGAAGCTCTTGAATGGGTTGAGCTTGAATATGTTATTTTGCAGGCTCGTTATGACGGTTTGTCCTTTCAAGAAATTGCAGAGCTGACAGAATTGTCAGCTGAGGAATGTGCCGATATCGCCGTCAAAACGCTTGATAGACGCCGATTTGGGTATTACTTAAAATATTAGTAACTCTCGAAAAAGGAATGTAAGACACGCAAAGTGTCTTACAATTCTTCCCCGCATTTGCGGGGGTCACCCCAATTTGATGTAAGCGCTTAGATTTGAAAATCGGCAAATTATCCCCGCATAAGCGGGGAACAGAACAATCCCTAAAGCAAAGGATCATAAACCTTTTGCTTTGGGGATTGCTTCTTGGGGTAAGAAGCGTACGCCTTGCGGAATAGTAGATATTATGTTATGTGATTGCCGTCAAAAAGCAGCGGTTTCGTGCCTCTAACTTCTCAAAACGTCAGCCGCATCTGGTGCCACCGGGCATTTCCGTGCGTGGATTTCTCGGGCACGCCTTCATCGACAAAGCCGAATTTCGCGTAGTACGCAAGGAGTCTGTCCTTGCAGGTCAGCACAAGTCCCTTGCGGCTCTGCTGTCTGGCATCGGCGATGGCACGGCGGATCAGCTCACCGGCATAGCCGCGTTTGCGGTACTCCGACAGGGTATTGACGCCGAAAATCATCTGCCATACACCGTTTTCGTTGTGCATACAGGCGTTTTCGTACATTTCATCGGTCAAATCCGGCTCGTCCGTGACAAAACCGTCCACAAACGCAATCAGCTTGTCGGCATCGTACAGCAGCCAGAAGTGGTTGCCGTAATACTTGATCCGCTCGACAAATTCCTGTTCGGTTGCCGCTTCGGCAGGTGGAAAGCAGGCGGCTTCTGCCACGGCGATGGCAGCAATGTCTTTTTCTTCTGCATAGGTGATCTTCATTCTGTATTCCTTCTCAACGGATAGAGGGATATCCGCTGCATGTTACTTTTCTCTCAGCATACCACGCTTTTGAGCGCGAAACAAGAAAAAACCACTATACATTTCATCATGATCGACAAAGAGACCGCGCTTCAAACGAAAACTTGAAGCGCGGTCGCTTGTCAATAAGGGATATCTCGGGATTTATCTCTATGGGTATACAATTTCAATATCATCACTAGCA
>OGPR01001994.1_pt1 | contig 15134 bp, 15 predicted proteins | sample 1552981 | NCBI WGS metagenome assembly OGPR01 (sample SAMEA2580260, study PRJEB22360) | human gut metagenome | biome: human gut; feature: human-associated habitat; material: faeces | place: Denmark | collected 2008/2010 | reverse complement strand
GCTGGTGCTCCAGCAGCTCCGGGGTGGCACTTCTGGTCACAGTGGCCAGAAGCCGACGAAACAGGCGGAGGTGACGGATTGAAAAAACTGCGGCTTTTGCTGATAACGCTTTGTGTGTCAGTCCTCATGGGCAGTATGGCGGGTTCGGGCCCCCGCCGAGGGGGGCCGACGCGCCCGCCGGCATGCGGCACGATGCCGCGCAGGATACGTCCCGTCCTGCGCCGCGGCGGGCGCATATGCTTTGCCATCGCGCACCTCCCCGACTGCTCACATCGACGCCCCCATTGTAACCCCCCCCCGAACGCAGCTAGTCAGGGGCGAGCATCCAACCTTGATCACCCGTCATGGCACGGCTAAGACAGGTCATATATACGACAGGTCATATATGACAGCCGGGCGTCGGCAGTATCGACAGGTACGTCGATGCCGCCGACGCCCGGCCGGTCAATGATTGCTCAGCGACCGCGGCGGAACGGCGCCGCGTTACGCTTGCCGTGCGACTTGCGGAATCCCGCGGCCTTGCGCGTGGCACGGTTCGGCCCGCTCTGGCTCCTGCGGTTCCGCCCGTCACGACGGTTGCCACCGTCGTTGTTGTGCGAGCCGCCCTTGCGACCCTCGAACGACGTGTCGTGGAAACGCCCGTTGCGACGGTTGCTGCGACGATCGGCCTCGCGACCGTCAAACGGCGTGTTGAAATCGTCGCCGAAGTCGTTGCCGCGGCGCTTCTTGCCGCCCTTGCGACCCTCAGCGTCACGGTACTGACGCCGGTCGTCAAAACGGCCGTCATCGAAGCCGGAGCGCCCGTATCCGTCGAAACGGTCCCGCTTGGTGGTGTGCTTGCGCTTGCCGTACAGCTTGCCCTCGCCGATGATCGACATCTGCGATTCGTCCCGATGGTCGAACCGGTATTGGGCGCTCTCGCGGCCCTCCATTTCGGCGCCGTCATGACGATGGCCGTCACGGCGTGCGGACGGACGGGAGAAATCATGCTCGCCGCCACGGGCGCGGGACTTGCGGCCGGAACGTCCCCGCCCGCCGCGCGCCTCACCACCGCGACCGCCCTTGCGATCGGAGCGGCCGGCGCGCTCGGAACGACGCAAAGCCTCAAGCGCCTTGTCCAGCGACCAGCCCTCGACGACCGGCGCGTGCTCGCCGACCAACTCGGTCAGATCTTCGGACGCCGGCGTGATTGCCACCGACTTGACTCGGATGCCGGCACGCTTCATCATCTGGCGAGTGCTGCGGGCCTGATTCGGCAGAACGAGCGTCACCACGTCACCCTGTTCGCCGGCGCGCGCAGTGCGGCCGGAACGATGCAGGAACGATTTGGGGTCGGCCGGCGGATCGGTCTGCACGACCAGCGTCACATCATGGACGTCGATGCCGCGAGCGGCCACGTCGGTGGCAACCAATACGCGTACCAGGCCCTTCTCGAACGCCAACAGGTTGCGGTCACGCTGCTTCTGGCTGAGATTGCCCTGCAGGTCGACCGCGGGAATGCCCTCGTCGATCAGTTTCTTCGTCATCTTCTTGGCCTGGAACTTGGTGCGCGTGAACAGGATGCGCTTGCCGGTGCCGCTGGCCAGCAGACGAATCACCTCATGCTTGTTGCCCTGCGACACTTCGAACACGTGATGGGTCATCGTGTCGACCTGCGAGACGACAGAACTGACCGCATGCACTTTCGCATCCGGCAGGAACCGCTTGACCAGCGCGTCCACTCCGTGGTCGAGCGTCGCCGAGAACAGCATACGCTGACCGCGTGAATCGGTCTGCTCCAGCAGACGCGTGACGGGCGGCAGGAATCCCATGTCGGCCATCTCGTCGGCCTCGTCGAGAATCGTGATCTCCACGGCGTCCAGAGACAGCTTGCCCTGACGCAGCAGATCCTCAAGACGTCCCGGGCAAGCGACGACGATATCGGCGCCCGCGCGAAGCCCCGCGACCTGACGGGCGTAGCTCACGCCGCCATACACGGTGACGGTGCTCATGCCGTACGCCTCGGCGAGCGGCTGAATCACCTCGTCGATCTGGTTGACGAGCTCACGGGTCGGCGCGAGCACCAATCCGCGCGGACGCGGCAGGGACGCCTGCTCCCGCGCGGCCTTCTCGTCGGACGCCTTGCGAATCTGCTCGAATTCCTTCATGGCCACTTCGGTGACGCTGTGCTCGCTCAGGCGGGCGACCAGCGGAATGGCGAATGCGAGCGTCTTGCCGGAGCCGGTCTGCCCGCGACCGAGCAGATCGACGCCGTTCAGCGAATCGGCGAGCGTGTCCGCCTGAATCGGGAACGCGGTGACCTTGCCGTCCATGGCGAGCACGTGCACCAGCGGCTTGGGCACGCCGAGCTCGGCGAACGTCGGAGCGGCATCCTGCTCCTTGTCATCTGCGGAAGCATCAAGGGCGGCATCGATATCATCTATATCAACAGTGTCCGTATCGGTATGCATAACGGAACGCGCAGCGGAACCAGCCGCGAAATCATGGTGACGTTTCGGCACAATAGCCTTTCAACAACGAAGCCGATCACTTACGCGGCTTCTGACGGAGTGTCCACCATATCAGCACCCCCTCCCCAGGATGCCGGGCCGGACGCGGCGCGGCGCGGCGGTTTCGCTATTACCATGTTATCGGGCCGCCGATGACGTGCCAATGCGCGCCAATGCCATATCGACTCATTGAGAGAGGTTCAACGATGAAGAAAGGACTGTCCCCGACGACGGGGCGGGTCATGCTGCTGTGCTGCGCGATGCTGTGGGGAGGCAGCTATCCCATAGCCAAGGTCGCGATGGGTGTCGTCACGCCGCAATGGCTGATGGGATTGCGGCTGGTCGGCGCGTCGACGATCATGCTGATCCTGTTTCGCAAGCGAATCGTACCGTATCTGAACAAATCCATCATCATCCCGGGGCTGGTGACCGGGCTCACGTATTGGGGCACGATGATCAGCCAGACGGTCGGCCTGACGATGATCGAACCCGGCCGCAGCGCATTCCTGACCTCGGCGTATTGCGTGCTGGTGCCGTTCGTCTCATGGCTGCTGATGCGGCAGCGCCCTGCGGCGCGCAACATCGTCGCGGCCGCCCTGTGCCTGACCGGCGTCGGCTTCGTGTCGCTCGGGTCCGGGCTGGGCGGGCTCACGATTGGCACCGGCGACCTGTTGACGCTGCTGTGCGCGGTGATCTTTTCGTTCAATCTGGTGTGTCTGGGCAAGTGGAGCCGCGTCATCGACCCGGTGGCGCTGACGTTCGCGCAGTTCGTGACGGCCGGCGTGTGCTTCATAGTCGGCGCGTCGTTCAGCGAACCGGCGCCGAACGCCTCATGGCTTGCGCCGGGCGTCCTCGCCTGCCTGGTCTACCTGTTTCTCGGCGCGACGATGCTGGCTCAGATCATGCAGAACGTCGGGCTCAAGGTGACCCCGCCTTCGCAGGCGTCGATCATCATGTGCCTGGAGACCGTGTTCAGCATGGTGTTTTCGGTGCTGTTCTATGGAGAGACTGTCAGTGGTGCTGCGGCGACTGGATTCGCGCTGATTTTCCTGGCGATACTGGTGTCGCAGATCCGGCTCAACGGGCGTCTGCTGGAGCGGGTCGGCCGCAAGGCGCGGTAGTGGTGCCACCACACGGCACCACACCACCACACGACACCACACCACCGTGCGACACGCCCGGAGTGCGTAGCACAATCATCGAATCGTCACTGGCCATGCATTGCCATTGCGCCGTTCTTCGATTCGCACCTTGCGATTGTGCTACGCATTCCGGGCGTGTCGCATGCAATCGTGCGGTCAGCGGCGACGCAGCTTGGCGAGCTGATAGACCTCGTCGGAGGCCGCGGCGACTTCGGGACTGATCACGCACTTGCCCTCCTTCCTGCGTGTCATGTCGAGATTGCCGGTCGGCTCGTCGGCGAGGACAATCGACGGACCATAGCTCAGCGCCCGCGCGATGGCGACGCGCTGCCGGAGTCGCCGCTCGTACCAGTTGAATCGGAGCCGCCCGAATCAGAGCTGCTGCCGGGAGCGCCGCCCATGTCGGCGCCGCGACCGAACTGCTCCTCCTGGCTGGCGGTCTGGGTCTCCTGCGAGGAGACGCAGCTGGTTCGACACGGGCACCGACGCCACGGCCCCGCCGGCCACGCCAAGCGCGATACCGCACATCGTCACGATCAGCAGCTCGATTGCGAACTGCGCCGCCACCTTGACCTTCTTCACGCCGATGACGGTGAGTACGCCGACCTCGTATTTGCGTTCGCGGATGTTGAACAGATTGAGCACGACCGCACCGACCGCCAGTACGACGATGAGCAGCGTGAGGGCGAACTTGGCGAGGTTGTCGAGCGGCACGAGGCTCGATTCGTGGTTCTCCACGTCGGCGGACTGCACGGTGCAGGTGTCGTCCAGTCCGGCCTGCCGGACGTCGGAAGCGAAGGTCTCGTAGTCGTCGGCGCTGCCGAGCACGTAGGTGTAGCCCAGCTGGGTCGTGGTGTTGTTGTCATCGTCGTTCGCGGTGGTGTCGGCGTCCAAGCCAAGCGATTTGAGCGTGGAGACGGATGTGTATATCGCGTTGTCGGCGTCCTGCGAGGTGCCGCCCATCGGGCCCATCGCGCTGGTGTTGCTGGACGTGCTGTTCTTGTAGATGCCGCTGATGGTGAACGTGTAGGTCGTCGACGTGTCGGACGTGTTGGTGACGGTGATCTCGTCGCCGACCTTCAGGTCGTTGAAGTCGGCGAGCGCCTTGGAGATGATGACCTTGCCGTTGTCTGACTCGCCATAGCCGAACACTTCGCCGGACGACATCGCGAACGTGCCGTTCGCCGCGTTGGCGATGGCGGTGTCCGACGAGAAGCCGGTGAGCGTGAAGTCGCCGGAGGTCATCATCATGACGCTAAGAGAGAACGCCACGACCGTCGAATCTTGTCTGGCTCTTTTCTGAAAACTCTCTGAACGGAGAAATGCGATATTATGCCGGATACTGTCGCATTCGACGGCTTCCGATTCGTCACAGGTAGGTTTTCATCGCCAGATCAACGGTGAGTACGATGCCGGCGAGCACAGCCGCGATGCGCATGATCCGGGCCGGGATCCTGCGAGTGACGGGCGACGCTATGTATCCGCCGATGAAGCAGCCGATGCACAGCAGGATGGCCACAGGCCAGTCCACGACGCCGCGCACGATGAAGATGACCGACGCGCTGATGTTCGCACCGGTGCCGATCAGCGTCTTGAGCGCATTGATCTGATGGAACGGACCGATCTTGCCTGCGTCGAGCACCGCGAGCGCGCACGTGCCGGCACCGGCGCCGAAATATCCGCTGTATACCACGAACGCGACGCCGAGCCATATCCACCATGGGTCCTTGGACATGGGTTGCGTCGATGCGGGAGCCGACGCGGGCGCGCCGTCGCTCCCCTGCCCTTGCGGCGTCGTCAGGGATCTGGCCTGGGCCATGACGTCCGCCGCGGCCTGCCGCGCCTGCATGCGGCCGCGCGGATTGACCGCTATGATCAGCGAGCTGAACAGGATCAGCGGCGGAACGGCGAATTCGAAGATCTTCGGGTCGAGGCTGAGCAGCAGCGCAGCGCCGGCGACGCCTCCCACCGCGCCGATGCTTACGTAGGTGATGGAACGCAGCCGCTGCCCGCGCAGCTCCTTGCGGGCGCCCAGCACGCCGCCGACGCCGGTGCCGATCACGCCGACGGTATTGCTCGCGTTGGCGAGGACCGGCGGAATACCCAGCGCCAGCAGGGCCGGATACGATACCAGCGAAGACGCGCCGACCGCATATCCCACGAATCCGGCACCGATGCCGGCCAGCAGGATCAGCAGCATCGTCATCAGCGAAAAACCGGCAATCACCACCGCATCAACTCCCCGCATATATGGACATCCCGACTCAGGGAGAATACGTCAAAGCGGCACGGCCCGCAGCCGCTCGTCAACATAGCGGACATGAATCACGATGCGCGACACGGTCGCACGATGGCCCGCGCTACAGCGATCCGAGTGCTCAGGCCTCCCTGTCGCCGCCGCGCGGGCGACCGCCGTCACGGCGGCGGTCATTGCTTCGTCGCGATCACCGACGTCGCGGCTGTCGCGGCGAACCCCTTGAGTACGTCTGCCATCACGTCACGGTCCTCGGCGTCAATGCCGCGGACGGCGGCGAGCATGACCGGCAACGACTGCGTCCAATGCGAGGTGAGTTCGCCGAACGTGTCATACCCGCCGGCCTCGAGGACGGCGAACAGGTTCTCGATGAACCGGCGGCGATGCTCGTCATCGAACTTCGCCATCCACCCGTTGATCGTACGCGCCAGATACCGGGAGCTCGCGGACAGGCCGCCGGCGTGCACGAACTCGCCGCGCTCGACCTGCCAGTTCAACGCGAAATGCTGCATGATGCTGGCGCCGTCGCTGGAGACGATCGTATAGCCGTCCTCCACATGCTCGCGCATCTCGAACAGCATGCCGACGATCGACGATTCCGGCACCGACTTGTCGACGAGCGGCGCGACCCGCGCATAACCGGGAGTATCGAAGAAGTCGGCGTCGAAGCCCGGCCCGTCATGGCAGAACACGGCGATAAGGCGCTCCTGCACCGCGGCAGGCGCGTTTGCGGCCGCATACACCGCCAGATTGCCGCCTTTGGAATGGCCGCCGACCATGAGCGGGCCGTCCCGGTGCCCCGCGATGTCGGCCAGATACCGCGCGGCGGACTCCTGCGCGGCGACCGGACGACGGAACGCCATCGCGAAATCCTCCTTCCAGCCGACGATCGTGCTGTCGGTGCCGCGGAACGCGACGTACGATGAGCCGTCGCCGACGTCGAACACGCAGGCGGAGAACTGCTTGGTGGTCTCGGGGTCGAACTCGTCCACGTAGCCGCCGACGCGCAGATCCCGCCAGCGCGGGCTTTCGCACATCGCCCGCAACAGGTCGACATTCATCGACGGCGACCACACCTTGCCGAACATGTCGTCATAGCATTCCGCGCGTAGCAGGTCCCTGACGCCCACCATGGCGAGGTCGACGTCCGTCGCCTCCGCATCGAGTCTCGGCACGTTGACGGGCATCCGCGCGTATGACAGCTGCGCGAGCGCCAGACTGTCGACCTCGTTGAACGGACGGTCGGCGAACGTGTCCTCGTTCGCGCGGATGTCATCGACGATGTTCCCCATGGCGGCCTCCCGTGATGCCATCGATTCTACGCGCTCCCCTTCACACGCGACGCCCCGGCCGCCTGGCACGCGCCGACACGCACTACAATGGTCTGGTCACGTCAACATTACGCATGCATCCCATGCACGCCAAGCGGTTTCAAGCGCGAAGGAGAGCACTATGACGCACATCGACACCACCTGTGTCCAGGGCGGATACCAGCCAGGCAACGGGGAGTCCCGCACTCCCCCGATCATCCAGGCCACGACGTTCAAGTACACGTCGAGCGAGCAGATGAGCCGACTGTTCGACCTGTCCGAATCCGGCTACTTCTACACCCGTCTGCAGAACCCGACCAACGACACGGTCGCAGCCAAGATCTGCGAGCTCGAAGGCGGCGCGGCCGCGATGCTCACCAGCTCCGGCCAGGCGGCGAACTTCTTCGCCCTGTTCAACATCTGCAACGCGGGCGACCATATCGTGGCCTCGTCCGCGATCTACGGCGGCACGTTCAACCTCATCAACGTGACGATGCGCAAGATGGGCATCGAATGCACGTTCGTGAGCCCCGACTGCACGCCCGAGGAGCTGGACGCCGCGTTCCGGCCGAACACCAAGGCCGTGTTCGGCGAGTCCATCTCCAACCCGGCGCTCATCGTGCTGGACTTCGACAAGTTCACCGCCGCCGCGCACGACCACGGCGTGCCGATCATCGTCGACAACACGTTCCCCACGCCGGTCAACTGCCGCCCGTTCGACTACGGCGTCGACATCGTCACGCACGCGACCACCAAGTACATGGACGGCCACGGCTCCTGCGTGGGCGGCGCGATCGTCGACTCCGGTCGCTTCGACTGGATGGCCCACGCCGACAAGTTCCCGGGACTGACCACGCCCGACGACTCGTACCACGGCGTCACCTACGCCACCGACTTCGGCCCGGCCGCCTACATCATCAAGGCCACCGCGCAGCTCATGCGCGACTTCGGTTCCACGCCGGCGCCGATCAACTCGTGGATCATGGGCATGCACCTGGAGTCGCTGGCCGTGCGCATGGAACGCCATTGCGCCAACGCACTCGCCGTGGCGAGGTTCCTCGAAGCCGACCCGCGCATCTCATGGGTGAGCTACCCGGGGCTGGAAGGCGACCGCAACCATGCGCTGGCCGCCAAGTACATGCCGAACGGCACGTGCGGCGTGATCTCCTTCGGCGTGCCCGGCGGGCGCGACACGGTTTCCTCGCTGCTCGACCATTTCCGGATGATCTCGATCGCCACGCACGTGGCGGACGCGCGCAGCTGCACGCTCTACCCGGCAGGCACCACCCACCGCCAGCTCACCGAGGAGCAGCTTGAGGAGGCCGGCGTCGGCATCGACCTGGTACGCCTGAGCTGCGGCATCGAAAACGCCGATGACATCATCGCCGACCTCAGGCAGGCCATGGACGCCGTGCTCTGATCAATCATCGATTTCGCTCAGCCGGCTCGCAAAATCATTCTCGGACACGCTCTCCCGGATCCGCTTCGCGAGCCGGCACCAGACAGCGGGGAAGCCCAATCACGTCAGCCGACGTGGCGCTCGAAGCGGTGGAAGCCGGTGATGCGGTCGATCTCGGCCATGTCGTCGGCGGGGATCTGGAAGCCGGATGCCTTGAGGTTGTTCTCCAGCTGGCCGGGCTTGCTCGCCCCGGCGATCACGCAGCTGATTTCAGGATGCTGCAGGATCCATGCCATCGACAGGACCGGCAGGTTCGTGCCAAGCTCGTCGGCGACGCCACGCAGCCGCTCCACCATGTCCAAGTTCTCATCGATGAGCAGGTCGTTGATCTGGTGATCCGCCTGCCATGTGGCACGCGACCCGGCCGGCAGCGGCTGAACCACAGTGATCGGATACAGAATGACGCTTCAGCATGCCGCCGACCACCGTGGCCGACACGGCGCCGAGCACCGCGCCGGGCAACAGGGCGAGCGCTCCCAGCACCGTGCCGGCGGTGAAGATCGCGATCGCCATGATGAACAGGGTCTTCGTGGCGAACTTGCGCACCATGAACGGCGAGCTGGGGATCGACACCGACAGCAACAGCAGGTAGCCGGTGGTCAGGCATTGCACGACCGATGCGCTGATCGAGAATTCCTCCATCAGTGTGGAGTAGGCGTTGTTCAGCGACGTTTCCGACAGGATGCCGAGGAACGTCAGGATGGCCAAAGACACCACGACGATGACGAGTTTCGTGGCGACCGGCTCTTTGCCGCCGCGGGGCAGGCGTGCGGTTGATGTGCTCACTGTGTCCTTTCCTTGATTTCCGGTACCCGGATGCGGCCGGATGCGCGGCGGATGGGCTGCGGCCGCGGGATCGGGCCGGCCGTCGTCTCGGCGAGTACGTCGCCCAGATGCGCGTGGTACTCCTCGACGTAGGTTCGGCGCAGGTCGAGTTCCCGCGCCGTGAGCGTGAGTGTGACGGCACGGCGGTCGGAGGGGTCGGCGTGCTTGTCGAGCAGTCCGATGGAAGTCATGTCGTTGACCAGTTTGGTGACGCTCGGCGTGGTGACGCCGAGGAACGCGCTTACATCGCATTCCCGTGCGGTGCCGACCGACTGCCCGTTGGGTTCGTTGAGTAGATGACACCGTTCTCAGCACAGGAGCGGTATGATGCACGATCCGGCACGTCACCCCGTAAAGCCCGGCATACAGGGTACATACACCAGGCAAAACACGCCCGGCAGAATGGTCATACCGGCTCGATACCATATCTGCCATACTTACTCACCATCAAACATCACAGGAGATCTCATGACCACGCTAGCCATTGATATCGGAGGAACCAAAATCGCCGCAGCCGTATGCGATGAAAACGATGCCATCACACATCGCTGGCGCGTTCCCACACCGATGGACGCCGACGCCATCAACCACCACATCGCCAACATCTACCATGAGGCCGTCGCCGCCGGCCACGACGACATCCAGGCCATCGGCATCTCCGCGGCCGGCAACGTCGGCGCGGACCGCCGCACCCTCACCTTCGCCGCGAACATCCCCGCGTGGATCAACTACGACCTGTCCGAGCACATCGGCGCGCTCATCGACCATGCCGTGCCGGTCGTCGTCGAGAACGACGCCAACTGCGCCGGCTGGGGCGAATACGTGCACGGTGCGGGCCAGGGCAGCTCGAACATGGTCGCGCTGACCGTAGGTACCGGACTGGGCGGAGCAATCGTCATCGACGGACGGCTGTACCGCGGATCGTTCGGCATGGCCGCGGAACTCGGACACCTGCCGATGGTGCCGGACGGCGACACCTGCGGATGCGGGCTTCGCGGCTGCGCGGAACGCTACACGTCTGGAAGCGCGCTGGAACGGTTCGCCAAGTCCGCCGTGCGCCGACGCCCGCAGGACGCCGAACGCCTGATGGAGTTGTGCGGCGGCGACGTCGACAAGCTCGAAGGCCCGATGGTCTCGCAGGCCGCACAGGAGGGCGACGTGCTCGGCCTGTACGCCTTCGGCAAAATCGGCGAATGGCTCGGCCGCGCGATGGCCGCCACCGCCGCGGTGCTCGACCCGGACGTCTTCGTGATCGGCGGTGGCGTAGTGGCGACATCCTGCTGGAGCCGGCGCGATACAACTACCAGCGGTTCCTGGAGGGCAGCGCATACCGTGGCCACGCGAGCATCGTCGCCGCCACCGCCGGGCAGGACGCCGGCCTGATCGGCGCCGCCAACCTGGCACTGCGCTAAGACGCGCGATGAGAGATGACGATCAGACGCAATCGCGACGCGTGCAACATCCCAACATGAACCGCACGCGGGCTTACGGGTTCTGATACGTGCACAACTCCCGCGAAACGGCATAATGCACGCGTTGTCCAACGCCAGACGTGTACAACAGTGCATGACAACGATTTCATCCACTGTTGTACACCGACCGCAATTCCAGAAACGTTGGAATTCCAACAAGACACACATCTACATGCATAGGTCTCCCAAGGCGCCGCGTGTACAACTGCCGCATTCGCCCGATATGCGCACGTTGTACACGAGGTCCCCTTCGCAACGACCTCCGGACCGAATCACGTCCCTTTCATCTCCACCTCTCACATGAAGCCGAACGCGATGCCTGCCGTTATGCGAGATTTGCACCGGACACGGATCACAGATCCCGTTTACCTTGACCGACAACGGCCGACACCCTAAGACAATGCACGTTCGCGGTGGGAAATGCCACGAAATGTCGAAAACGTGGGTTCTTGCCGGTTCGTGGCATGAAATATCCGACTTGTCTCATTGCTTGAAACAAAGGATACCGAATACTAGACAAGTCAGTAATTGGGCCTCCCATGCAGTTCTATTCGCGTCCCGGAAAAATCTTGCACGATACAACGAGGAAATTGCCGAATCACCAGCAGCGTCCGAGCATCGCCGTATCATCCCTCGCCCCACCCTCCGGCCCAGCCGCATCACAGCATGTGGTAGTATTGCTGTTGTTCATATTGGGCGGCATTCCGATATGCCAGGAAAGCCGCGTTGCAAAGGTAGTATTGTTTTGATTTCTCGATGAGCGTCGCCGAGTGGCTTCATGAGCGAAGCCGTGCCTCGGCGTACGCGATCGCAACTCACACCAATCACAGATCCGCAAACCGCATCGGCAAGATTGCGCCGATCCGGTTTCTGCATCCGCGCTTTATGTGAATTCCCCCCCCCCATTTCATCGAGAACAAGGAACCCAATGATACCTGCACTGACCCTGACGAACATCGTTTTCACTTATCCGGGCACATCGGAGCCGCTGCTTGACGGCATCGACGTCACTTTCGCACGCGGATGGACCGCCGTGCTCGGCGACAACGGCATCGGCAAGACGACGCTGGCCAAGCTCGCGATCGGCCGGCTCTCGCCAGATGCCGGGCGCATATCGCCGACTCCGAACCGCCTGCATACCGGTTACTGCCCACAAAACACCGACGAAACACCGGAGAATCTGGAGGACTTCGCCTGCGACTGGTCACCGCAAGCCATGGAGATACGCCGTGAACTGGGCATCGGCGACGACTGGCCTTGGCGGCCCGGCACCCTGTCGGGCGGCGAGGCGAAACGCCTGCAGATCGCATGTGCGTTGGCGACCGATCCCGACGTGCTGGTGCTGGACGAGCCGACGAACCACGTAGACCGGCCGACCCGCGAGCGCATCATCGCGGCATTGCGCTCGTATGACGGCATCGGCATCCTCGTCTCGCACGACGTGGCCTTGATTGACGCGGTGGCGAGCAGCTGCGCGTTGTTCGAACGAGATCATGTGCGCGGTCGTAACATCACCGTGGTGCGCGTGCGGCCGGGAAACTACTCCGCGGCATCCATGGATGCGCAACGGGAGCGGGCAGCGGCGGCAGGCATGGCGCGCGACGCCCGGCGCGAATCCACGCGCATCGACGCGGTCAAGGAGCAGCGCCGACGGGCGGCGACGAGCGAGATAGCCGGCGCGCCCAAAGCGCATCGGCTCGTGAATCCGAAAGACCATGACGCGCGCAGTCGCATCAAGAAAAGCCATAACCCCAGCCGGCTCGGCCCCGCGAGCGCCCGCATCGACGCACAGGTGGCCGCCGCCCGGGAACGGGCCGCAGCCGTCGTCACCGCCACGAAGCGCTATGACGGAGACATCTGGATGGATGCCGAATCAAGCAACCGACGGGAGCTTGTGCGGCTGGAGCCCCAGATCATCCCGTACGCGCCGCAATCGCCGGATGGAGTCGGCGCGGCAGCGATATCGGAGACAGCGGGCCTGAAGATACCGATGCTGACCGTCGGACCGCATGACCGGATCGGCATCAGCGGGCCGAACGGCACCGGCAAGACCACGCTGGTTCGCACGCTGCTGCGCACGATCGCGATGCGGGAGCAGTATTCCGGCGTCCCGCTCCCCCGGCTGACGATCACGCAGAACACGACGGATCAGGATGCCCGGGAGGCGATGCGCCGGCTCACGGCGTTGACGCCCACCGACCGCGGTGACGTATTGTCGGCATTCGCGCAGCTCAACGTCGACCCAAGCCGCCTCCTCGCCGGCGGCAACCCGTCGCCGGGCGAATTGCGCAAGCTGCTGCTGTGCTTGGGATTGCGAGATCACCCGCATCTGATCGTGATGGACGAGCCGACCAACCATCTGGATCTGCATTCGATTCAGGCGCTGGCCCACGCGCTGGCCGGATACCCCGGCGCACTGATGCTCGTCTCTCACGACGAGGGATTCCTGGAGTGCGCCGCATCCATCCGCTGGACGCTGCATTCGGACGGCCTCGGCGGCGCGCAACTAACGGTCAGTTGACGCCACCATGACCAGCGTCTTGGCCTTGACCCATTTGAGCAGGAAGCCGACGCATGGCAGCGCCACGCCGATGGCCAGCATATAGCCGACGACCATCCATTGGGCGGTGCCGGATGACACGGAGAACTCGTCCATCAGACCGGCAGCGCGATGTTCATCGACGTTTCCGACAGCATGCCCAGGAACGCGCCGATGTACAGTCCCAGCATCACCTTGTGCGGATGCCTGAATTTCGGGGATTCGGCGGGAGTATCATGTGCGGAGCCGTGTTCTGCGGCCGCGTGTTCTTGCAGGGTTGTTTCTTTCGAAGTTGTCTGGATCGCGGACAACATGACCTCTCTTGTACTCTTCCCGTCACCGTCGAGCGAGTGGCGCGCACGGCCGGGCCCTGCGTACACGTCGAGAAGTCCCTAACGTCCGGACCTGCGACGGCAACGAAAAACCGCATGACTGGCATCGGGCGAGCCGATTCGACGAATGTCATGCGGTTTTGAAACAGCCGTCACCGTAGCACGATCTGCAAATCCGCATAAGTCGCATCCGCGTGTCGTGCGCGTATCATGCTGGTAGAGGACGCAGCGAATCCTCGCTCGCGCCAGACCGAGCGGCGACAGGAAAGGGAGACCATGCAGCATTTCACCCAGGTCATCGACGGCATCGACGGCTCGCGGGCCGAACTCGTCGGCTATGTGATCGACAACAGCCTGGAGATGGACCCGGACCGGCGCCGGCCGGCGATCCTGATCATTCCCGGCGGCGGGTACGCTATCGGATCCGACCGTGAATCCGAACCGGTCGCGCTGCAATTCCTCGCGGCCGGCTATCAGGCGTTCGTACTGAAATACTCCTGCGTGCCAAGCCGGTACCCGGTGGCGTTGCTGGAGATGGCCGAGGCGATGTCGATGATTCGCGGGCATGCCGACGAATGGCATGTGGATGCCGGGCGCGTGGCGGCCATCGGGTTTTCGGCCGGTGGTCATCTCGCCGCGAACCTGACGACGGTTTCCAGCGATGCCGAGCTGCGCGACGCCGGATATGATCCGGCTGCCGTGCGCCCGGACGCGCTGCTGTTGTGCTATCCGGTAATCACGTCTGGCCGGTTCGCGCACCGCGGCAGTTTCGACAACCTGCTGGGTGACGGCAAAGACGATGCGTCGCTGCTGGAGTTGCTGTCGATCGAGAAGCATGTCGACGCGACCATGCCGCCGGTGTTCATCTGGCACACCATCACCGATCAGGCCGTTCCTGTGGAGAATTCACTGTTGATGATCCAGGCGTGCCGTGACGCCGGGGTCAGCGTCGAGGCGCACCTGTTCCCGCAAGGCGGGCATGGACTGTCGCTCGCCACCGTGGACACCGCGCGTGCCGGCTCGCCGGGCGAGGGCGACCTCAACAACGTCGTGCCGGCAGTGCAGATCTGGCCGCGGCTCGCCTTCGACTGGCTCCGCCGCACGTTCGACGCGAGATAAAGGCTGCTGTCGGAGGTTCACAGGCCCATTCGCGCATATCCCGCGCCTGTGCCTTGGCTGTGCGCCGTCACCGTGCGCTCGTCATTGCGTCACTGTGCGAGGGTACCGTCACCGTGCGCGCCCTCACGCACAGTGACACATCAAGAAAATCCCTGTTTTCCAATGCTTTCCGGGTACCGTCACGCTGCGTGTG
>OGPR01001976.1_pt1 | contig 15270 bp, 12 predicted proteins | sample 1552981 | NCBI WGS metagenome assembly OGPR01 (sample SAMEA2580260, study PRJEB22360) | human gut metagenome | biome: human gut; feature: human-associated habitat; material: faeces | place: Denmark | collected 2008/2010 | reverse complement strand
CGAGGCCATCTGGCGGCCTGGGCGGGCAAAGTCCTGCCGATCCATCATGCAATCCAGCAAGATATTGGTATCAAGCAGCAGCTTCATCGGCGACCTTCCCCCGCGGCGCCAGAAACGCCCAGCCGGGCCAGTCGCGCGTCTTTCGTCGACATGCTCCGATAGGGCTCGGCCACCGGAGCCACCAAACTGTCCACCAAGCCCATTGCGGCCTCAACCTCGGCCCGACCGTGCGGGCGCCTCTCCTCCGCCCGAGCATCGAAGGGAAGAGCACCCCTTTCGATCACGTAATCGTAAAGCTGGTTGACTGCCTTCGACGCATTGGTTCCCAAAGAGGCCAGAACCCGATTGCCCTCCTCCTTCTTCCCAACCCCCATCCGAGCCGTAACCATAGCCTCCGCATTACCCATAACTCGCTCCTAGCTTTTCAATGTTGTACGTTGTACACTATAGCATGAAAAGCTCTTCGAAATCCCCTTCTTCCAATTGACCAAAAAAGAAGAGGGGGTCTTGAAATCACAATCTGTGACTTAAAATAAAAAGCTGGACCCCATCAGCAAGAAGCGCGTAGCGAGGGCCGACGGCGGTTGTCAGGAGTACGAAACTACAGTTGGGGGCGGTGATTGTTTGTTGCCCCACAACAAAGCGCAGACAGGGACCCTAGGCTGCCGAGAATCGTTTGAATCGTCGCCTCAATCGACGTAACGTTCATTAGAGAAGCCCTTCGTGTTCAGACGTTTCACAAACCAATCCAAGAAGCTTCTCCACGGTTTCACGAACCAATCCTTTTCGCCAAACACCTGCACAAGCCTTGGGCTGATTTTGTAATAGCCTGACACAAAAGCGCGACCCATGTATGATCTCGCAAGTCGCATATCTCTGTAACGTCTTAGAGTCCAAACTTCTGGGCAATCGTATGAGCCGTATACTGCGGTTGCAATGTAGCAACCAGAACTTGAGCTAGAGCTATTGCGGCTTTCGACACGTTCCCGCATTGCGTCAAACTGAGCTTGGGATTTTTGGATCTGTTGCCTGTTAGTTTTATACATGCCCTCAGGATCACTATACACTGCATAGAACGACTCATCGCGCTCGAAATTAGGCATAAACTCAAGTTCCAGCAATCCATCCAGTGTTACATTGCTGAAACTCACTATGCTTCCATCCACATAAAAATTTGGGAGATCAAGCAGCGTTTTTAGAGCCTTTCGTGCCCAATGGCTTGCTGCAACCGAGTTGACTAAGGTGCGGCCCGAGACTTGAGCCGCGCTCGCAGCTCTTTTGATTTCAGTACAATCATTTATAAGGCGAATCACAAAAGGAACGCCAACCATATAGCTAATTGAAAAGTACACCTGCGAGCTGTCATAGCCCTCTCTATTCGTACAGCCCGTGTTGTACTCTAGTTCTTCCGCGTTATTTATATTCGGCTTGTCCGGCGATCCGTACATACCGACATCCCCTTTTTCGCCATAAGTATCTTCCAGGCGATAAATACTCTTCGCCACATCTGACATTGCGGAACCGAAGGCGCGAATAGCTGCAGAGTCATTTGTTGCAGAGCCCTTCCTATCTAAGCGCTCAAGCTCTTCTTTCATTTCCCTAAGATACTGATAAGCGGTGAAGCCATCGGCTTCGGCTTGCGACAGTAGGCGTGTTTCGGTTTCCTGCATGTTGAATCCTTTCTCCCACGAGCCCTAATGCAGTACAAATAGGACGATATCCACTTGCATGAACATCTTCGTATACCGCAAGTCATAGTGGCGCCACGCTAACCAGACAACCTGCTGAAACCCATATCGCCCCATGCTTTCGGCAAAATTTTTCACTCCAAATCAATGAATCTTTATGCCCTTTCAAGGGTCAGAATGTCATTGGAGTTGCTAAAGTAGATAGTCATAACCTCTCCATTAATCGATCCTTTCGACTCCCAACTCGTTCCTTTGTCAAAGACAAGCCCTACTTCGTCAGGGCCATCGTAGTCAGGATCAATGCTCCAGGAGCCCTTGCCCTCGCCAAACGCTCCAATACCGCCAAGCGCACCGACCCAACGACCATCGGGCGAATACAGAACGTGTGGATCATAATCGGCCGACAGATCATCTCTCGTATATGTCTTTGCATCTTCTTCGATATAAAAGCCAGACAATCTCCAAGTTCCCGCAACTTTAATAATGCCTAGCTGTTCTTCTCGCATACGGTCGCCAAACGAATAACCTACAGGCAGAGTTTTGTACAGGTTTTCCGCCTCACTATAATTGCCCTCAGCAAAATAGGTATCTGCAATTATGAAAGAGCAGGCATAGACGATTTCCGGATCATCTCGACCCACCTCGGCCGCTTTTGCAAGCACCTCTCTAGCCGAGCCTAAGTCATTCTCCGCAATCAAAGACAGCGATGCCGTAAGAGCGGTGTTAACGAACTTTGCTTTTCCCGCCTCGTAAACCAGGGTTCTCTCAAACTCATCAAGCGCCAATGCAAAGTCTTCAGTTTCCACTGCTTTGCATCCTGCAATATAAGCCTCACATGCTTTCAGATTTTCGCCGCTAAGCTTCTCCAGCACCATCTCTGCAGTCGTATAGTTCTTTACGTCAGCAAGCGCAATAACGATTTCTGCAAATTTACTATCCGAACCGTTTATGATATCTACGATTGAGCCCGGTAAAGCTTGCACTAACCCAGTGTGCCTCTCTCCACTGGCTCTTTCTTCCATCTGGCTGAAAAAGATCCCCCCGCACACGAGGATGACAAGAACAACTCCGACGCCCATCCATGGCAAAAACCTACGGCCTCTTTTCGGTTCAGGTCGTTCAGCTACATCGATTGCTATGTTTCCGCTTTGCTCTTGCACTTCTACCCCTCGCTTGTCTCGATCTCAAAGTCATTGGCATTCTTGCGCATTCGCCTCCTGTTACGACTTGGCTCGATCACAATGTCCAACCGAAAAGGCCCCGAATAATCAGCACTAGGCCGAAAGCCGAAACCGGAGACATGAGACCCCGCATCGCTCTCCTTCCATGCGAAGCTCTACGCATATAATGCTCTGGGATCATTCTCGTCATTGCCCAATGACGTTACCCATCTCCAAGGGCAACACGTCCCTTATAATTCCCCTCATGGAAAACGCTCCGACACATACCAAATCCTCCAGCTACGCTGCCTTTATTAGTTATCGGCATCTTCCTCGGGATGCGGAGGTGGCTCGTGAGGTGCAGCGGGTCATTGAGGAGTATCGGTTGCCGCGGCATATTGCGCGAGCGGATGCGCCCGCGCAGACGGCTTCGCACACCGACGGCATGCCCACCGAACCGCCACACCCGGCAGCAACGCGCACAGCGAGCAACCGCGCAGAACCTCTCGCTCCACCAAACTCGGCAAATGCTTTCGCGATGAGGACGAGCTCGCGGCTTCGCATTCGCTGCCTGGCAGCATTCGGGAGGCGTTGGCGGCTTCGCGGACGCTTATTGTCATCTGCTCGCCGGAAACACAGGAAAGCCCCTGGGTGCGGCGGGAAATCGAGATGTTCGAGCAGCTCCACGGGCGCGAACACATCATTTGCGTGCTGGCCGCAGGCAGCCCCGAGGAAAGCATTCCGCCCATTCTGAAAACGCGCATGATGCCCGATGCCAACGGGATCTTGCGAGAAATGCCGGCCGAGCCCCTCGCCGCCGATCTGCGCCCCGAGGCCAAGACCAAGCGCAAGGCCGAGCTGTTGCGCATCATCGCCGCCGTCGCCGGCTGCAACTACGACGACCTCCGCCAACGTGAGCGAGCCCGCAGGCGCAAATGTATTGCCCTCTCTTCTGCAGCCGCAGCTCTCGCCATCGTCGCCATCGGCGTTTTCGCCTTCCAATTTCACCGAACCAGCGAGGCAGCGCTTATCGCAGAATCGAAGACCCTCGCTGCCGCATCGTCAGCTCAATTCGAGCAGGGCAACCGCATCCAAGCCATCCAAACCGCGCTTGAAGCTCTGCCCGTATCAGAAGCCGATCACAGCAGGCCGCTCGTTCCAGAGGCGCAAGCTGCTTTGGAGCGCGCACTGCTCGTGAATCTTGATTCAACCTCGCCATGGTCCCCCTTCTACAACATACAAGCCAAGGGCGATATTCTGCAATTCGTATGTCTGAGCAAGCTGTCTCTGATTTGCGTGCTTGACGATACGGGGGCCATCGCCATTGCCTCCGCACGTTCGGGAGCTCCCTATCTGACACTCGACCTACCCTCTTTTCTCGATGACGCAACAGGTTTTGACGCTGAGGATTGGAGCATAGAAGCGACGGGGGAGGGAACTCTTCTTGCCTGGAGCCGCAAGCACAGCGATCCACTTCTTTGCTTTGAGCCAGGAATAGGTTGTCTCAGCTGGTCAATTGATGACGGGGGCGCAAATTCGCTTGCTGTTGCGGAAGACGGAGCAACATGCACGATGGCACGACTCGAAGAAGGGTCTCTCATCTGCAAGCAAATTGATCTCACTAATGGAGAGACGCTACGCTCCCTCAGAGAGGATGTCCCAGGGGCCAACGCAATTGAAGAGCGATTCCCCTCTTGCTTGTCTCCGGACAATGCAGCTTTATACCTCGGGCTAGACGATCGTGTCATACAAGCATCTTTCAAAGATGAAACTGCTAGCGTGGCGGCATTTTCCTCGCGATGCCTCTCAGGAATCACCTCCCTAAAGTACCACGAGAACGCATTGGTTGCGGCTTCCGTACAAATTGAAGGAGGGGGCGGAATCACTGGATTTCTCGCTCCCTGGCAGATAAACGCCTATTTCGTCAGAAAAGATCCTTGGGTCGCTTCGGGTACCTGCGACATGAACGTTATTGGTCCGAATAACCAGTGGAAAGCCCTTTTAGACACGCCACAAATATGCGGCTTTATTGAAGACGAGAATATTACATCAGTGGTTTGCGCGGCAGGACGCACCTTCATCGTGTTCGATCTCGCAACAGGCGAGACCCTATATCAGAAAGAACTCAGTAGCGTCATAGTAGGACTCTCCGTTGACTACAGCAACGACATACCATTCTTGCCCATCGCGACAGCTGACGGCGTTCTTGACGTCCAAACCCCAAGCGCCGCGCAAGATCTCCTTGGTCTCACGAACAGAACGAGCACGAATTACTATTTCAAGGAGGCCGTCTTTCATAAGCAGGATGGCATTATGCTGGCAATCGTGCACCCTATTGAGCCGCAAGACCAGCTCATCGCCTACCTCCTCGACCCACGAAAGGACGATCCTGTACATTTGTCGCTCGATGAGCTCATCGAGCGAGGGCGCGAGGAAGTAAAGCGATACGAAGCTTTCGAACTCAACGGCGCGCCCCATCCTTTGTAGGATCTCATATCCCTTCCGCGAGATCGGGTGGCGCGTAACCCTTCATTGCCCAATGTCGGCGCTCGCGGCAGGTATGATAAGCACGTTGTCATATGGAATACGCCATAGCGCACGCGGAAAGAAGGGAGGGATTGGCCAACCGATGACGAAAGTCAACCAACGAGCATCCCTTCCCGTTGATGCCGTCAAGCTCGCGCTCGAGAGGGAGCGCCGCAAGCGCGAGGACATCAAGCCCATCGAGCTTCTGAAAGTGGCCCTGTCCGCCTATCTTGCGTTCACGTTCAACGAGGACGGCGCGAACGCGAAGGCGGTCAAGACGCCTCTGGAATCCACCGACAACGCTGCCCTGCGCCGCGGAACCCAGGCGGCCGTCGACCGGTTGCTCTTCAACGCGAACTACTGGCGCGCCGCCTACGAATCGCGCGTTTTCGACATCTGCGAGCGGCCAGAGGACGCCCAACTGTGCCTGCAAGCCCTTTCGGTGTGGACAGCCCACACCCTCAAGCTGAACACGCTGTCACCCGACGAGGCCGTGGTCACCTTCGAACGCTTCTGCCCGCCCTTCGCCTTGAACCGCCGGCGAGGATCCAGCGACAGGAATCGCGCGGGAAAAGGCCCCCTACCCGATTTCAAGCGCGCCATCAACCAGATCGCCGCGGCCAACAGCGAGCCCGAAACCTCCCTTGAGGCACTACGCGTTCTGCTAGACACCATGGAGGACGAGGCCGTCGCCTACGAAGCCCTCGGAACCGACAGCTCCCTCACCGCCCTGTTCGACATCCTGCCCGCCTGGTGTCTGCAGAACCGCATCGAGCTAGTCAGCGGCGCGTGGTGGGACGACTGCGCCGTCATGAACGCCATCATCGACACGCTGCACGCCCGTTTCGTCGAGCTCGACTTCGGTGGAGCGGTCTGCGATTACTTCCTCGAATCATGCTACGAGGCGCTGGACGCCTACCACCGCGACCTTTCCAGCGAGCCCTGCCCTTGGAGCGAGTTCTCCGTCCCGGAGCTGATCGCCGTCATCCGCGAAGAGCGCGAGCGCCAACCCAGTTTCGAAACCGACGGGTACGGCAGCAACCTTCCCGCGTGGCTCATCAGCAAAGAGCAGCTCGTCTGGAACATCTGGGTCTGCGCCCTTTACGGCCCGGCGAGCGCGCGGCCGCTGCTGGTCGATTCGCCCGACTTGCTGGCCAGCCAGGGGTACGCCGGCAAGACCGACGTCATCACCGAGCTGGCCCAGACATCGTTTCTGCGCTACACCGCCGACCGCATCGCGTCGCAGACCGACCAGGAGTACGCCTCCTTCGCGAGCCTGCCGCCCGATTTGCGCGACTCCTCCATCGCCTACATCAGCAGCATCCACAGCAAGCTGGAAACGCTCGGCTACGAAGTGCTGCCCGCCGGCAGCTGCTACCCTGAGCGCTGCGTGGCCGCCTTTACCGCGAGCGAGGTGGAATGCCTGGCCATTCTGGAGCACCGTCGCTGGCTGCGCGAGCGGCAGCGCGCCGGGTGGCGCTACGGCACCACCAAGGACGTGGAGCGCCGGCGCAGCCCCTACATGGTACCGTGGGAGGAGCTGCCCGACCGCGCCAAGGAATGGAACCGCTCGGCCGTGCGCAGCATTCCCAGCCTGCTGGCCAGCGTGAACCTGGCCGTGGTGAAGTAGCGGCGCCTTCCCGCGCAATGGCGCCGTGGTGAAGCAGCAACGGGTCGGTAATGGTTGACGGCCGCTTCTGGCGCGGCGGCATCGGGGGCTTCTAAGATGGAGGTCATGCCTGCTCCCGCGGGCGTCCATCGACGAAAGAAGGCTCATCATGACTGAATCGACTCAGGTTCTGCATCAACTGAAAGTGGCGACCAATTACAGCAAGCTGGCCATGCACAAGTGCGGCCCGCGCAGCTTCAAAAGCGGACAGGGCACCATGGTGAAGGTGCTCTACAAGTTCGGCGACGGGAAACTGTCGCTGAAGAAGCTGGAGGAGCGTCTCGGCTGGGACGGCCACGAGGTCGTTCGCGTGGCCGAGAAGGCCCAGGAGAACGGCTACGTGCGCTTTGCCACCAGCAAGAAGGGCAAGCTGTCCGTAGCGCTGACCGACAAGGGCACCATGGTCGTCGAGAAGCGCCTGGCCGCCGAGGATCGCGCGGCCGACGAGGTGCTGGAGGGCCTCTCCGACAAGGAGCGCGAGTGCCTGCTGAAGCTGACCGGAAAGGTGATCGATAACTGCAAGGCCATGGGCGTCGATTACCGCACCATCGCCGTCAAGGGCTGTCGCGACCGCAAACCCGGCCACCATCACAACCACGGCTGCTGCCGACGCTAAAACAGAGCGAAAGAGCCGCCGATCGAATGAGCTCGGCGGCTCTTTTATGGTCGCAAGGAAAGTAGGACGACGAAGGCTCTCGTTGACACCGCGGGCGTTACCTGCAAAACCGCTTTCGCCACCCTTCAAAACTCTGCCGTGACGGGTTGTTGGATGGAGGGGGTCAAAGCTCTCGCGACCCACAACAGTGTTACATATTGCGTAATGATTGATTACTCAGTATTGCGCAGTAGCTACTCAGCAAAGCACGCCTGCCAGTCAATGGCCTCCATGATCGCTACAACCGTCTCGCATGTCCCGGCGAGGGTCATGTCGCCCACGTACGGATACTTGCGGGCGTACGCCGCCCATCGATCCCGCATGACGGCGTCGGAGGCCACCTCGGCCATCACCGCGCGGTAGCTGCCCATCGCGGCAAGCGTGCCGCGCTTCCCGGATGTAGCCGCAAGGGCGTCCCGGAGCACGTCTGGCTCCACCTCCGCCCTCCTTGTGAGCCAGAGCATGCGCAGGTCGTAGTAGTCGCGCGGGCGTGTGTTCGCGATGCCGCGGCTCACGACCGTCTCCAACTTTTCCGCCAGCGTGGTGGGGAGCGGGTAAGCCATTAGCGAGAGTGAGCGGTTGTCGAACATGAGAGGATAGCTGCACTCGACAGCGTCGGGTGTGATCTTGTCGCCCGTGGTCACATCGACGGTGACAGGCGAGCGCATCTTCTCATAACTGGCCAACAGGTGCACGCGTATGCCCGGGTAGTCATCTGTCTCGCGTATGTCCTCCGTGCGGACGAACTCGAACGAGAAGTCGTCATCGGCCTCCACGGCCGCGATCTCGCGGAACGCCCTCTCTGCATTCTCGTGGGTAAGCGGGAAGCCGCGAACCGTCGCGTCGAGGTCCTTGGTGCTCCGCCTGTCAACGCCCATCAGCGAGCTGATGAGCACGCCTCCCTTGACGACAACGCTGTCACGCCAGGGCGAGAGGGATATCCGCTCGAGCAACCGTTCAAGCAGGTAACTCTGCATCACGAGCTGCGGGGGCACCCCTCCTTCCTTGGCGCGATTGCTGATGATGGCCTTGAGCTGCATCGCATTTTTAGTTCTCACAGCAGCACCTCCAGGTAGTTTCGTATCTTTTTCTCCACACCAAGCGCCCGCGCGTAGCCCAGCAGCTTCTGAACGTCCTTCTCGCGGCTGCGGGCGTACTGCTTCATCGCCGGGTTGACCACCTGCACGTCAACGGCGCGATGCCCCCGGACGATGTCGCAGAGCGTGCGCTCCAGGTCATAGGCGCTCACTTCGTTGCCGTACGGGGTTCTGACCGTCGTAAGCCCCAGGCCGAGCACCTCATCCGCGCACGTGCGCACCTCGATGCCCGCCTCACGCACCTTGGTAGCTCCGTACGAGCGCGGGAAGGTCATCGTAAGCTGAAACGGCACGCGGTCAGCGTAGCCATGGAGGTAGAGAGCAGTTCCATCCGAGAGAATGCCCTTGGGGAAGCGGAGCTGTGCGGCAAGAAATTCGTCCTCCCATGCGTCCGCCATGCGGTAGACGCCACGCTGCACACGCTCAAGCTTGCCCGCCTTCACCATGTCCGAAATTCGCGCACGGGGAATCCCGGCGTCCACAACCTGCGCCGTCGTCACCAGGCCGCCGCTCGATTCCGCCAAGTCAACGATAGCTTGCACTCCCACCACCTTCTCATTGTCCGTTTACACTGAATATTTTCCCATATTCAGTCGATACGAACAACGGAAAAATCGGAAGAACGCACCCGCCTTCCATCCATCCAGTAGGCACCACTATGAGCGTCACGCCATCTACCAAGATTCAGTGGAACTCTCTTCGCTGGCACTGTCCAACCTCTTGCTCAAATTCCAATAGGCGGCTACTGGCCGTAACGCACGAGAACGGGCAATCCTTGAGGTCGCCGCAGAGCTTGAAATCAGTGAACGGACACCACGACACTTGATCCCTCAATTTGCTGATGGCAGGTTGCTCGTCGCTGAAGGCTCAACCACTAATCGTGTCTACTACACGCCAAGCAAGCCCTGAGAAGAACGTCTCCTTGCGCAGTTCGTTCAGGGTCCATCCGCCACCCAAGCTGCACGGGAGGAACCATGGCTACGGCGACAAAGAGCCTACTATCTCTCGATCTCCCATCGTTGTGCAAAGCTCTCAGCGCGCGCAACCCTTTCCTCAGGGCGCATGCGCGTTATAAAACGATCGACATCAACAGCACTTATAGCGCCAGACTTGCGGGCACCTTTATCGCGGAGCATGTCATACATCATCTGAACCGACAGCGTTGGTAAGCTTCGAACTCCTTCTCGGCTTTCTCGATAGCCTGCTTGTGGGAGATGGCTCTATGCCCTTCGAGCAGCGCTCGACGTGAGTTGACGATTTCCCGATCAAGCTCTTCAACCCATTCAGCCATGGTCATCGCTCGCTCTTCTAGAGCCTGCAATTCGGCATAATCGAGAAAACGAGCGACCAGCAGATTGAGCGTTTGCAACTCTTTTTCGGTGAGATAGTTTTTCGCAATGCATACGTCAGCTTTAGTGAGGTAGTCGCCATCGAACGTCGTCATACCCACAAGCGGCTTGTCGCGGTCGACGCGGTCGTAGATGACCTCAGCCGCCGTGTGCTCGTGAACAGCGTAATGAAGTTTGTTCTGCATGGTAGCGAAGAACGTGCGCATCATAGAGGATTTCGGATCATAGTCGATGGCCGTCGCATAAATGTCCGTTACCTGCTGATAGAGGTTGCGTTCGCTAGAACGAATATCGCGAACCCGCTGCAGCAGCTCGCGGAAATAGCGGCTGCGACCGTCCTTGAGCCGGCGATCATCGAGCGCGAAACCTTTGACAGCGTACTCCTTGAGAACGCACGTAGCCCATTGCCGAAAACGAACGCCCTGCTGGGACTTCACGCGATAACCTACAGAGATGATGACATCGAGGTTGTAGTGCTCGACCAGACGCTCAACCTCGCGCCCTCCCTCGACTTGAACTGTTGCAAAATTTGCAACAGTTGAGCATTCTTCGAGTTCTCCCTCATCGAAAACATTTTGGATGTGCCGAGAGATCGTCGACTTATCGCGTCCAAAAAGGCATCCCCAAGAACGTCTTCCCCAAGCCCATCGCACTTCTCATGCTAAACAAAAAAGCCGCCGAGCGAACTCAGCGGCTGACAATTCTTGGTCGCGGGGGGCGGATTTGAACCACCGACCTTCGGGTTATGAGCCCGACGAGCTGACCAGACTGCTCCACCCCGCAATGGGTTGCCTCAAAGGGCAAAGAGATATATTACTCTCCTGAGCGCGAATTACAAGTCTTCGATCACACTTCACCTCATTCAGCACAATTCCTGCACATGTTCGCCGTCCCAATAGCCTCCAACACGATTTGTCGCATCGCACACGGATGATCACTCTGCTCCGTGCTATGATGCCGCCTATGCTTTCCCAGATCAGACAAAACGGACTGCCCTCGTGGGCCTACAAGGCGGCGCTGCTTTTGGCGGCCGCCATTTGGGGCATGGGCACGGTGGTCATCAAGTCCACCGTCGACGAGTTCCCGCCCGCGTGGATCGTAGGCGTCCGCTTCACCCTGGCCGGCATCATCCTCGGCATTGCCACGGCACCGCGCATCTCCCGCGCCTTCGCCCGCAACAAGCGCGGACATCTGCGCGACGGCGCGGTGCTGGGCGTCTTTCTGTTCCTCTCCTACTGGTTCAACTCCACGGGACTCACGGACACCACCGCCTCCAACAGCTCGTTTCTCACCACGCTGTACTGCGTGATCATCCCCTTCCTCGGATGGATCATCATTCGGAAGCGCCCGACCCGCTACAACATTGCGGCGGCTATCCTGTGCGTCACCGGCGTGGGCTGCGTGGCCTATGCCGGCATCGGCGAGTTCTCGCTGCGCTTCGGCGACTTCATCACGCTGGCCTCGGCTCTCTGGCTCAGCTTCCACGTGCTGTACACGGCGAAGTACGCGCCGGGACGCTCTATGATGCTGCTCACGGTCATTCAGTTCATCGTGGCGGGCCTGCTGGGCCTCATCACCGGGCTTATCACCGAGCCCATGCCTGACTTCAGCCAGCTGGGCGCCGACACTTGGATGAGCCTCATCTACATCACCGTGTTCGCCTCTTGCGTGGCCCTAGGATTGCAAAACGCCGCCGTGGCCCGCGTTGATCCGGCCCAGGCAGCGCTGTTTCTGGCCACCGAATCGGTGTTCGGCGTGACGTTCTCCATCCTGCTCTTGGGCGAGGCGCCGGCGATTTCCGCCTACCTGGGATTCGCCCTCATCTTCGTCGGCATCGTCGTCAGCGAGTATTTGCCCCTGCGCGCTGAAAAGATCGCAGCCCAAAAAGCAAGGGCGACAGCCGAAGCCGCCGCCCTCGATTGCAAACAAGTCGAAACCCAGGCAACCGACCTCGAAGAGGCCGATGCGTTCATGCGCTAGCTATTCCCGGCCATCCCAGCAGTAGGTGCAGATTTTCTCTGGGTCGATGCCGATGGCCTCTATCATGCCCTGGAGGCTCTGGTAGCTCAGGGAATCGAAGCCCATGTCCTCGCAGATGGTCTTCAGCAGGCACTGGCCGCGCTCGGTGCGGGCGTCGGCGTACTCGGACAGGTGCGCCACGCCCTCCTCGCCTTCCAGCTGGTCGACCACCCGGCGTGCGATGAGATCCATGTCCGACTTGCTAGACGAGAAGCTCAGATACTTGCAGCTGTACATGATGGGCGGGCACGCGCTGCGCATGTGTACCTCAGCGGCACCGGAGTCGTACAGAAAGTTCACCGTCTCGCGCAGCTGGGTGCCGCGCACGATGGAGTCATCCACGAACAAGAGCTTCTTGTCGCGGATGAGCTCGGGCACCGGCACCTGCTTCATGTTGGCGATCTTGTTGCGCAGATCCTGGTTCGCCGGCATGAACGACCGCGGCCAGGTGGGTGTGTACTTGATAAACGGACGACCGAAGGGCATCTTGCTCTCGGTCGAATAGCCGATGGCATGGGGGATGCCGGAATCGGGCACGCCGGCCACGAAGTCCACCTCGGGGCACGCGCCGCGCGCTGCCTCGTCGCGAGCCATGATGGCACCGTTGCGGTAGCGCATCACTTCCACGTTCATACCCTCGTAGTTGGAGTTCGGGTAGCCGTAGTACACCCACATGAACGCGCACATCTTCATCTCGTCGCGCGCCGGCGAGAGTACCTCAACCGCATCGGGCGTAAGCCGCACGATCTCCGCCGGGCCCAGCTCGTACTCGTCGTGATAGCCCAGCTTGTGATAGGCAAAGCTCTCGAAGGCAACGCAGTGGCCGTCATCGTCGGCGCCCACAAGCACCGGCAAGCGACCCATGAAGTCGCGGGCCGCAATGATGTCGCCGTCCTCGGTCATAATGAGCAGCGTGAGCGAACCGTCAATCTTCGATTGGGCATACTGGATGCCGGCGACCAGGTCATCCTTCTGGTTGATGAGCGCCGCCACCAGCTCGGTTGAGTTCACCGCGCCAGAGCTGAGCGCCATAAACTGCGCATCGTGATCCTCGAAATACTCTTCCACCAAGGCCTCGGCATTGTTGATGGCACCGATGGTCGTGATAGCGAAGGTGCCCAAATGCGAGCGCACGAGCAGCGGCTGCGGGTCGGCGTCCGAGATGCATCCGATGGCGCTCGTGCCGTGGAAGCGCACGATGTCGTCCTCGAATTTCGTGCGGAACGGCGTGTTCTCGATAGAGTGAATCTGACGCTGGTAGCCATCCTCGTGGTCAAGCACGATCATGCCCGCTCGACGCGTGCCGAGATGCGAGTGGTAATCGACGCCGAAGAAAACATCCATCACCACGTCGCGCTTGGAAACCGCTCCGAAAAAGCCGCCCATGAAATCCTCCGTCTTAGTGTTTCAACGATAGATCAAAGTATAAATGGTGCGCCTGAACGATTGTTGCCTTGCGGTTAATTGGCTCAAAATTCACGATTTTAGGGAGAAGGCCTGCCAGATGAGCCAGGTGCGTCCGCGCCTACTCGATGACATAGCGATGCTGCCGAACGGCGGCCACCGCTGCGGCATTCCGCGGGCAGCCGGTGCCCGTCTCGTGGCCCGGGGCGTTCAGCGTGATGATGCCGTCGGGGGCGGTATAGGCAGGCACCGTGAGGTCGGCGTCGAAGTAGCGCGCCGTGGCGCCCAGATCGCCGGGGATGACCACTCCGGGCAGCGTTTGGAAGGCCGCGTGGGCAAACCGCGACACGCCGGTATCGTACATGCCGCTCATGCAAACCTCGCGGCCCTCGGCCAGCGCTCGGTGCACGAAGGCGAGCGACCGCTCGATGCCGCCGAACTTCCCGATCTTCACCATGGCGCAGCGCAACTCGGGATGCTCGAACAAGCCGGCGGCCTCTTCGGCGTTCACGAAGGATTCGTCCACGCAGATGGGCATGGCCAGCGTATGCTGGAACGACGCGAGTCGGGTGAAAGGGTCTCGCAAAGCCCGCTCGCCCCCGGCGGCGGCCAGGTTCAGTGGCTCTTCGATCCAGCCGATATCCAGCTCGTCGTAGGAGCGCAGCTCGGCCAGGTTGTGCAGGCCGAAGCTCTGGTTCGCGTCCAGGGTGATAAGCAGATGCGGGAACGCCCGACGCACCGCGCGTACCGCCGGAAGCCCCCGACCGGGAGCCACCTTCAACTTAATGCGCTGGTAGCCCGCGTCCACGCACTCGCGCACTTCGGCCACCGTTTGGGCGGGCGTGCCCAGGCCCACCACCGCGCCGCTGTACACCTTGCGCGTCGCCCCGCGTCGATCCCCGGAGTGCGCCAAAGCCACAGCGGCGTCGTCTCCCTCGAGGGCCGCAGCGACCCGGTTCATACGGTCGAACTCCTCGCCGAGCAGCTTCCACAGGGGTTTTTCCGTAACCTTGCCGTACAAGTCCCAGCAGGCCATCTCCAAAGCGCTCACCGCCATGGGGAACGCCTCCGCACCTTCCAGCGAGAACAGGTCGGCCGCCACCTCGCGCGGGTGCAGGTACGTGCCGGCGATGACCCGGGGCGCCAGCACGTCGCGCAGCACGCGCAGATCGTCGCCGAGGGTCTCGGGCAGATACCAATCAGTGTCGAAGGCCGTGCATTCCCCCAGCCCTACGCGGCCCTTGCGATCGATCACCTCGACAATCACCGTGTCGCGGTAGGTCAGCGTCTCCTTCGGCGTTTTGAAGGGCTTGGAAAACGGCAGGCGCCCATGATGCAGCACCACGCGCCGAATGTCGATGTTCTCGTGGAACAGCGCCTCGCAAGCGGCGCGATCGATCTTACCGATGCCCGAGCGAGGCAGCTCGTCCACAATGGAGATCTGCTCGGGCACGTACAACTTCGCCAGCCGCTGGGAAAGGGCCTCCCGCAGCGTGCGCGTGCTGATGAGCGGGGCGTCCGGCGTCAGCTCTACCACCGCTGCCGGGCGCCGGCCCCAGCGCGCGTCGGGCAGGCCGAACACGTAGGCGTCGGCCACGCCGGGAATGCGCACCAGGGCATCGACGATCTCGGCCGGGTACACGTTCTCACCGCCGGAAATGAACATGTCGCCGGTGCGCTCGCGCACGTAAAGGCAGCCGTCG
>OGPR01001975.1_pt1 | contig 15270 bp, 13 predicted proteins | sample 1552981 | NCBI WGS metagenome assembly OGPR01 (sample SAMEA2580260, study PRJEB22360) | human gut metagenome | biome: human gut; feature: human-associated habitat; material: faeces | place: Denmark | collected 2008/2010 | reverse complement strand
GCCGACACGCGCCCGCGTGTCGGCTTTTCTGCGCCCCGGTAGGGACGCTGCACCCCAAAGGCATAAAAACCGCGCGTTGGAGCGCGTGTGACGAAGTACAAAAACAGACGAACAGGAGGAAAGAAAACACAAATGCTATCTGAGCACCAAAATAAAAACGCAAATTATCTCAGAATCCTGATGACACTCCGCGCCCTGCTGCAGCGCGGCGACATTACGGAAAAAGAATACCGCAAAGCCAAGAAATATTATCAGAACCTGACCGGCGCGGACATTGTCCTTACGGATTAAACTGTAATTTGCACGGTTTCCACAAGAATTCCCGCCGCCGTTTCAGCGTTTGGTAGAATTCGGGACCGTTTGAAAGATATCAGTAGACTTGAACCTTTTCGCGGATATACTTGTCGTTGACAAACGGCACGGGAGGTGAGAAAAATGCCAGTTGCAAAACTGATTGCGCCAACGACGAAGCAGGAGATCCCCAAGCTGCGCGTGGCCGCGTATTGCCGCGTGTCCTCAAACTCCGCAGATCAGCGAAATTCCTTTGCAACGCAGGAACGTGTTTATACGAAATACATTGCAGAGAAGCAGGAATGGGAGCTGGTCGACATTTTTGCCGACGAGGGTCTCAGCGGCATGAAAGCGGACAACCGTCCGGAATTTCAGCGGATGATCCGCATGTGCGAGCTGCACCAGATCGATCTCATTCTTACAAAATCAGTCTCACGATTTGCCCGCAACGTGAAAGAGGCACTGAATTATACGCGCAAGCTGAAGCTGCTCGGCATTGGGGTGCAGTTCGAAGAAGATGGAATCAACACACTGGCGATGGCCGACGAGATGCTGCTCAATACGTTTGCAGCTATTGCACAGGAGGAATCCAAGTCCATCTCGCAGAACCAGCGGCTATCCATTGCCAAACGGATGGAAAAAGGTGAATATGTTGCAAGTAAAGCACCGTATGGATACCGCCTAGTTAATAAAAAACTCAAAATATTTAAGCCAGAGGCAGAAGTGGTATGTTGGATTTTTCAGGCATACCTGAATGGACTATCCATAAAAACAATCGCAGACACACTGACGGCACAGGGAGTTCCCACTAGAAGCGGTCAAGAACAGTGGAAAGCAAATACAATTACATATATTCTTACGAATGAGAAGTACATTGGTGATACGTTGTTTCAAAAATATTATGGAGAAATGGATCAGTACTACGCAAAAGATACACATGAACCGATTGTTGAGAAAACCATTTTCTATGCAGTTCAATCTTTACTGAAAAACAGACAAGCTACGTTCAAACAAGAAAAAAGTAAGAATAGGTACCCACTTACAAGCCGCATTCGGTGTTCCGAGTGCGGCTCTTTCTATCACCGGAAGGTGCGAAATGGCGTAATCAAGTGGGTCTGCGCAAAACACGCGGCAGATACCAATGCCTGCAATTCCAGCTATTACAGCGAAGAACGCATTTATGACGGCATCATCACCATGATCAACAAGCTGCGCTTCTGCGAAGAAGATATCCTCGGTCAGACGATTCAGAAGCTTGAATTTGCCGCCGCAGCCTATAAGCGGAACAACAGAGCGGCCAGCCAGCTCAGCCAGAGCATCGCTGAACTGAATGCAAAGCTGCTCGCGCTGGAACGGCTGCGATCAAAGGGATACCTCGCCGCAGATATTTACCATACGCAGGCGCGGGAGATCCGCCAGCAGCTCGGCAAGCTGAAAACAGAGCGGTACAGCAGCTTTGAATCTCGGATCACAACGATGTTGGAGGATGTGCGGAAGCTGAAATCCCTGATTGACGAGCTGGAACAGCCGCTGGAGGTGTTCGACGAGAAGCTGTTCCATGAGGTCGTCACAGACATTTGCATCAATAACCGCGACGAAATGACAGTTACCTTGCTTGGCGGGCTCAAATTTACAGAACAGATTTAAGAGGGACAGGTATGAAAAAGATTCGATATTTACCGTTTGGCTACACGATCCGCAACGGACACACCGTGATTGAACAGCAGGAAGCCGACATTGTCCGCAATATTTTCAAGGCGTACATTCAAGGTGCATCCCTTAAAGAGATCGCAGAGGATTTGACGGCAAAGCAGATCCCATACACGGAGCGGACCTGTGTATGGGATAAGGCGCGGATTTCTCGGATCCTGGAGAATGCGAAGTACACCGGCGATGAAGAATTTGAAATGATCATTGACGAGGACATCTACGAAGAAGCCGCTGCGGTTAAAAGCGCACGGCGTTGGAATCAGGCGGTCCAGGAAAGCGAAGGCATCCGGCAGATCCGCGACCGTGTCCGCTGCGGACAATGCGGTGCGCCGATGCTCCGGCACATCAATTCCAAACGTGCAATCCGGGAAAGCTGGACATGCAGCAATGCAGACTGTGGCATTCGGGTGCGGGTCAGCGACGGCGAGCTGCTCCGGAAAATCACGCTCCTTATGAACCGCGTCATCGCAAATGCCGATCTCATGCTTCCTCATCCGAAAGTGAAGCCCAGGGATTCCGCTGTGGTGCTGAATTTGCAGCAGCAGATCTCCGACGAAATGGAGCAGGAGCGTCCAAGTGAGGACCGGATCGCTACGTTGCTCTGCGAAATTGCAGGTCAGCTTTACAAAGAAACAAACGCCAAAACGCAGATCGCCGCACAGATTGCCAGAAAGCGTGCCTCTCTGATGAAGCTGCAGGATGCGTTCAACGCCGCATATTTTTCCGAACTGATCGACGCCGTCTCCCTTCATGTGGGAGGCGGCGTCGTTCTGCATACAAAAACAGAAACCGATATTTGCGAAAGTGAGGAAGAACCGAATGGAAGTCCAGAGAATTCCGAAACGGACAGTTTCCGTAATTGAACCCCAAAAGTCCATCCTTGTGGACAAGGAGAAGTACCATCAAAAGCGGGTGGCGGCCTACTGCCGCGTCTCCACAGATTCCGAAGAACAGCTTACATCCTATCAGAACCAGATGCGCGTTTACACGGAAATGATCGCTGCCAACAAGGAATGGGAGTTTGCCGGCCTTTATGCCGACGAGGGCATTTCCGGCACAAGGGCGGACAAACGCCCGGAATTTCAGCGCATGATCCGCGACTGCCAGAACGGGAAAATCGACTATATCATCACGAAATCCGTATCCCGATTCGCCAGAAACACGGTGGAGTGTCTGGAATATGTGCGCTCCTTAAAAGCACAGGGCATTGGCATCTTCTTTGAAGAACAAAATATCGACACGCTGAAAAACGAGAGTGAATTATACCTTGTCATTTACGCAGGTTTTGCGCAGTCCGAGTCTGAGAGCATCAGCAAGCATATCACATGGACGTATCGAAAGAAGTTCGAGGAGGGAAAAGTAAGCTTTCAATACAAAAATTTCCTCGGCTACCGAAAAGGCGAAGATAAGCAGCCGGAAATCGTGCCGGAAGAAGCAGCCATCGTGGAGCGGATCTACGAGATGTTCCTCGCCGGTCAGCCGGTCAAGATGATCGCGCAAACGCTGCAAGCGGAGAAAATTGAGATCCCCGGAAAGAATCTCAGCTTCAGCAAGAACATGATCATGAATATCCTGCGGAACGAAAAATACTGTGGTGACTGCATCCTCCAGAAAACCGTTACGGTCGACTGCATCTCCAAAACGCGAAAAGCGAATCAGGGTGAAGCACCCATGTACATTGTCGAGAACAATCATCCGGCGATTATCAGCCGTGAGGTGTTCAACCGCGCACAGGAAGAATTGATCCGGAGGCAGGCACTCCGGGCAAAGTCAGATAAGACATCCATCACCGCAACCGGAAAATACTCCAAATACGCACTGACCGAGGTGCTGCAATGTGCGGAATGCGGTAGCCGATATCGGCGCGTCACTTGGACCGCGCACGGGAGGAAGAAAATCGTCTGGCGGTGCATCAGTCGTCTGGATTATGGAACGAAACACTGCAAGGACTCTATTACCGTAGAGGAAGAAGCCCTGCACGGAGCGGTTGTCCGCGCGTTAAACCGCTTTCACACAGAGGATGAGTCCACATACCTGGCGCTCATGAAAGCCACCATTGGAGAAGCTATCGGCATAAATGGCGGTTCAGAGGAAATCGACCTGCTGACCCGCCGCATCGACACGCTGAACAAACGGATGCTGGATCTTGTCAACGAAACCGTCGCGGCCGGAAAGGATGTGGAGAGCAGCGGGGATGAATTCAAAGGCATTTCTGATCAGATCGAGCAGCTTAACCGTCGTATCGCAGCGATTCAGGAGAGCATCCACAAGGACGGCTCACGCCAAGCGCGGCTGGAGGAAATTCAGAACATCATCGCCGAGCGCAATGCGAATGAAACGCAGTACGATGACAGCATCGTGCGCCAGATGATCGAGTGCATCAAGGTACATAACGATGGAAAGCTGACGATCATTTTCGGCGGCGGGTATGAGATCGAGGAAACTTTATAGAGGACTTACTCCTAAGGCACAGAAAAAACGCCAAAGCGATCGTCCCAGCATTTTAGTCGCGATCTCCTTGAGTGCTATACAGCTATGAGGTTGCGCTTATATTTTGGGACAAACCACTGGGAACGAATTTCTCCATAATTTTTTTTGCAAATGGATTTCTATAGAAAGTCAATTACGTTGAATATATGCCTTGGATTTGGTAGAATATAGTCAGATATCAATATGGTTCGAGTTGCGATAGTACGATAGTCTGGATTTTGAAATTAAAAGAGTAACCACTTGTGTTAACTTTGGAAAACGGGGAAAGTTGGGAGAAAAAGTAATGAAGGCTGAACTAATTTATCTCTGGATCAATCGGGATGAGCATGGCTGTTTTCAACAAGAGGGATTCAATTTTTCGCCCCATTACCGTGTATCATATAATCAAGACACAAAAGAACTGATAATCAAGCAATTAGAACAGCTCAATGTTTTTCAGAATGACCACATTGCAAATGTCAGTGCAGTAATCGGTGAGAACGGAACAGGTAAAACCACATTGTTGGAGTACCTGACAACGTTTGATGACGTACCACTCTCTGATGAACAGCGCCCAGAGTATCAGCCTTTTCGAAGAAGCCAGAACGAGCTTCGCTCATTTATTGCAGTATACTTAGACCACGAAGATGACAGCCGCCGGATAATCAATATTACAAATGACACAATCTTTTGCAACGGCGAGAGTTTTGAGCCGTTTAGTAACGCTGAGTATAGAGCAGGCAATAATCTTTTAGAAAAAATTTCTCGTATATATTTGTCAAACAGTTCGTATTCCCAAACTCAGGGGGCGCAAACACGTGGAACAATTAGCAATATTTCAATCACAGATAACGCACTGCCAGCAATCTTTCGCGCTTTTTATATGAAAAAGTACGGGCGAGAATCAGACCAACCCGCGAATCAGAATACGCCCTTTAATACTTTAATAACTATTTTGGCAGAAAAAGAAGATAGCAAAACAATGCAAATGTTTATTGATTTGCTATTCTGCACTTTTTTGTTGCAAAGCGGAAAGCCATTTCGCGGAAAACATATAAACAAAATCCTATTTTCCTTTAAAAATGCACAAAAAATGCTTGAAAGAGAGATGGATATCAACTATTCAGCAGATAATGCTAGACAGGATCGCTTTGCGCAAGTAAAGGAAAAATGGTTGCCGATTGCTCAATCGATTAATGCTGAATCAACGATGGGAACAATAGTGTGCAATCTTGCCTTCGAATTATTCTTCGTCTTTGATGCCTTCTCTATTGCGGCTCCAGAAAATGAGAGTCTAACTGCTGATACCCTTCTTTCGGAATGTGAGACGTTTATCGACGCACTGGATGAATGTACAGAACGCACATATTATAGAAGCGCAGTCAATGAAATTAAGTTGATTGAGAGAATTGTTGAGCGGGCAGAGATTAGCAGCAATTTGCTCCCACGCGAAGACCTCGGGCGACAGACCTGGGTCATGGCAAATACAGGCGCATTTATTCCAATAATCAATCAGATCAAACGTGGATGCTCATTCGTTTTGAAGTACTTAGCTATCGATAATTTTGGAGTTTCTTCTGGTGAACGAGCGTTGTTGAACTATATGTCAAGGCTTTACTTTGCCTCACAAATAAACGACTTCATCCCCAACAGTGGCTTCGTATGGAACGAGAGCGTTTTACTCCTCATTGATGAAATAGACCTTTATCTGCATCCCGAATGGCAACGACAGATACTCAACGATTTTTTAACTGCCATTCAAGAGTACTTTCCGCATAGTTATTTTCAAATTATAATTACAAGCCATTCCCCAATTGTCCTTTCGGATATTCCGCATGAGAATTCGATATTTCTCAGAAAAGATGGTGATAAAATAGTACAGGATAAGCACACGGCTCAAACATTTGGCGCGAATATTCATACGCTATACAGAGATGCCTTTTTTATTAAAGATGGGGTAGCCATAGGAGCATATGCGAAAGATAAAATAAATGCTTGGATCACTGAATTTAAGGAAAACTCAATTAGCGAAGAAGAAATGCAAAAGAAGATCGCTCTCATTGGTGAGCCAATTATTCAAAGACGTCTCGAGCAGATTGCCAAACGACATGGAATAAATAGTATTGCGGAAAATATTCGACGTGATGAACGTCAAAGTATAATTGACTTTTTGAAAGCACAACAGGCTGCCCTTCAGCATCAAATTCAACTGTTGGAGGCGGAGCAGAGATGATTAAATTACCGACAATTAGTGCTGAGAATGTAAGAGCATTCCATAAAGATGTTTTTAAAAGAATAAAAGGACTGCTTGTAAAAAATTCAAGAAATCCTCGTTTCGAGAGAATAGTTTGCTATTGCAGTGTAGACGGACAGTTAAATGATTCAAGAATTGGACGACTAGTAATCGGGGATATCGCGGTTCTTACTGATGCAATTAGTCAAATTGGGACAATCACAGAAGAAGCGGTAGTGGTGGACGAATTTAGCAAAGCCTATACGAATTTTTGCAACAGAAACTTCGGAAGAACTTGGGCGCAAAGAATTGGCGTTACAACTTGTCCGTATTGTAATCGAAGTTATATATTTACATCAAGCAAGAGTGGTACCAGACCTCAATATGATCACTATTTCCCAAAATCGAAATACCCGTATCTAGCATTGTCTATGTACAATTTGATTCCATGCTGTTCTATTTGCAATGGATTGAAACACGATGTAGATACGCATCAAACTCCAATTATCTACCCTTATAAAGATTCATATAGTGGACAGGCTTTATTCGAGGCGGCAAGCAAAGGTGATGATATTACTGCATGGTTGGGCGCAGCAGAAGAATACCAAATAAAAATAAGATACTCTAAGGATATTGATCCGGAACTCAAGCACAAAATTGAACGAGCCGTTTCTCTGTTCAAGCTGGAGGACTTGTACAGCAAACACAGCGATTATGTACGAGATATTTTAAGAACCGCTTACATTTATAATGATGATTATTTTGAGGGACTGGCAGCACAATATGGTGACCTCTTTCGAAACAAACAGGAAGCGCAGGATTTCGTATTCTTCAACTATTTGGATGAAGCGGATTGGGGCAAACGAGTTCTGGCAAAGCTAACACATGATATAGCAGAAGAAGCTATGGGCTAGGTGATTTCGCTGTCACAATGCGTGTCGTTATGTTAGACGACAGTCCGCGGCGGCCATGAAGTAATGAGTTATGATGCGTGTGGGGAATATGTATATGAAAATAAGTCGTGTTATAATTGAGAACTATCGGAATCTAAAAAATGTTGATGTTACCCTCGGAAGCACTGTAACGCTTATTGGGGAGAACAACAGTGGGAAGTCGAACTTCATGCGTGCGATTTCCATTCCGTTACTATCCGACGACTCAGGAGGTTCTAAACGCCTATCTTGGCATGATATTAATCGAGACGCAAAAGAAAAATATTATGCCTTTTTATCCCAAAGTAAAGAACGCATCCTTAACGGGAGTTTATCGGTAGAACAGTTTCTTCCTGCTTTGCCTGAGGTTACAATTAAACTGTATTTCCAGCCAAACGAAAATGAGCATTACAATGTAAGTGAAATTCTGTGTGAGGGTGAAGCAGAGCAGTGGGTCGGCGGTATTTGCTGTCGTTATTACATAAAAAAACCGGAAGATCTGCTGAGAAGGGTTCGAGATGTCCTTAAGTCAGATTCATATAACGAACGGACAAAAATGAGTCTTTTGCCGATGGCACTGTTTTCGTGTTCAATAACAGTACCAGGAAAAGACAAAAATCTTTCTTATGAAACTCTTGCTAAGTTTCGCTCTGTAGAACTCCCTGCAGAGCGAGATGGCTTTGCGTCCAACGCAGATAAATTGGGGTCGAAAGCGCTATCTGATTTACTACAAAAAGGGTTAACACCTGATGCTCAAGTGAAAATTGAAGAAGATTATAACAAATTCTTTGATACTATACGAGAAGAAGGAAAATTGGATACAGTCCTGAATTGGCAGGACTATTCAGATATCCCAAATGCACAGGAGTTCTTTCGTAAAATCAGCATTTTGCCGAATATGCCACAAATGGGCAGCATCATCGGTAGTGTGCGCCTTGGGTACGAGACCGATAATATGTTTGCGCAGGGGTTAGGACATCGCAATCTCGTTCTAATGGCAGTCATCCTAAATTCCTATATCAATAAAGAGCGTGATATTTCGTTTAGGTTGATGACCATAGAGGAACCAGAGGCGCATTTGTGTAGCAGCAATATTCAACTGATGATTAGCCTGATTTCTATTTTCGAAAGGAAGAACCGCTATACGCAAATCGTTTACTCAACACACAATGCTGAATTTGTCAATAAACTTGGAATAGATAATGTGATAGTATTTCACAATGGCACGGCATTCAATTTGGTCAAAGAATTAACAAGCGAGGAATGTGATTATTTATCTGCGAACCCCAATACTGATATTTTCAAACTGCTTTATTCCAGAAAAACAATTCTTGTTGAAGGAATAACAGAAGAGCTCCTCATAAAGTCGTATCTTCAAATGCGAAGTGATTTAAATGAAATTAAAGTTCTATCATTTCATAAGGGCTTTACCAAAATCATCGATATTTGGAAGAAAATAAACAGTGGAACGAAAAGCCGACTTGGTATCGTCAGAGATCACGATGACCAGCCGAATGCACAAGCAGATCATGAAAAAAGGCAAGATAAACAGGTCTGCGTAAAAACCACGCGAGGTTATACATTAGAAACTGACATCGTCAGCAAGAACTATGAATTGCTAAAGTCAAAATATGGGGAGGAGTATGGATGGAGTGCAATGACCGAGGATGAAATACAACTGGATTGGCGCAATAATAAAAAATCTGGTGTTATGCTTAGAATTTGCCATGACATGATTCAAGGTGAATTGGATGAATTTGTTCTCCCAACACACATCCAGCAGATTATTGATTTTATGCAAGGAGATGTCGCTGCGGAATGCCGATGATTGTGAATGTTGCTGGCGCGGGAGCCGGAAAAACTACAAAAATGGCTGATGTTATCATGGCTCATGATATTCCAGACGGAAAAGTTGTTTTCTGCATTGCGTTCACGAATGCTGCCGCTGATAATATAAAAGAAAAGGTTGCAGAAAAAATGAGCGGCGTCCCAGATAATATAAAGATCAGCACCATTCACTCGTTTCTATATCAAGAACTGATTGAACCATACTATTACTTCCTTTACGGCAAACACTTTGGGCAACTTTCCACCATTAGCTTACCTCCAAACAATTGCTATAAATCAAAGAAGCTATCTGAGTTGGAGCAAGAAGGCACCCTACATATTACAGAGATTCCCGAAAAAGCAAAATGGGTGGCTTATCGAAAAAGCGTGGATACAAAAGGAATAAAGGCCGTTCGGGAAAAAGCTATGTCCCACTTTAATAGCTATTGTTCTGCTATTTATGTGGATGAAGCACAGGACATTAATGAAGATATATATGCGATTCTTTCTGCTTTGGAGCATGCTGGTGTTGAAATAATATTGTATGGTGACCCTAAACAGGATGTTAAGGGGTTTGGCTGCTTTCGACAGATAATTGATAAATCATCCGATGTGCATTATTTTCCCGACTGTTATCGTTGTCCACAGGTTCATCTGGATTTATCAAATACATTAGCTCAGAAGAATGAAAAGCAGGTCGCGAGTTATGGAAACGCTGCCGGTAGTTTAGAAATCGTTTTTGAATCGGAAATTGACGATGTCAAAGGATATATAGAATCTGGAAATTATGGTCTCTGCTATATCAGCCAGAAAAGGGGAAAATTTTATACGCACAGCTCAGAAACAACTGACGAGCGTTTTGAAACACTACGCCACGAGGTATTTCGCGCAATGCAGGAAAAGTGGCGAGAAAAAACAACAGAAATTGAGATTGAACGTGCGGCGTATTTCGTTACAGAGAAAATGCTGGAAAACTACGATCAAACAGGGAATCCAGCAGTTTCAATATCACAATGGGTAAAAAACAACGCATTTGATCAGTTGAGCAGGACGAAATATGCTCAAATGGTTGGTGCAATGTCAATGAAGAATGCAGAACCGACGAATGCCATTATTGTCAGATCTATTGAGATAATCAAAGGATTAGAAGCAAGCCGCTGCTTTTTTATTCTGACATCCGACCTAGCACCTTATCTATTCAGAACAAAGACAGATGACAATAAGATGAGCCACTTGCTTTATGTGGCACTGACAAGATCGAAGGATCATCTGACAATCCTGATCTCTCAAAATGTGGAATCGACTTTCTCTAGAGATTTTGTACTTGCGTTCTTTGCACAGTACTCTGCTTCGGTACGGCAAATTCAATAAAAGTCTGCTTCCGAAAAGCCGTTGATAAAACAGAGAAAGATAGAATGGTATCTAAAAGGGTGCTGCTTGCCAAATACGGGATAATCCGATAAAATTCGGATTATCCCGAACTTTTTTATGCGGTATGCGAACGCAGCGGTTGCAAAATGACTGGCTCCCCATTTTTGACGGAAAAGTTCTGAAATTCCTCAAAAGATACGTTGAAGTCAATCTCAATATTGTAGTCGCGGCTGACACGAACGGCTTTGACAAATTGCGCAACGATCATTTTCTTTGCCTCAAAGGAGCAGGTGTCAAACAGATCTGCCCATGTGAGCAGCCGGTCGTATTCCTGCCGCAGATTCTCCGCCGAAGCCAGCAGCGACTCGTATTCTGCCTGTGCCGCGTCTATGCGGGTCTGTGCCAGGGCAATCATCGTTTCTGTTTCTTTCACCAGTGCGTTCAGAAGCTCCACGCTGAGATTGCTCTGACCGCGGATGACTTTCAGCGTTTCCGCCTTATAATCGGAGAGGTCTTTCTGCTTCTCTGCCAGATGCGCATTGGCCTGATCGAGCTTGATTCTTGCAAGCTCGATTTCTTTTTTATGCTGGTGATTCAGAATCTCGGATTCCGGCGCGGCAGCGATCTCTGCAAACTTCATGCGGATCACTTTCTCCACAATACCGTCGAGCTTTGTGACGCCATAGCCGGATTGTCCGTCGCATTCACCGGGATGTCGGACGTTGTAATGGCACTGGTATCGCATCCGCGGTTCGTATTTCACTGTGCCATCTGCGCGATACACGCGCCTGCCGCTGGTCGTCAGCGTCAGCCGGTTTCCGCAGTGGGCACAGAAAATATTTCCGACCAAGAGGGATTTTCCCTTGCAGTTCAGCGGCACATTGCCATGCGGGAGCGTCCGCTGGCGCATGATCTCCTGTGCCTTGGAAAAGGTGGAAACGTCGATGATACGCAGCTCGTCAATATAGCCGGACTGTGACTCGCCGTTTTTGATGATGCCGGTGTAAGCAATGTTCTTGATGATCCGATTGACGGTTGTGTTCGGAAAGCCTTTTCCGTCGCGGCTTTTGATGCCCTGCTCATGCAGATAGTGAGAAAGACGCTGTGCGCCGTACCCCTCATCGACGTATTTGTGGAAGATCAGGCGAATCACTTCCGCCTCATCCTCGTCGATCTCCAAGTCCAGCACCGTGCGGTTGCGCTTATTGACGCGGCCTTTATCCACCGCGCGATAGCCATACGGAACTGTTCCGCCGGTGTAATGCCCCTCCTCTGTGAGCTGCCCCAAGCGGGTTTTCGTGCGGATCGAGGTTTTCAGACTCTCGCCGGAGGCCTGCCAGTAGCGGATGTAGTTCATCAGCTTGTCAACGTGATTGTCGAACCGCTGCTGCCCCTCCATCGCGCTCCAGACCTCCACGCCGTTCTTGACGAACCATTCTACAATGAATGGTGTTTCATCATCCCGTCGTCCGAGCCGGTCAAACATGAACACGAGCAGAATATCGAATTTGCCAAGCGCAGCATCATGCTGAATTTCCTGAATGGCGTCGCGGTCTTTGGCGGATACCTTGTAGCCGGAAATGCCTTTTTCCGAAAACTCCTTGATAACCACCCAGCCTTGCTTTTTTGCGAAGTCACGGCAAACCTGTTTTTGCATCGGAATATCATCTTTTTCAACCTGACCGATGGTAGAAACTCTGTAAAGCGTGTAAACACGCGGAACGTTGGATTCATAGACTGTCTTTTCCATTATACATACCTCGTTTCTGTCTTAGATCGTCTGAAAGATGATGTATCCGGTCCGTTTTCTTTATTTTCGATTTTCAAGGTACAAGTACATCATCATTATTGCATCGAGGTAACAAAGATGCAAATGTGCGCTAGCATTTTTTGAGCCTTGACGCAAGCAGAATCTCATGGATTCTGTCCAGCACTTTGCCCGCGGATGGTGCGGACGGTTTTGGGAGATAGTTTACCTTTACTTTGCAGCCGTCGATCATCATGTATTGATACGGCGGCTCGACCGGGTTTGTCGGCTGCATGATTTGTAAAACAGTGTCACTCATTTTAGATTCCTCCGCTTTGAAAGCAGCCGCACCGGTAATATCGGTGCGGCTGATTGAAGTATGTCGAATGTAATCGCCGTATTTCTCTCATCCCCCGGCGAGAGGCGCGCTGCGCCTCTGGGACCGTCATAAGCTGTTCTTGGCAAACAACCCATTCCCACAGCGCTGTGGCTTGTAAGGCTCACGCACGCCGCAGGAATCCCCCTCAAGTCAGTGGGAGGCCGTAGCAGGAGGCTCGGTTTCCGGATGAGCTGCTCAAACGCTGCCACGCGCAGAGCCGGTCTGCACGGATCGCTCGAATGGGATGCCCACAAGCTGCGGGCATCCCACCGTCATGGCGGTACAGACCGAAAAGGTCAATCGGAAACTTCACTTATCACGATGTCTATGCGGTTTTCAAGGTACATGGACGCGGCGCAAACCGCTTCTCATATACCAGTACAAAAAAGCGGCAATTTCGAGGGTGTACTCAGAAATTTTTCAAAGATTTTTTCAAGCGCATCAAACCGCCTTGAATACTGTCACGGACGCTATTCTCGCTGACGCCCTCCTCTCTGGCAATCTGCGATTTGCTCTTGCCATCCAGATAGAACGCCAGAAGCCGGCGGCGCTGACGCTCGCTCAAAGAACGGAGTGCGGCGTTCAGACGTTCTGCCTGCTCTGCCTTCAAAATCAGCTCCAACGGCTGCGGCGGTTTCTGCAAGGCGTCCTTTTCAATGCCATCGCCGCGATTCAGCGAGAAATACGCCTTTGCACGCAGGACACGAACGCGGTGCGCTTCCTCATCCAGCTTGAAGCGGTCGAGCTGACCGGCGATCTCGTCAGACACTTCCAGATAAACGTCCATGTTATAAAACGGGTAATACTCCCGCAAATTGATTTCTTTCATCTTGTGTACCTCATTCAGATTATTTGAAGTGGGCGAATCTGAATGGGGTACGGCGGAGAACGGCACCGGGGCCGGACTTCGGGCCAACTTGGCCCGAGGCTCCATGTAGACGCAAAAACGCCCGGGCGGCATGAAGCCGCTCGAGCGCACGAAAATGTATTATCCGAATGGTACTGATATATTGTCCCTTCGTGGTTAGAATATCCCGTAGGGGGAGCTACACTTTTTTTAACTGGTGCAGATCATGGATACTGCGAAATAAAAAGAAGGACACGGTAAATTAACCTCCAATCGGCTACCGTGTCCCTGCAAGTCGTCATAGGTTTGTGTAAACGCAAAGAAACGGCGGCTTTGAAATCAAACCGCCGTTTCTTTGTGGGCATGACTATTTGCTTGCTGAACGACGGCTTTTTTCTTTTGCCGTCGTCCGGCAATTCACAAGTTATTTCACAAACTGTTCTAATTCTCCCTTATCCACAGAAACCAGCTTTTCAATGTTGCTGGCCTTGTCACGAATAACATTCAAGCTAACGCCATCACTCACCCCTTTGTCGCAAAAAGTGTAATGCTCCTTGTCGTAAAGGATATAGATAGGCTTTTCGCCGTACATCCAATAATTAAAAGTCTTGTCATAAGAAACGCCAAATTCGGTGTATGCGTCCAGACTGTCATCACGATAATTCAGATCGCCTTGTTCAAAGCTACCACTTCCGGCCGTAATTCCCGCCTTTTCCAATTCGGCTTTCAATGCCTCCTGCTCTTTGGTGCGAGCATTAAAGTCAGAGTCCGAGGATTGCTTTAGACCTGTCAGAGTTCCATCTTTATCTCTAATGGGTTCAACGTCTATCACGCCGTCATCATAGGAAAAGCCATTCGTTTCATTAGAATTGATATGATCCTTGAAGTAACGCACGACTTGCCCGTTATAGAAGAAACGATCCTTTTCCGTGTCGTATGTCATACCATACGGTTCATAGATAGAATACTTTTCAGCAATCTCAGCCCGGCGTTCTTGCTCTGCTTTGACCTGTTCCTCAGAGGAAAGGACTTCATCATTCTCGTAGGCTTGCACCGAGGAAGCCTCGTCAGAGGAAATGGGAGTGCCGCTATCTTTCGCCTCCTCAAAAGGCGTTGAGCTGGTAGTTGACTGGTTGGGTTCCGTCTGGCTTGCCGCGCTTGCCGCACAGCCACTTAAAACAGCCGATGCACAAAGCGCCATTGTGAGTAAAAGAGTTGTGATTTTTTGTTTTTTCATATTCTGAAACACTCCTTTCTGTTTCTGAATATATAGTAGCAGAACTGTTTGGGATACCATTGTGGCGAATATGTTTTTTATGTGTAGTTAAAAATACGGGGCGATCAAATTTGACCGCCCCGTATTTTTCAAAATCGGATTGAAAACAATACCCCTCTGTCTGTGTTTTTCAAGCTGTATATTATATTGTGCTGTTCTAAAATAGTTTTGACGATATAAAGGCCTAG
>OGPR01001961.1_pt1 | contig 15401 bp, 17 predicted proteins | sample 1552981 | NCBI WGS metagenome assembly OGPR01 (sample SAMEA2580260, study PRJEB22360) | human gut metagenome | biome: human gut; feature: human-associated habitat; material: faeces | place: Denmark | collected 2008/2010 | reverse complement strand
GAGACGCAAACTTTTTTCTAAACTACGGAAACTAAAAACCTTCCATCGAACACTTGACAGAGAACAACCATATATGCTAAAGTGTAAAAGGTTTCATTATGAAAATGACGCAGAAGGTGTTGGTATTTGCCAGACAGACTGTTAATTTCCTTCAGAGAGACAGAATCATCGGCTGTAAGTTCTGTCAGGTTCCGTTAGCAGTTGAATTTCGCACCGGAGTCTTGCTTTTGAACGGTCAAAAGACAAAAGTAGAAAGTGACGGCTGATATCCGTTATCGTATTATGAGTGCTTATCATTTTTGATAGGAATTTGGGTGGTACCGCGAGTTGATTCGTCCCTTGCAGAGAAATCTCTGTAAGGGGCTTTTTTTATTACAAGAAAAGAAATCTTTCAGGAAAGGAGATTATCATGAAAGAAAAATTGGAGCATATTTTAAGCAATGCGATGTCTCAAATTGAGCAGTCGGGGGAACTCGATAAATTAAATGAAATCCGGGTTGCCTTTTTGGGAAAGAAAGGAGAACTGACAAGTGTCCTTAAGTCCATGAAGGATGTGGCACCGGAAGACCGTCCGAAAGTTGGTCAGATGGTGAATGAGGCACGGGCAAAAATCGAGAGCAGTTTAGAGGAAAAGAAAGCTGCTTTTGAGCGCAAACTTCGCGAGGAAAAAATGAAAGCCGAAGTAATCGATGTAACATTGCCCGGCCGTGAGCGAAAGATGGGTCACCGTCATCCGAACACGATTGCCTTAGAAGAAGTCGAAAAAATCTTTATCGGCATGGGTTATGAGGTTGTCGAAGGTCCGGAAGTAGAGTATGACTACTATAACTTCGAAGCACTTAACATTCCGGCAAATCATCCGGCAAAAGATGAGCAGGATACTTTCTATATTAATGATAAAATTGTACTTCGTACCCAGACTTCTTCCGTTCAGGTACACGAGATGGAAAAGGGGAAATTACCGATTCGTATGATTTCACCGGGACGAGTATTTAGAAGCGATGATGTCGATGCAACACATTCTCCATCGTTCCATCAGATTGAAGGACTTGTTATTGACAAAAACATTACTTTTGCTGATTTGAAAGGTACACTGGAACAGTTTGCAAAGAAATTGTTTGGAGAAGATACCAAAGTAAAATTCCGTCCACATCATTTTCCATTTACTGAGCCAAGTGCAGAAATGGATGTGACCTGTTTCAAATGCGGCGGTAAGGGCTGTCGTTTCTGTAAAGGTGAGGGCTGGATTGAGATTTTAGGATGCGGTATGGTTCATCCACATGTATTTGAGATGAGCGGTATTGATCCGGAAGAATACACAGGATTTGCCTTTGGTGTCGGCTTAGAGCGTATTGCCCTCTTAAAATATGAGATTGATGACATGCGCCTTTTGTATGAAAATGACAAGAGATTTTTGGAACAGTTTTAAGGAGGTTTAAGAATGAATACACCATTATCATGGATTAAAGCTTATGTACCGGAACTTACCTGTACAGAGCAGGAATATATGGATGCGATGACAATGTCCGGAACAAAGGTCGAAGGATATGAAAAATTCGATGCAGATTTGGACAAAATTATTGTAGGTAAAATTGAGAAAATTGAAAAACACCCGGATGCAGATAAACTGGTTGTCTGCCAGGTGGCAATTGACGAGGAAGGAACAACAACGCAGATTGTAACAGGTGCTTCCAATGTAAAAGAAGGACAGAAAGTGCCGGTTGTTTTGGATGGCGGCCGTGTTGCCGGCGGTCATGATGGTAAAAAAGTTGCCGGTGGCGTAAAAATTAAAAAAGGAAAACTGCGTGGCGTGGAAAGTAACGGCATGATGTGCTCTATTGAGGAACTTGGTTCTTCAACCGATTTTTATCCGGATGCAGCAGAGGATGGTATTTATATTCTCAGTGATAATCCGGAATATAAAGATGCGCCGGTTGGCAGTGATGCGATTGCCTTACTTGGCCTTCGTGATGCTGATTTTGAATATGAAGTGACAAGTAACCGTGTGGACTGTTTTGGTGTTCTTGGTATTGCAAGAGAAGCAGCAGCTACATTTAGAAAACCATTTGTTCCGCCGGTTGTAACAGAGAGTGGAAATGATGAAAAGACAGAGGATTACATTTCCGTTGAAATTCAGGCGCCGGATTTGTGTTCCCGTTATGTGGCGCGCGTGGTAAAGAATATTAAGATTGAACCATCGCCGGAGTGGATGCAGCGCAGACTGGCAGCAAGCGGAATCCGTCCGATTAACAATATCGTAGATATTACAAACTATGTAATGCAGGAATATGCGCAGCCGATGCATGCGTATGACTTAGATACAATTGCCGGTCATAAAATCGTAGTAAAGAGAGCAGAAGACGGTGAGAAATTCCAGACACTCGATGGTCAGGAGAGAGAACTGGATTCTTCCATTCTTATGATTTGTGATGGTGAAAAATCCGTTGGACTTGCCGGAATCATGGGTGGTGAAAATTCCAAAATTACGGACGATGTAAAGACGATGCTGTTTGAGGCTGCCTGCTTTGACGGTACAAACATTCGTCTTTCCGGTAAAAAAATCGGTATGCGAACCGATGCACAGGCAAAATTTGAAAAAGGCTTAGACCCAAATACTACGATGGAAGCGATGAATCGTGCCTGTCAGTTGATTGAAGAATTAGGTGCCGGTGAAGTTGTCGGTGGCTGTGTGGACGTTTATCCGGAGAAAAAAGAGCCGATTGATGTGGTTTATGATGTTGATAAAATCAACGCATTACTTGGTATTGATGTTTCCGAAGATGAGATGTGTAAATATTGGGAAATGGTTGAGCTTGTACCGGATAAGGCAAAGAAATGTGTTCACGTTCCAACTTGGCGTCAGGATATTCTGCGTCTTGCCGATTTGGCAGAGGAAGTAGCAAGATTTTACGGTTATGATAAGATTCCTACAACGCTTCCAAGCGGTGAGGCAACACAGGGCGGTGTTTCCTACCAGACAAGCATTTGCAATATGATTCGTAATGTGATTGAGTCGTATGGTTTTTCGGAAGGAATGACTTATTCTTTTGAAAGCCCGAAAGCATTTGATAAACTGCTGATTCCGGAAGGGGATGAGCTTCGCAAGGCAATTGAAATTTCCAATCCACTTGGAGTGGATTACAGTATCATGCGTACAACACCGTTAAACGGTATGCTTACCTCGCTTTCGACAAACTATAATCACCGCAACAAAGATGTGCGTTTGTATGAAATGGCAAATGTATATCTGCCGGAATCCCTTCCGCTTACCAAACTGCCGGAAGAAAAAATGATGTTAGCACTTGGTATGTACGGACAGGGCGATTTCTTTGATATGAAAGGCTGTGTGGAAGCAATTCTTGACAGACTTGGTATCACAACAGGTGTTACTTATGAGCCAAAAGGAGAACATTCCTATTTGCATCCTGGAAGAAAAGCGGATATAATGATAGATAGAGAAGTCCTTGGCTATTTGGGTGAAGTACATCCGGAAGTGGCAGATAATTATAATCTGGGAACAAAGACATATGTTGCTGTACTGGATGTTGCAAAATTAGCTGAAAAAGCAAACTTTGATATCAAATATCAGGGCGTTGCTAAATTCCCGGCAGTAACACGTGATATTTCTCTGGTTATGAAAAAGACAGTATTAGCCGGACAAATCGAGGAAGTAATCCGAAAGAGCGGTGGAAAGCTGCTTGAAGATTATCATTTGTTTGATATTTACGAAGGGGAAAATGTTGGAAAAGATGAAAAATCACTGGCATATTCCATTCGTTTCCGTGCCAAAGATCGTACGTTAGAGGATAAAGATGTATCGGCTGTTATGGATAAAATCTTAAAGAAACTGGAAAACTTAGGAGTAACTTTAAGACAGTAAGATAGATTTTGGTTGTGTTTTTAGGAGGAAAAGATGAAACGGTTCATAAGCAATTTATTAACGGTATGCTTTATCTGTTACATGATTTTATTGGTCTATTTTCTCTTCTTTAGTGAGGAATATGGACGCAATGAGCCGTATACTACCTATCAGTACAATCTGGAGTTGTTTCGGGAAATTAAACGGTATCTGATGTACAGGGAGCAGATTGGCATGGTATACTTTGCTATTAATCTATTAGGAAATGTTGTGGTATTTATGCCATTTGGTTTTCTGGTCCCGGTACTATACAGAGAACAGCGAAAAGGTGTTCATTTTAAGGGGCATTATTTTAGAAGCGGGCTGTTTGTGACGTTCCTTGGATTTGCTTTCAGTCTTGTTGTGGAAACGATCCAGCTCGTGACGAAAGTGGGATGCTTTGATGTCGATGATTTGTGCCTAAATACGTTTGGTGTTATTTTGGGATATATTTGTTATTATCTTTCAAAAAAAATCATTCGTGCACTCGGAAGAAAGTGAAAGGAGACCGAAGATGGAAGTACGTTTTGGAAATCGCAAAAGAATACGTTTTAGTGATAAGAAACATCCAAAGCATGGAATTATTTCAGTGGTACTGGGTGTCCTTTCGATTATTATTCTCTTGACACTCTGCATTGTGTCCGGACATGCAAAAGGCAGGGCAGGAATGGAAATTGGTGCGCTCGGTCTTGCAACGATGGTACTTAGTATCATTGGATTTGTGCTTGCGGTTCGCTGTAACAAAGAAGAAGATATTTACCATGTGACACCGGCGGTTGGCTCAGTGCTGAATGGTATTATGATTCTTTTATTTATGGTGCTGTTTATTAAAGGAGCGATTTAAGAACTTTGATTTTGTCGGAAATATCTACTACCTGATAGCGGGAGCGGTATTCCGAATCGGAAAGTTCTTCAATATAATTAACCGGATAATCTTTCAGATATCCTTTTCTTAAAAGAGTGGAAGCTGCTTTGTTATAGGCAATGGCAGCTTCTATTTCATTTTCATAGCGCCCAACTAAAAAATCACCGTTCCAGTGAATTTTTGTTTCATAATAAATCTGTCCCTGTTTTGTTTTTTGGCATACGCCGTGATAGCGGTTGATAATTACAAGATTTTCATAGCGGAAATCTCTTGTGTTTCCATTGGCAAACAGATAATCACGTCCGGCTACGGCGTAATTTTTAATGCCATAGCGGGATAAAATGTTCACCTGCATTCCGTAATCGGCAACAAAAAGATGCCCTCCGCGGCGGCTTATGGTGCGGGTGGAGTAATAAAATAAATCGTCCGTATCAAAAATCAGATAATTTTCCGGCGAAAAATAATAATGAAAATATTTCTGAAACAAATAAATCGGTGTCTTGATATAAATACCATTATCCCGAAAATTAATTAAACTAACCCATTTGGAAAAGGAGAGCACCGGATTTTCCTTTTTATATGAAGTCAGCGTTATTTCCTTTCCCGCGAGCAGTCTGCCGGCGTAAAGGTAAGCTTCGTGCGCCATTTCTTCCGTGTCAAAGCTGCCAAGGCTGATATGCTTTCCACTGTAGGTAATCGAACTTCGAAAATATATGGTGTCGTCTTTTTTTTTCGCTTGATATACACCGGGCAGCATACGGATTCTCCTTCCAAATGTTTAAAATCTGCTATCATTGTATGCGATTTTTTGATATATTGCAATATTGTGAATAAAAATGTAACAAAATTGTAATAATTATGTAATAACAACATATATTTGATACTAGGAGGAAGGGAAAATGGTTAAAAAGAAGAAAATATTGTTTTTCGTTTATTGTCTGTTGGTTTCGGCCCTTTCCATTGGCTGGTATCCACAGAACCAGAATAAGCAGGTAAGGAAAGATATAACTTCGGTGCGAAAGTCATCAGAGAAGATGGCAGCACTGGTGGAAAATAATCAGTTTTGTTATCAGGGCGTTGCAGAAACGGATATGGATGAAAGGCGTATGAATACACAGGAAGATGAAAAGCAGAGACGCACGGTGAAAACAATTGTGAGATACCGGGTGAATCTGGATCATGGGGCTAGAAGGATTTTAGAGAGGATTGTGGAGGCGGAATCCGGTGACCAGACAATCAAGGGACGCCAGATGGTGGCAAATGTGATATTAAATCGTATGAAATCCGAAAAATTTCCGAACTCTGTGCGTGAAATTGTCTTTGCCGGCCGTCAGTTCTCACCGGTGTCAAACGGCAGCTACTACCGCGTAAAGGTGTCAGCACGGACAAAAAAAGCGGTAGAAAAGGCGTTAAAGGAAAAAGATAATACAAACGGAGCATTGTATTTTATGTACCGTGCCGGATCTGATTCTTCCAATGTCAGCTGGTTTGATAGAGAACTCACAAAAATATGCGAATACGGCTGTCACGAATTTTTTCGCTAAAACACGTAATTTGCAGTCTTGTATAAATTGAAATTTCATGGTATTCTATGTTTAGTTTTGTTTTACCGAAATGAGTTTAGAGAAAAGGACGGAGAGATTATGAGTATCATGTACAAGAGTACAAGAAGCAATAGTGACAAAGTGACAGCATCGCAGGCAATCTTAAAAGGGCTTGCAGACGACGGTGGATTATTTGTGCCGGATTCGATTCCTGCACTTGAAGTACCGCTTGAAAAACTTGCTGATATGACATATCAGGAAACCGCTTATGAAGTTATGAAGCTGTTTCTTTCAGATTTTACCGAGGAAGAATTAAAGCATTGTATTAATGGTGCCTATGATGATAAATTCGACACCAAGGAAATTGCCCCACTTGTTAAAAAAGATGGTGCTTATTATCTGGAATTGTTCCATGGAAAAACAATCGCCTTTAAAGATATGGCACTTTCAATTCTCCCATATTTGATGACAACGGCAGCAAAGAAAAATGGTGTTAAAAATGAAATTGTTATTTTGACAGCAACATCCGGTGATACAGGAAAAGCTGCATTGGCAGGTTTTGCTGATGTTCCGGGAACAAGTATTATTGTGTTCTATCCGAAAAACGGTGTCAGCCCGATTCAGGAGAAACAGATGCTGACACAAAAAGGAGAAAACACAAATGTAGTAGGAATTATCGGAAACTTTGATGATGCCCAGACCGGTGTAAAAGAGATGTTCCACTCAAAAGATTTAGCAGAGCGCATGAATGCAAAAGGATATCAGTTTTCCTCTGCCAATTCTATTAACATTGGACGTCTGGTACCACAGATTGTTTACTACGTATATGCGTATGGTCAGCTTCTCAAACAGGGAGAAATTTCTTGTGGTGAGAAAATGAATGTTGTTGTCCCAACCGGAAACTTTGGTAATATTTTGGCGGCTTTCTATGCAAAAAATATGGGACTTCCGATTGAGACTTTGTACTGTGCATCGAATGAGAACAAAGTATTGTTTGATTTCTTCCAGTCAGGAACTTATGACAGAAAGAGAGAATTTATTTTGACATCTTCTCCGTCAATGGATATTTTGATTTCAAGTAACTTAGAGCGTTTGATTTACCGTATTACCGGTGAGAATGCAGCACAGACAAAAGCGTTTATGGATGCTCTTTCAAACAATGGCGAATATACGATTACGAAAGAAATGATGGAGAAATTATCCTGTTTTGTCGGTGGTTATGCTTCGGAAGCTGAAACTGCAGCAAATATTAAGAAGGTGTTTGATAAAGCCGGTTATATCATGGATACACATACATCGGTTGCTTCCTGTGTTTATTATGACAAGGCAAAGGATGCCGGCTTAAAGACAGTAATTGCTTCTACGGCAAGCCCATACAAGTTTACCCGCAGTGTTATGGATGCCATTGACAAAGAAAAATATGACAGCATGACTGATTTTGAACTGGTAGATGAGTTAAATGCTCTTTCCGGTGTGAAGATTCCGGAGGCAATTGAGGAAATCCGCACCGCACCGATTCGTCATGATATTGTATGCGATAAGAGTGAGATGCAGATGACCGTAGAAAAGATTCTTGGACTGTAAAGAGAGGATAAAAGAATGGAATTTCGACCATGCATCGATATTCATAATGGTAAGGTAAAGCAGATTGTCGGTGGAAGTTTAAAAGATGAGAAGGATTTTGCAAAAGAGAATTTTGTTTCGGAGATGCAGGCGGCAGATTATGCCGCCTTGTATCGTGAAAAGGGGCTTCGAGGCGGACATATTATTTTGTTAAATGCGGCGGACAGTCCTTATTATGAAGCAGACCTTATGCAGGCAAAGGGAGCTCTTTTAGCGTGGCAGGGGGCCCTTCAGGTAGGTGGTGGAATCCATGCGGAAAATGCCGCTTCTTTTTTGGATTTTGGCGCAAGCCATGTCATTGTTACATCGTATGTTTTTGTGGGCGGAGAGATTCGTTTTGACCGTCTGCAGCAATTAGTGAAAGCGGTGGGAAAAGAGCATGTGGTTCTGGATTTGAGCTGCCGGAAAAAAGGAGATTCTTATTATATTGTAACCGACCGGTGGCAGAAATTTACTAATCAGTGTCTGGATGAAGCACTGATGGAAAAACTTCATTCGTACTGTGATGAATTTTTAGTGCATGCGGTAAATGTTGAGGGAACCGGAACAGGTGTAGATGAGGATTTGTTAAAAATTCTTGCTAAAGAAAGTGAAATTCCGATTACATATGCCGGCGGCATTGGCAGTTATGAGGACATCGAAAAAATTCAAAAAACAGGAAAAAACAGAGTCAATTATACGATTGGAAGTGCCCTCGATTTGTTTGGTGGTTCGCTCAAATTCGACACAATTGTTACAAAATTTAATTAAACAAATTATAAAAGTTTTCGTAAAAACAAACCAAAAACCGTTGATTCCAGCATTTGGAAGGCGGTTTTTTTGTATTTAGGGTTGATTTTTTGTTATAGTATGTTACAATTGTTACGTAAATGTTACAAAAACGATGCAAGTCGATAACAATTTTGTAACCAATAAAAATGTTAGGAGTGTAAACATGTTTTTGAAAACTTTAGTAGTACGAATGATGGCGGTTTTTGCGTTGATGGGAATCTTAATCGGGGCAACACCTTCACAGGCTGCTGAGAAAAAAAGTTATACAAGCAAGGAATTAAAAATGATGTCTGCGATTATTTTCTGTGAGGCAGGAAACCAGAGCAAAGCAGGAAAGACAGCGGTAGGAATTGTTGTGATGAACCGTAAAAAATCTGGTGCTTTTCCAAACTCGATTCAGGGTGTTCTCAAACAGCGCGGACAGTTTACTCCGGTTCGTACCGGTAAATGGCAGAAGGAAATGAAAAAATACAGCCAGGGTAAATATAAATCTGGTGTCCGTGCCAAATGTGTACAGGCGGCAAAAATTGCTTTAGAAGGCGAAAAATGTGTTACTTATAAAGGCAAAGAAATTAAGATGAGTAAGTATCACTTTTTCAGTCAGCGTCTGTCTCATGCAAAACTTCGCATCGGTGGACACGATTTCAAATAAAATCTTGTCTAAAAAGCCTCTTTGTGTTATTATTTAGAGAGATACGCAAAGGAGGCTTTTTTTTATGCCAGAAATGAATGAAGAAGTGATTTCAAGAAATTTTATTGAAAATGAAATAGATAAGGATTTGCAGGAGGGCGTGTATGATAAAGTGGTTACGCGTTTTCCACCGGAGCCAAATGGTTATCTGCATATTGGACATGCCAAATCGATTTTGTTGAATCAGGGATTGGCAAAGGAATATGGCGGAACCTTTAACCTTCGTTTTGACGATACGAATCCACAGAAAGAAAAAGAAGAATTTGTGGACTCCATCAGCAAAGATGTGGAGTGGATTTGTGGCGAAAAACCACCGGTATATTTTGCATCGAATTATTTTGATGATATGTATGAATGTGCATTGAAACTGATTCGCAAAGGAAAAGCATATGTCTGTGATTTGTCAGCAGAGGAAATCAGAGAGTACCGCGGTACGTTAAAAGAGCCCGGCAAAGACAGTCCTTACCGAAACCGTTCGGTAGAAGAAAACCTTACGTTGTTTGAAGGAATGAAAAATGGTGAGTTTGAAGATGGCTCTTGTGTGCTTCGTGCAAAGATTGATATGTCCTCGCCGAATATTAACATGAGAGACCCGGTTATTTACCGTGTAGCACATTTACACCATCATAATACAGGGGATAAGTGGTGCATTTATCCGATGTATGATTTTGCCCATCCGATTGAGGATGCGATTGAGGGTGTTACCCATTCGATTTGTACACTGGAGTTTGAGGATCATCGTCCGCTGTATGACTGGGTTGTAAAAGAATGTGAGTTTGAGGTGCCGCCACGCCAGATTGAATTTGCAAAAATGTATCTGACCAATGTGGTAACCGGTAAACGTTATATCAAAAAACTGGTAGAAGATGGTATTGTAGACGGCTGGGATGACCCAAGACTGGTTACGATTACTGCTCTTAGAAGAAGAGGATATACGGCTTCTTCCATTCGCAAGTTTATGGAACTTTGTGGTGTTTCCAAATCAAACAGTTCTGTGGATTCTGCAATGTTAGAGTATTGCATCCGCGAGGATTTGAAAATGTCTCAGCCACGAATGATGGCAGTGTTAGACCCGGTTAAACTTGTGATTGATAATTACGAAGAAGGAAAGATTGAATATTTGGATGTTCCGAATAATCAGGAGAATCCGGAACTTGGTACACGTAAGGTGCCATTTGGAAGAGAGTTGTATATTGAGAGAGAGGATTTCAAGATTGATCCTCCACGCAAGTATTTCCGTCTGTTCCCGGGCAATGAAGTACGTCTGATGAGTGCTTATTTTGTGACTTGTACCGGTTACGAAACCGATGAAGATGGAAATGTAACGGTTGTTCATGCAACGTATGACCCGGAGACTAAATCCGGTTCCGGCTTTACCGGCCGCAAAGTGAAAGGCACAATTCACTGGGTAGCTGCGGATACAGCGGCAAAAGCAGAAGTACGTTTATATGAAAATATTGTTGACGAAGAAAAAGGGGTTTACAATGAAGATGGTTCCATAAATGTAAATCCGAATTCTTTGACTGTTTTGAAAGAGTGCTATATGGAACCGGCACTCAAAGAGGCAAAACCAGGGGATAAGTTCCAGTTTATGAGAACTGGTTTCTTCTGTGTGGATACAAAGGATACGACGGCAGAGCATATGGTGTTTAATCGAATTGTATCGTTGAAGAGCTCTTATCGTCCCAATAAATAAAATTTAGATGGAAACGGGGGATGACGATGTCCAATATTTTTGCAGGGTTGGAGAATTTAGGTTTTAAAAATGTTGAAAAAGTAGATGTGTATCAGGAAAGCGACAGCGAGAAGAAAAAGCAGGAAGCGGCAAAACAGGGTGCAAAAAAAGAAACAAACGAAGAAGACCTGCTTTTTGACAAGAGCTACACCTGTCCGGTATGCGACCATGAATTTAAGAGCCGTATGGTAAGAACCGGTAAGGTGCGTTTGGTTGGTGCCGATTCAGATTTGCGTCCGCGTTATATGGGAGTTGATTCCCTGAAGTACGATGCGATTCTATGTCCGAAATGTGGTTATGCAGCACTGAACCGTTATTTTAATTTTGTGATGTCAAGTCAGGCAAAAAACATCAAAGAAAAAATTTCTGCTAATTTCCATTATCAGCCGGAAGCAGGAAAGATTTACACGTATGATGATGCACTGACAAGACATAAGATGGCACTTTTGAATACCGTTGTGAAAAACGGTAAGAGCAGTGAGCGTGCTTACACTTGTCTGAAGATGGCATGGCTCTGCCGTGGCAAGCGCGAACTTTTGATGCAGGGCGATTACAAAAAAGAAGAAGTTACAGAGCTGATTAACGAAGAAAAGGAATTGCTCTCGAATGCCTATGATGGCTTTGAGGCGGCATTTTCCAAAGAAGATTTCCCAATGTGTGGTATGGACCAGTATACGATGATGTATCTGCTTGCAGAACTGGCAAGACGTATTGGTAAAAATGATGAAGCAAAACGCTATGTTTCAAAGGTGTTAGTGGCAAGAAATGCCCAGCGCCGTATTAAGGACAAAGCGTTTGCCCTGAAGGAGAAACTTCAAGGCAAAGCGGAGTAATCAATTTTCCGATAAGATACTGTTTACTTTTGTCATAGCACGTGGGAGAGAGTCTTTTGAGTTTTTCCAAGAGGCCTCTTTGTTGCGGTAGTCGTGTTTGTCGACAAACCACGAGACGTCTTCCTGCACGCGTTTAAAGTTTGTAAGAAAGATTTCATTCAAATCATTTGTGAAATCGACTAGTACCTGCCCACTCAAGTGGGAAGGTGCAAGGTCATAAAGCATACCATAGTGTTCGAGACAGAATCCTTTGCTGTTTTTAAATTTCTTACGGAAATCGGAATCTTTCTCGTACAGATATAAGGTGGTTACTAAATACCGTTTGAAAGTATTTTTTATACGGTCACATATAAAACAGGAACTTGTAGTCTGTTTGATATAATCGGAGAGAGCGGAACCGGTATCCTTCGCAAATAAGCGTTTGGAGCCGTTCCGTTTCTTTTTTTGCAGAGTTTCTATATTTTTTATGATATTTTGCATATGGGTATTCAGAATCAGTCCGAGACCGAGGCGGTTTTCAAAATCATACATCATTTGCATATGGTGGGCGCAGAATCCAATTTTGTCCGTAGTCAGCCGGATGTCATCTTCCATATAACTAGGCCCCATGGCAAAGGCAACTTCGTCATCATCAAGCTTTTTTTGCATGGCACAGACTGGGCACTCGCACGGGCGATCAAAGATGTCGTTGACTGGGATTTCATATAATATTTCTGGCATGGTTGTCATTGCTCCTTTAATTTTTTTATTTTATTATAACATGAAAAGAGGGATTTTGCTTAATCAGGATTTTTTTGTTATACTGTGAAAGATGAAGATAAAAACGCAACGTACATCATTGATGTGCCAGAGCCGGTAGGTAGCCCGGCCGTCCTATATAAATAGGGTAAGTAACCTGCCCCTCCGGGTTGTCCATTCTTTGTTCATTTAATTTTAGGAGGGATTCACATGGACAAAGTAAATGGAAAACTGACGGTATATTTTGAAGAACCATTTTGGGTAGGCGTATTTGAGCGTATTGAAGATGGCAAACTATTTGTGGCGAAGGTAACATTTGGTGCAGAGCCCAAAGATTACGAAGTGCAGAAATATATTCAAAAATATTATTTCAGTTTGAAATTCAGTCCGGCTGTTGAAACTGTTGTAAAGGATATAAAAAGAAATCCGAAAAGGATGCAGCGTGAAGCAAAGAAGATGTTGAAAACCGGCATTGGTACAAAATCGCAGCAGGCGTTGAAATTACAACAGGAACAGAACAAGCAGAAGCGCAAAGAGAGAAGCCGTAGAAAAAAAGAGGCACAAGAACAGCGAATGTTTGAACTGAAACAGCAAAAGAAAAGAGAAAAGCATAAGGGACATTAAAGTCCCTTGGGCTTATGCTCAAAATCGAAATTGCTCGCTAGAGTAGATGATAGAGAGAAAGTAAGTAAGTATGCCCACGGCCGTATATGATTTGATTATAAATTATAGCAGGATAATTCTTGTTGATTTTGGAGATGATTTATCATGGGATTATCTTGGCTATGTAAGAAATCATGCGATTCACTGGAATGTACCGACGCAAATACTTTATGGAAGTAATGATAACCTGCAGTCAATAGATACAATGAATAAGTTTGTTCAGGAAAATGGTGCGGGTCTTACCGTAATGGATGGCGGAGAACACTGGTTTCATACAGAGGAACAGATGTGGTTTTTAGATAGGTGGATGCAGAAATTGACTTCGGAGCGCAGGGGATAAAAGCATACTAATTATGCGGGCAAAATTGATGATGGAGGATATAAAAATGCTTGAATTTGCAAAAAAATGATATGGATACATGGGATCGAAGAGAACATTATATTTATTATACAGAAAAATTAAAAATTGAATTTAACATGATAGCAAATCGGGATTTGTGGAGAGATTTCTTGAACTTTCCTTATTTTACGGGCTTTCCAGCCCCTTAAATAGTGAAATGATATGTATTTTCCCTTATTTTTGACCTTATGCGGAATCAGCAAGGGAAATAAGGGAATTTTTTATTTAGTCGTTGCCTGCCACTTTATCAAGAAGTCTGGCGGAGTTCCGCTTTGCCTTTCTTGTAGAGTGGGCGTAGACATTCATTGTGGTACTGACATCAGAGTGCCCTAACAGTTCCTGCACATCTTTTGGGGCAGCTCCGTTTGAGAGGAGGTTGCTTGTGTAGGTGTGTCGCAACTGGTGGAAATGGAAATTCTCAAATCCGTCCAGCCTTTTTGCAACTGATCGGCAGGCAATGCTGAGTGTGCTTGGCAGTTCCAGACATCCGTCCGGTCTCAGGCAGACAAAGGAGATTTCCTTGTAATCTACCGGGATTTCTTCGGTTCCGTCCAGATGATAATATTCATAATACACTCTGTTTTTGTCCTGTGCTTCCTTGTAGAAATTGCGGTGGTAAAGTTCACCATACTGCATCCGGCTTTTAAGCTGTTTTTTTCTGGCGGTTTTCAGTATTTCAGTCAGAGTATCGCCAAAATCAACAATCCTTACTTTCTTTCGCTTGGTCGGTCCGATGATGTTTTTATGTTTTGTGCCATCATAGCGGATACTTCTTTTAATGGTCAGGCATTGTTCTTCAAGATTGATGTCCTGCCATGTCAATCCGCAAACTTCACCGATACGAAGTCCCGCATAGTATGCGATCTGGATTGGCAGGATTGCAGGTGGATTCTTTACTTTGAGGTATTCTATCAGTCTCTCATAATCTTCATGGGAAATAGGCTGTATGCCTTCTTCTACCTCATCATCTGAGAATAAATCCACATCCTCTGCCTGTTTTTTCAGCTTAATATACTGCATAGGATTAAAAGTAATCAACTGTTTTGGAAATACTGCAAACCGGAAAGCCTGTTGTAATACTGCTGAAAAGGAATGGATGTAATCTTTACTGTATCCTTTTCTCACTTTTCCATCTGGAAATTCCCCACCGAATGTAAGCAGATCGAGAAATGCCTGTAAATGTTCAGCAGTAACGGTTTTTAATTTGCGTTCTGCAATCGGATGTTTCTTGATACAACGGATTGCACCAAGATAATTTTCCACTGTACCATTGCTGAGTGTTCCGACTTTCAGTTCTTCTTCCGCCCACATATCAAGAAGTTCTCCTACAGTAAGATTATCTGTCTTTGCGACAAATTTCTTGCTTTCGTAATCATCCATTGCCTGACGGAGCAGTTTTTCCGTTTCACTTTTACTTTCTGTTCCAGCGTATTCTTTCTGAACCAGATTGCCGCTTGCATCTTCTACATAGAAGCGGTAGTACCATTTCTTTCCTTTTTTTCTTACAGATCCTTTTGCCATAATCGTGTGTCTCCTTTCGATATCAGACAATCGGAACTGATGAAATGCTTCTTGCGTGTAAGTATATCATAACTCCGGTTGTCGTTCTATACCGAATCGGAATCCTCATACAAAACTTC
>OGPR01001946.1_pt1 | contig 15480 bp, 17 predicted proteins | sample 1552981 | NCBI WGS metagenome assembly OGPR01 (sample SAMEA2580260, study PRJEB22360) | human gut metagenome | biome: human gut; feature: human-associated habitat; material: faeces | place: Denmark | collected 2008/2010 | reverse complement strand
TATAGCACTAAATACAACCGTTGTCATCTTATTTTTTCACTCTCTTGATAAGTTGAGCTGAGCAGTAACACGCTACCCTCTCGTGCTGCTGCTCAGACTTCTCTGCACAAAATGTATACTTTTGTTTATAGAGTTTTTATAAAGTTTATACTTTTTTGCCGGGGACAGGCACCGGATGAACCTTAAAATTTGGGGGTGCGGACAATTTTTGGACCTAATGTCGAAAGATGTTAGGAGGAAGAAATGAACAGGTATAGCACCGAAGAAAAACAACAGGCAATCGACTTGTATTTCAAAAATGGTTGCAATATGAAGAAAACTGTGAGAGAATTAGGTTATGGTAGCGCAACAGGGATTCTTCGCTGGCTTAGAGAAACAGTTCCGGATAAAGTAAGTAAACCAGTACAGAGAAACTGGAAAGTAGATTATCCAGAAGAAATAAAACAAGCAGCAGTCATAGATTTATGTGAAAGCAACAGTTCTACAGCTGATATAGCTGAAAAATATGGAATCAGTCGTGCTACATTATACGAGTGGAAAGTACAATACATTGGGAAAGGAAACTGTATTTTGAAGCAGCAAAAACTGAATTCTAAAGAGTACTACATCAATGAAATAAATCGATTAAAAGAAGAAAAAAGATTGGTAGAGCAAGAGCTAAAAAAAACACAGGCGGAGCTTTATCGAGCACATCTGGAAAAGGATGTATATGAAAAAGCAGCTGAAATATTAAAAAAAGAAATGAGCGATAATCTAAAAGAGTTTTCCAATCAGGAAAAGGCCATGGTGATTATTGCTCTACGAGATAAATATCCGGTAAAACGTATACTGGAGGTATTTGACATGGCCAAAAGTAGCTATTGCTATCAGCAAAAGCAGATAAAAAAGGAAAATAAAATCGTAAAAATAAAAGAGCGAATAAAAATCCTTTTTTTCGAAAACCACAAAAGATATGGATACCGCCGCATTCATTTGCTTTTAAAACGAGAAGGCATTATAATCTCTGAGAAAATCGTTCGGAGTATCATGAAAGAAGAAAACCTGATTGTTCGAATAATCCGTCAGAAAAAATATAGCTCTTATTTAGGAGAAATCTCACCGGCTGTGCCAAACGAAATACAAAGAGATTTTCATGCTGATAAACCAAACAAAAAATGGTTAACAGACATCACTGAGTTTAAAATTGGAGAAGGAAAAGTATATTTATCTCCAATCATAGATTGCTTCGATGGTATGCCTATAACGTGGACAGTTGGTACGTCTCCTAATGCAGAACTAGTAAACTAGTAAATACAATGCTAGATAACGCAATCGTATTGTTAAAAGAAAATGAGCATCCAATCGTTCATAGTGATAGAGGATGCCATTATCGCTGGTCAGGTTGGATTCAGCGAATGGATGAAGCTGGCCTGACAAGATCAATGTCCAAAAAGGGCTGTTCGCCAGATAACTCGGCATGTGAAGGATTTTTTGGACGAATGAAAAATGAAATGTTCTATGGTGAAAAATGGGATAAAATTTCAGTAGAAGAATTTATCAGCATTATAAACCAATATATGCAATGGTATAGAGATAAAAGGATCAAACTGTCGTTAGGGGGTTTGAGTCCGATGGAGTATAGACGCAGTCTTGGAATTGCTTAATTCAGGTCCAAGAAAGCGTCCGCACCCCCTTTTGAACTGTTCCCTCCAAAACAAAATCGGCTTCTGGATCAGCTTTCTGGCTTTTCTTTAAATTTTCCAGGCATCTGCAAAACGTATTATAACGATTAATAAATTTGTTTTCCATATCGTTCAATGTCCTCCTTTAAATATTGATTACGCACATTATCATAATCAACAACATCAATCTTACGCAACGTTTCTATTTTTTCCACTGCATCTTCTAGTTTTAATATATCTTTGCATCCCTTAACAGCAAAATCAATATCACTTCTTTCTAATGCTGTATTTGTTGCAAATGATCCAAAAAGTATTAAATGCTCTACTCCCTGTTTTTGGCAGATATCTATCATTTCTTGTATGATTGTTTCGATACTCATCATTGACATAAAGTATCTCCCTTCTACTGAAAAATTTTTCAAGCCCGAAAAAATTCCTTATTAACTGCTTTACTCGTGCAATTCAAGCGGTAAACCGTCCGGGTCATGGAAGAAAGTCATCTTCTTGCCGGTATAATCGTCAACACGAATTGGCTCACATTCAATTCCTGCTGCTGTCAGCTCTTTCACCGTCTGCTCAACGCTATCAACGCAAAACGCAAGGTGACGCAAACCACATGCCTCCGGGCGATTCACTCGCTTCGGAGGATTTTCCTCTGCAAAAATCTCCAACTCCGTAAGCTCATTGACACGCAGATCTAGCTTCCAGTCTTTACGCTCCGGGCGGTAGTTTTCCCTGATGACAGAGAAGCCCAACCTGTTTACATAGAAATCCTTAGCTGCTTCGTAATCAGATACGATGACTGCAATATGATGTATTTTAGATAAGTTCATTTTTTCTCCACTCCATTTCTTTTAATTTTTGTTCTTCTTTTATTTACATCACAAGCTATATACCACCCCTCAAAATATACCGTGTGAACTCCTGGAGTTCAGTTTGTCCACACGGCAAATATTATTTCAGTTTTTCATCGACCTTCAAAGAGTCAATGTTGGCGGCGATGGATACGATCTCAATATTCAAAGATGCAACAGTCTCCTGCTTCTGCCAATATATGTCAACTGCTGTTTTTAACTTTCTAAAAATAGCATTAATCCGTATATACAACACCCTTCTTCAAGATAATATTAGCATATTGAGCTGTTTCACCTGTTGCAACAACACAGTATGCATTTTTCGCTCTCTCATAATACGCAAAGCGTTCCATAAATTCAACTGGCGTGCCTGGTTCCTGCTCATTTAAAATTTCTTTATATTCATCCCAAATCACCGGAACTACTGGATCTCCCGGAACCACTTCCATCAAAATAAAACGATCTTTTTCATACGTATCAAGCGGAAAAAGCGGCAAAATTGCCTTAAGTAAATCTGCTGCTCCTATTCCATCTGCACGAATGACACGTTTTCCTGTTGTCTCAGACGGAAAATTTGCATCTGCAAGAACAATCTCATCTCCATGTCCCATCTCACATAAAACCTTTAACAGCTCCGGGCTAATTAACGGTGAAATTCCTTTTAACATATTTTTCTCCTCCTGCAAAACAGTCTGCATGCATAATGCATGCAGACCTTTCATTTACTTATTTTATACAAACTGACACTGCCATACAGATACACCACTGTCCTGAAACACATCATGTAAACGCTCCTGCAGCTGTTTGGCCGTAATACCCTTTTTCAATACAACCTGAAGGAAACCACCGCCTCCTGCGCCACAGATCATCTTTGCATCAATAAGATCTTCTACTGCCTTAAAAATCATATCAATACAAACATTTGTACATCCGCTGTCAAGGCGCTTGCTTAATTCCCAATGTTCATTTAAAAGTCTTGCAAACGCATCCACATCGCCCTTTTCAAGTTCAAAGCGCATTAAAACCGCACTTCGCTGGATTTCATACAGAACTTCTACTGCATCTGGATTGCCTCCCACATATCGTCCTACTACATCGCGCAGCAAATTTCTTGCCAGACGACGTTGTCCAGAATAAATCAGACAGAAACGCTCATCAAGTTCTTTCATTGTCTGTTTACTCACAACACATGGCATACAGCTGATCTGCTGTCTAACTTCTGCATGAGATGTCACCATCTTAATTCCAGGTGCAAGACCTCCTACCTGATCCTGCCAGCCTCCTCCTGTTGACATAATCTGTTCCATACAAAGCACACGGTTATATAGTTCATCATCCTCTAACTTACGTCCTGTAATTTCATATAATGCTTTCACACATGCACCGGCAAGGATAGAAGATGTTCCAAGACCAGAGCCACGAGGAATATTGATTACACGTGTAGATAAATATAATCCACTGCCCAACTGATTTGTAATCTCCTCAATTGAACGATTCTCACTATACGGAATCAGACCACATGCAATTAATGCTGCCTTATGAAGTGCAAATGGATCATATGGATTACTTGAATCCTGCAGCTGCTTAATATCAGTAAATTCCTGCTCTGCTCCACTGTCTGCACTAGCCAAAACAATTCTGTTTCCTTCAATGCGACGTGCAATTGCCTCAATCGGATAATTTCCATCTAATAATACTGCTGCATTCAGAACAGTTCCGCCATGCTCCATGCAGTATGGCGGAGTATCACTCCAACCACCTCCCCAGTTTACACGAACTGGCAGACGAACAATTGACTCTTCCTTAGAAAGCTTCGTTTCCCTGCTGCACTCAAGTCCTGCGACAGCTGTATCCAAAACTGCTTTTCCAATCGTATCAAAACAATTGTCCATATATGTTTCTTTTACAAGTGACAGCATGTAATAAATACGAATCTTACGGCTAAACTGTTCAAGATTACGACTATCCAAACGTTCTGCTTCTCTCAAAAGCAAATGTTTCACCACGCGTTGAACGTTCTGCTTCTCTCAAAAGCAAACGTTCAACGCGTGGTGAAACATTTCCTCCGCAAGATATAAATGCCTGTTTTAAATCAACTTTATTGTCAATAGCTTCTAAAAGTGATTCCACACGGACCTTGTCATCTAATTTATCCTGCCATGGAAGAATTGCTGTCACATCAGCCATATTAAAACTATCCTTTAATGAAACAAAAGAGTCTTTAACAGGAAAACCCTGCTCATATGCCTGCAGCGCAGCATCTACTGCTTCACGCATGGTACGGCAAATAGGATAAATTTTTGCCGTCCAAAGCGGCTCTGAAAGCTTCCTTCCAAACAGGCTGCATTCCTTTGGATTATCATTTACCCCATACATACGAGCAACAAACTGCTCCTCACCAAGCTTTAAACCATGAATCACGGCACCGTCTGGAATATTCTGTCCATCAAGCGTAACACCTGATACCACACAATTCGTTCCAATCACTGTTCCATGGTGAACATAGCTGTCCTCTACATAAGTGCCCTTTCCAATCTTTGCACGCTTGCTGATATAGCTGTTTCCAGATGCATAGCCACCGCGGATGCTTGTACTATTAGTATTTACAAAACTGTTCCATCCAAGATATACAAACTGCTCCATTCCCTCTGTCATCAAATGGCGCAGCTCTTTTGTCGTTCCAAAATGGATAAATGCAGCCGGTGACATGCGAATCAGCTTCATATGAAATGTATGAAGCACCTCCCAAAGTTTCGTGCGACACTCATGGAGTTCTGGCGTAAAATCACCTTCCGGTGTTTCCTTATAATACTGCTCCAGCGAGGACTGAGATGCCAGTGGATATAAAAAGTCTGCATAAAAAGACAGTCTTGTATTTTCATTTACATAAGCATCAAACTGCTCTGGCGTATCTACCAATTTATATAATGCCTTTAACAGATCTGTATCCATGATAACAGCACCTGTATCAATATCAACATTTCCGTTTTCATCTGCGGCCTGCAGCTCATGAAGCTGATCTACTGTTTTCTTATGTAAAAATCCACCTACATTTCCCTGCTCATCAACACGGTATACACCATGATTTTTTCCAATCTCAGCAGGTTCCTTAATTGACAATGCCGCTGCTCCGCTTCCGTAAAAATCAATCTGAAGTGGATTAAACAACAAAAGAACATCCCCTGAACATACAAGCATACCAGCACGAATACGCGCTGCTACTCCGCACATAGAAATCATAAACTCATCAAAAAGTGTAGATCTTCTGCCATTTGGAAGCAGACGCGGAACAGGCGAGAACAGCTTGCCACATGCAGAATACTGAGGCACGCGCTTACTGTCTCCTCCAGAATGAATCACGAGAATACGCTTATCATCAAAACTTCCTGCATCCTGATATATGTAACGCAGCACATTTAATGTAGCGCCGCCGCTTCCCACTCTTTTTCCATCTGGATCTGGAAGAACTGCATAATGAATAGACTTTGGCAGCATTCCATGATCAAGACGGTACTGGATCTGCATACGATACGACTGCGCCTGTGATTCATTTGACGCAGTCAAAATCACGTAATCCCAAAGCGGCATTTTTTGTTTTTCAAGCAATTCCATATATTGCCTAGTACAATCCTCATAAGACTGCTGAAGAAATAATGTTTTGTGTGACATGTTATCTTTTCCTTTCACCTTATATATTCCCTATTATATCGTACTTTTTTTTTAGCGTCCACTAGATTTCATACTTAATCTTATCATGAACATTAACATTTTTTCCCATCTGGACCTCAATTACTTTTAGCTCTGTCTCTGCAATAATAGTATGACGACATCCTGCCTTCATTTCAATAACATCACCTGGCTTTACAGACCGTTCTTTTTCATTTAAAACTACGCGGCCTGTTCCAGAAATAATGGTCCATACTTCATCGCGAAACTCATGGCTATGATAATTCATTTTATGTCCAGGATTTAAAGTTACCTTGATCGTAAGGCTCTCTTTCTCAACGTCCAAAACACGAAAACTTCCCCATGACTTCTCAGCAAACATAACTCGATGATCCAGTGTATTGACAAATGGCTTAATATAACTCGATTGCTTTTTATCTGATACAAGAATGCCATCTGGACTAGCAGATACAACAACATCCTTTAATCCCATACAAAGCACTGGAAGATTAAGTTCATTTACGACATGCACATTCTGGCATGTCTCACTAAAAAGCGCCTGTCCAACATTACGGCTGTCCATTGCTTCTGTAAGAGTATTCCACGTTCCCAAATCCTTCCACATTCCAGAAAAACGCATTACTTCGATTTTTTCCTCATGCTCAACAACTGCATAATCAAAGCTGATTTTCTCTAATGTCTCATATTTATCAAATAAATCCTGATAATCAGTAAAATCAATCAGCTGATGTGCTCTTTCCAATACATAACCAAGTCGAAGTGCAAACACACCGCCATTCCAAAGAGCTCCCTGTGTAATATAAGTTTGAGCAATCTCTTCTGTTGGTTTCTCCTTGAACATAGAAACTGAGCTGATATTTTCCAGCGACTTTGGAATAATATAACCATACTTTGCACTTGGATATGTAGGCTCAATTCCCATTAAAACAAGATTAGCCGAACTTTCTGCCGCACGCTTTTCAAGCGCATCAAGAGCTTCAAAATAATCACTATCTACATAAGGATCAACAGGACAAATTACAATAGCTTCATCTAACGGCAGATGCTTTTTATCCTTCAAATAAGCTGCCGCCAGTGCAATTGCTGGAAACGTATCTCTTCTGCAAGGCTCAACACTAATTCCAACATTTTCTCCAAGCTGATTATGAATTGCTGAAACCTGAGACTTTGATGTTGCAATTGTCACATTAGCATCAGGATCAATACTTCTAATCTGACGATACACTCTTTGCACCATCGATTCAAGTGTTCCATCCTCTTTATGAAAAATCTTAATAAACTGTTTTGATCTAATATCATTTGAAAGCGGCCATAAGCGCTGTCCAGAACCACCAGATAACAATACAATATTCATTTTTCTATCCTTTCTTATATGCGAAAGGCCGCTGCCCAAATTGGGTAACGGCCGCATTTCATTTAATCGTTATCGTTCAGCCCTCATCGGGTTATTTAAAAAGTCTTCATAGGACAGACGGATTCCCTCCTCAAGCTCAGTCTTGTATGTCCAGCCAAGATCCTTAGCCTTCGATACATCAAGCAGCTTTCTAGGAGTGCCATTTGGCTTTGTTGTATCCCAATTGATCTTTCCAGTATAGCCGATTACTTTTGCCACCAACTCTGTCAGCTCTTTAATTGTCAGCTCTTTTCCTGTTCCGGCATTGACAGTCTCATCTCCGCTATAGTTATTCATTAAGAATACACATAAGTTTGCCAGATCATCTACATACAAAAATTCACGAAGCGGTGAACCATCTCCCCAACAAGTAACTTCCTCAAGACCATTTACCTTTGCCTCATGGAAACGGCGAATAAGTGCTGGAAGCACATGACTGTGAGTAGGATGATAATTATCATTAGGGCCATAAAGATTTGTAGGCATAACACTGATGTAATCAGTGTGATACTGGCGATTTAAAAATTCGCAATACTTTAATCCAGAAATCTTAGCAAGCGCATATGCCTCATTTGTCTTTTCAAGTTCAGAGGTCAAAAGACAGCTTTCCTTCATAGGCTGTGGTGCCATACGCGGATAAATACAAGAAGAACCTAAAAATTCAAGCTTCTTGCAGCCATTCTTCCATGCAGAGTGAATCACATTCATCTCAAGAATCATGTTATCATACATAAAATCAGCCAATGCATTTTGATTTGCCACGATACCGCCAACCTTTGCTGCTGCTAAAAATACGTATTCTGGCTTTTCCTCTGCAAAAAATGCCTCAACCGCATCCTGACGGCATAAATCCAGCTCAGCATGTGTACGAGTCACAATATTCGTATATCCCTGGCGCTGTAATTCTCTAACAATCGCAGAACCTACCATTCCGCGATGACCTGCTACATATATTTTTGCATTCTTGTCCATCATAATCGTCACCTATTTCTCGCTCTTTCTAAATTACAGAGCAGCCTCCTTCATTGCTTTCTCCTGCTTTGCAAGCTGTCTATCATGCTTTGCCATGATCTCAACTAACTGTGCATATGTTGTCTTCTGCGGATTCCAGCCAAGAACAGTCTTTGCCTTTGTCGGATCACCCCACAGATTGTCAACATCAGTCGGACGGAACCATGCCGGATTTACACATACAAGCATCTTTCCAGTCTGTGCATCATAGCCCTTTTCATCAAGACCAGTTCCCTCCCAACGGATAGTGATGCCATTTGCTGCAAATGCCTTTTCTGTAAAATCACGTACTGTATGCTGCTCACCTGTTGCAATAACAAAATCTTCTGGTGTCTCATGCTGCATAATCATCCACATGCACTCTACATAATCCTTTGCATAACCCCAGTCACGCAAAGAATCCATATTTCCAAGCTCTAAATGATCCTGCAGTCCCTCTGCGATACGGCCTGCTGCCAACGTAATCTTTCTTGTAACAAAGTTTTCACCACGTCTCTCAGACTCATGGTTAAATAAAATACCATTTACAGCAAACATGCCATATGCTTCACGGTATTCCTTTACAATCCAAAAACCATACTGCTTTGCAACTGCATATGGAGAATACGGATGAAATGGTGTTGTCTCCTTCTGCGGAACTTCCTCAACCTTTCCATAAAGCTCAGATGTGGATGCCTGATATACCTTTGTCTTCTTTGTCAGACCAAGTATACGGCATGCCTCTAAAATACGCAGAACGCCAAGTGCATCTACATCGCCAGAATACTCTGGTACATCAAAAGATACCTGCACATGTGACTGCGCTGCCAAATTGTAGATCTCATCCGGATTAACCAGACTTATAATACGAATTAATGATGAGGAGTCTGACAGATCTCCGTCATGAAGTGTAATTTTTCCCATCAAATGATCAATACGTGCTGTATTTGAAATAGAAGCACGGCGTGTAATTCCATGAACCTCGTATCCCTTCTCCAGCAAAAACTCTGCCAGATAAGAACCGTCCTGTCCTGTAATTCCTGTAATCAATGCAACCTTAGCCATAGATATAACTCCTCTTTTGATTATTCTTGTTTTCAGTTTCCTCTTTATTTTATTCTTTTCAAAAGAAAAAAACAGAGCTTATCTTGCATTATTTTTGCACTATATTGGTTTTTACCATTACTGCCACTGCTTGCGGTATTTTTTTGGACTGATCCCCTCTGACTTTTTAAACATTCTGCTAAAATAGCCCGCTCCATCCATTCCAACAGCACATCCAACCTCATCTATCGTCATTTGTGTAAAACGAAGCAGCTGTTTTGCCCTTGTAATACGCCTTGAAATCAGATAGCTGCTGATCGTCACTCCATACGTTTCCTTAAAAATTTTCAAAAGATAATACTTATTAATAAAAAATTGTGCCTCTAAATCATCTAATGTAATTTTCTCAACATAATGCTCGTCCATATAATTTTTTACAGAAACTAGCTCCATACGCTTCTTTGAAATTGCTGAATTATCAGGATTCCAAGATTCCTGCATAAGAAGCGTTAAAAGTGTACTCAAGCTTTCATTAATTCGCATATCACGTATATAATCAGATGATCCTGCAAGCTTATACAACTGCTTCAAAAGTTCTTCAAATACTTTACTATTCTCCGGGTGAAATATTGGCAATCCACCTCGTTCTTTATATTTTTCATAAATTGCCGTCATACTTGTTCCATAAAAATGGCACCATGCAAGTGACCATAAATTTTCTGATGTACTGTGGCTGTATGGTTTTTGACAATCAATAAAGACACAATCTCCCTGTTTTAGCTGATATTGACGTCCTTCATACGTTAAGCTTCCTTCTCCATCCAAAACAAGGAAATATAAATATGATGTCAGCCCCGATCTGGTAGATGTATGTGGACTGCGTGCCTTCAGCGACCCTACTTCCTGCAAATTAAGAAGTGCACTGCGCGCAAATAAAGATGGGGTATATAAAATACGGTCAGACTGAACCGATGCTTCACTATTTAAAAATAATTCCTGCATAAAATTTCTACTCCGCCTATTTTTCTTTAACTTCATTTTCTAATACTGACAGTATACAAGACAAATTCAAGACATGCAAGCTAATCCTTCTTCAAAGGAAAACATATTTGCAAATTAATAATTTTCTTCTTACTCTTACACTCATGTTTTTCCATCATTTTCTTTAACAACAACAAGAACACCTGATAATCCGTGTCATCCTGAAAAATAACCATTCTGCGTATTCCCCTAGCCATTGCATGATAAGTTGCACCAGGATACCAAATTCTTTTTTAACGAATAATATCACCCTCTCTCTTGTATTTTATCATGTGCAATACTATCATTTATGATTATATGTAAATATAGATAAAAGCACTGCGCTTTTATCTATATTTACTTTTAATGTGGTCACTTTGCTTCCTGATCACAAAGCTCAACCTTTATCCTTTTTCCAAGAGCGCTAGCATATTTTTGCAACACAACTAATGTCGGTACTCTTGAACCGTTTTCAAAACGCGCAATATTGGCTGGTAATATTCCTGTAATATCTGCTATATCCTGCTGCGTTTTCTTCTGGTATTTTCTTTCTGCCACTAATTCTGCAATCAATGCAGATGACATTTGCAGCGTATTTTTCTGAATCTCTTCTGCATAAGCCATCAGCCGTTTTTCTCGTGCCTTTTTTTGTGTCCGATACTCTTCCATATTATTAGTCAGAGCGCTGTCCATCTCTTTTGTTTTTTCCTGCATATAATGCACATTCTTCCTTTGTCTGTTTTGTGTTATTATATCACGTATGATAGGTTTTTGCAAGAGCTTTTTCTTAGATCCCCTGTATGTTACACTATGCATTTGCTTATTCAAAACTAATTGTAACCGGATCAGATATACAAATCTCATCATAAGAATCGCCATCCAAAACTGCTACTTTAAATTCCAAATACTCAAGATCTTCCATCGGACAATACTCATCATATGATTCATACATGTCTATTTCATCCTTGGATTTCTTATTTGGGGCTAAATTAGCTGAATACACAGCGTAAAACATAAAATCATTTAATGAAGCATCCTCATACTGTACAATGATTTTTTTATCAGTAAGATTTTCTGTTATAAAATTAATCGAATATCCATCACCATACTCATCTTCCTTAATTCCATTATAAGTAATTATAACAGACTCATCCTGATAAATTACATCTCCTATTTCTGTAACATTGGACTCTCGCAACTGCTTTCGTTCTTCTTTCAACGCTGCAATTTGCTTCTCCAAATTGTGAATCTGCTTCTCAATCTCCGAAATTCGATCCTCATTTCCTGAAACTACACTTTCCGCCTCAGTACTGTCCTTTGTTTCTTCAACTGCCCCACTAATCTTTTCTTCCGTACTGGTTTCTTTTGCCATTACTGGCATTACTGATACCACCAATGCTGCCGCCATTACTGTAAAAAATCTTTTTCTCATTTCTACCTCTCTCCTCTTCCAAGTTTATTACAAAATATTTCTTACAAAACAAAGTACCAGTGGGCTGGCACGTAATTGCCTACTATACCTTATATGCCATACTTCCTTGCTGCCCATAGAATCCCATGCGCAGAGCTATTGCAGCAAATCTCGTTATCCATCACCATACTGACCGCCTGTTCTAACGGCATGACCAATACCTCGATTTCTTCTGTCGCGTCCAAATGCTGCCCACTGACCTTACGGCAATGATCTGCAAAGTATATGTGCATATAGTTTGTAAGCTTCGCGGAACTTTCTACTGTTCTTCCAATAAACTGCCAGTCCTCAGAAATATAACCTGTCTCTTCTAGCAGTTCTCTCTTTGCAACCTCCAGACCTTCCTCGCCCCTTTCAAAACCACCTGCAGGGATCTCAATCAAGTCTCGGCCAAAACAATATCGATATTCTTTTTTCAATATGATATTTCCATAGTCATCTAATGCTACAATTGCCGCCGCCTCGTTAATCGTAATGGCATAAAAATCATCAATATGTTGCCCATTTGGAAGCTCCACAGCATCTTTTCTCACCTTCACCCACTTAGTATCAAGCAGCGCTTGTGAGCATATCGTTTTCCATTTATCCATGCTTTACCTCTAATGTTATTACGTGGTAACTGTCACATAGTACCTGAATCTGGTAACAATGTGATCAATGCCTCACTGGCTTTTTAATTTTTATTTAAGGCAGATACCACTCTCAGTATATCACAATTTCATACATTTTTACAGACACTTTCTTACCTTCATCACCGCACAATACATCAATCCGCCTATTATTCCATATCACTACTGCTGAAAATGGCACCATCATAATCACGTTTTCAATGCACTCGGTTGTCAGCTTCTGTTCGCCATTCACTGTCTCCCATATTTCCCAGCCGCCCATGACCTTGGACAACGGGTTCATCCACAGATTACGGTTCAATAATGTTCGTTAGTACCAGGGTCGAGTAGACGTACCTGTAACCTTGCTGTCTACGATTAGCCTGTTACATTACTGTAACACACTCAAGACTCGCTTCAAATGCTGTGGTTAGCAGCTTATTTGACAGGATTTCCACCTGTCGGATTGCACGCCCTTCGCTTGATGCACGGTCTGGCACCAATGTGGTCGGGCTTATACATCATTTCTACCGATGAATTCGAGGAGCAAATGGAGAAAATAAAGTGTGTGTCAATGCCCTCTCGGGCTTATACCTCATTTCTACGAAGCGGAAGCCCGGAAAGGAGGACTTATGTCCTTCGTTAGTGTCAATGCCCTCTCGGGCTTATACCTCATTTCTACAGCGTGGGGAGTGTATCGATGTGATGCACGATGACCTAAGGTGTCAATGCCCTCTCGGGCTTATACCTCATTTCTACGGTATCCCTTCAAAAACCTAGGTTTTATGCGGTTTCCAGAGCCTGTTTTTGCAGGTATTTGTCAGAATATTCTGGCAACAGCCGTTTTTCGTGCATGTTAACATTTTGGACATATTTAATGAGGTGTACTTACCCTTGACACTGGATTAAGTATAGCACTAATTACAACCGTTGTCATCTTATTTTTTCACTCTCTTGATAAGTTGCGCTGTAGTACCAGGGGTCTGGCACCCGGTAGTTCTTTATGACCTTGGACAACGGGTTCATCCACAGATTACGGTTCAATAATGTTCGGAACAAAATCATTGATATCACAAAGGTCAATAGGAACAGTTTCCTGAAGAACACGCTCTCTTTGAATTTCTTGTACCATGTCACTATCGCTCTCTTCCAACCTTCGCCAGCATATGTAGGCTCATATGCATACAAGTAGAAAAACATTGCAAGGAAAGAAAGAAGGAGCGAAAATCCAAACGGCTCGTAGAGTGCAGTCAGGATCTTTGTGAGGATCTTTACGAGTAAATCAATCATTTCTTTCATCATCGTTTACAGATCACTGAACAAGTCAGCCTTATACACGCCGTTCTCCAGCATCTTCTTGAAGCTATCCTTTACTGCTGCAACATCCTCATTGTAGGTCATGCCATACCATGTATCATTAGTCTTCAGAACCGGCTCCAACTGTTTGATTCCTTTTCCAAAGCGGCTGCCGATACCGGCTACCATGATAAGTAATGTTGTATTATTCATAGTTTCTTTTACCTTTTTCTGACAATGTTCTTTTACTATATGTTCTATATGTTTCATGTTTCATTCTTCACATCTCAGCCAACCAGAATAGATCGTTGCCTGCTGCTCACCTCGTAGCGGTGTGTGATTATAAGAGCAGCTACCGTGTAGATGCCTCTACACGACTTTATTTTACCGAAGCCTGACACTAATTCGACAGTCTTCGACTTTTTAGTCATTTTTTGTTCATTTTACGTTTACAGTTTAGTACCGGGGGTCTGGCACCCGGTATTTTTGAGCAAATAGCTGCAATACGGTCACCGATAACCTCTTTAAACTCTTTCTCAATATCCTTGCGGATAATAAATACCACATGGTTAAAGCCTGCCTCAATTGCATCATGGATCGAGTAGTCCATGATGATATGATTTGAAGCATCCACTGGCTCCAACTGTTTAATTCCTGTTCCAAAACGGCTACCGATACCGGCTGCCATGATAAGTAATGTTGTGTTCATAATTTTTCGTACCTTTTTCTGACGATATTCTTTTACCATAGGTTTCGTTCTTCACATCTAAGCCGATCATAACAAATCGTTGCCTGCTGCTCACCACGAAGAGGTGTGTGATTATCAGAGCGGCTACCGTGTGGATTTCCACACGACTTTATTTTACCAAAGCCTGACACTAATTCGACAGTATTCGACTTTTTAGTCATTTTTTGTTCATTTTACGTTTACAGTTTAGTACCTGGGGTCTGGCACCAATGTTTTCTCGACAGTATTCGACATTTTAGTTACATTTTGTTCTTTTTGCGTTTACAGTTTAGTACCTGGGGTCTGGCACGTAAGGTTTCATTTCTACATCGTCACCTGTTAAGTTAACGTCCACTGTGCCGGATAAGTGTCAATGCCCTCTCGGGCTTATACCTCATTTCTACCTATACGCACTCAGGAATGGTTATACAGTTGTGGTACAACGTGTCAATGCCCTCTCGGGCTTATACCTCATTTCTACGAGCTATAACATGGCTAGAAATCAAAAATCACCAGCAGTGTGTCAATGCCCTCTCGGGCTTATACCTCATTTCTACGAAAGTGGTGTGAATATTGATCCAGAAGAAGATGGTAAAAGTGTCAATGCCCTCTCGGGCTTATACCTCATTTCTACGTGAATGACCTCATTAATTTCGTCCTTAATGATAAGGAGTGTCAATGCCCTCTCGGGCTTATACCTCATTTCTACGGTACCACTTCAAAAACCTA
>OGPR01001944.1_pt1 | contig 15495 bp, 13 predicted proteins | sample 1552981 | NCBI WGS metagenome assembly OGPR01 (sample SAMEA2580260, study PRJEB22360) | human gut metagenome | biome: human gut; feature: human-associated habitat; material: faeces | place: Denmark | collected 2008/2010 | reverse complement strand
GCTGCCGCACCTCGCTCGCCGTATCGGCACTTAGAATTATGCGGTATTGCCTTTATCTTATCCTGTATTAAAGTTTCTTCGGTTTCTTCTTTTCAAAGAAGGAACCTCGTCACTCCAATTATTCTTCGTCCTCGCCCTCAGTGTCCGGTGCGGCGTCCTCAGCAGCCTCTTCGGCGGCTTCGGCTGCGGCAATGGCTTCCAGCTCTTCAGGGGTCGGGTCAGTCTCGCCATCATCCTCCGGCTTGGCTGTTTCGGCGGTGGCATCGCGGTCCACGCGGGCCAGCACGGCTACCTTGTCCTCGCCAATCAGGCGCATCACGCGCACGCCGCTGCCATAGCGGGACTGCATGTTGATGTCATTGGCGTGCATGCGGATCAGAATACCGTCCTGGCTGATGAGGATCAGGTCATCGGTGTCATCCACAATCTTGATGCCTGCCACACCGCCGCGGGTGTAGTTGCGGATGCCCAGACCACCGCGCTTGGTAATGCGGTAGTCATCAATCAGGCTGCGGCGGCCTTTGCCGTCCTCGGTGACGGTCAGCACGGTTGCGCCGGGGCGGCAGACGCCCACGCCCACAACATAGTCACCATCACGCAGCTTGATGACGCGCACGCCATGGCCTGTGCGGCCCATAGCGCGCGCTCCAGCCTCGCTGAAATGGATGGCGGCACCATCATGAGTGGCCACGATCAGCTCGTCCTCGCCGCCTGTCAGGTGGCACCAGACAAGGGCATCGTCCTCGTTCAGCGCAATGGCGTTCAGGCCGCCCTTGCGGATGTTGCGGAACTGGGAAAGCGGCGTGCGCTTGATCAGGCCCTGCCGCGTTACCATCGTGATGTAGCTGGCATCCTCGTCCATGTTGGCGGGCTGGCGCATCATGATGGTAACTTTCTCGCCCTCCTGCAGCTGCAGCAGGTTGGCAATGTGGCTGCCCTTGGCGGTGCGGCTGCCCTCGGCTACCTGGTAGCCTTTCAGGCGGTACACACGGCCCTTGTCCGTCATGAACAGCATGTAGTCATGCGTGGAGCCAACAAACAGTTCCTCGGTAAAGTCATTGTCTTTCTGGGTCATGCCGGCCACACCGCGGCCGCCGCGGTTCTGGGCACTGTAGGTGTCCACCGCCGTGCGCTTGATGTAACCTTCATGGGTCAGGGTAAAGACGCAGGTCTCTTCGGGGATCAGGTCCTCAATGTCCACTTCGCCGGAAACCGCCTCAATGGAGGTGCGGCGATCGTCACCGTACTTGTCGGCCAGAGCCGTCAGGTCGGTCTTGACGATCTCCATGGTGTGGGCGTCGTTGGACAGGATATCCTTGTAATTTTCAATGCTGGCGCGCAGCTGGCCCAACTCCTCGTCGATCTTGAGGATTTCCAGGCCTGCGAGACGTCCCAGCTGCAGTTTTACGATAGCATCGGCCTGCGGGTCGTCGAAGCCGAAACGCTCCATAATGGCCGCCTTTGCCTCTGCAAAGCCGCCCTTGCAGGCGCGGATGGTGGCGATGATCTCATCCACAATATCCACAGCCTTGCGCAGACCTTCCAGGATGTGCTCGCGGTCCTGGGCTTTTTTCAGCTCATACGCCGTGCGGCGGCGGATGACCTGGAACTGGAAGTCCAGATAGCGCTGCATCATGGTCTTCAGGCTCATGATCTTGGGCACGCCGTCATCCAGCGCCAGCATGATTACACCCACGGTATCCTGCAACTGAGTGTAGCGGTAGAGCTGGTTCAGCACTACCTGCGGGTTGGCGTCCTTCTTGATCTCGACCAGGATCTTCATGCCGGTGCGGCTGGAGGACAGGTCGTTCAGGTCGCTGATGCCCTCAATGCGCTTATCTTTGACCAGGTCGCCGATGGATTCCAGCAGGCGGGTCTTGTTGACCATGTAGGGGATCTCGGTGATCACAATCTCATACCGGCCGTTCTTCTTCTCCACGATCTCGGCACGGCCACGCAGGGTGATCTTGCCGCGGCCTGTGGCATATGCCGCACGGATGCCGCTGCGTCCCATAATCACGCCGCCGGTGGGGAAATCTGGTCCCTTGATGTGCTCCATCAGGCCCGCCAGATCAATTTCCGGGTCATCAATCAGGGCAATCATGCCGCTGACGACTTCGCGCAGATTGTGCGGCGGGATGTTGGTGGCCATGCCGACCGCAATGCCCTGGCTGCCGTTGACCAGCAGGTTGGGGAACCGGCTGGGCAGCATGTGGGGTTCCTTCTTGGTTTCGTCAAAGTTCGGGTCCCAGTCAATGGTATCCTTATCAATATCCGTCAGCATTTCGCATGCAATTTTGGACATGCGGGCTTCGGTATAACGGTAAGCAGCCGGGGGGTCACCATCCACGGAACCAAAGTTGCCCTGGCCGTCAACCAGCGGATAACGCAGGCTGAAATCCTGTGCCAGACGCACCATCGCGTCATACACACTGGCGTCGCCGTGGGGGTGGTAAGCACCCAGCACAGCACCAACCGTATCCGCAGACTTGCGGTACGGGTGGCTGGGGTCGTTGCCGCGCTCGTGCATCGTGTACAGGATGCGGCGGTGTACGGGCTTCAGGCCATCGCGCACATCCGGCAAGGCACGGGATACGATAACGGACATGGAATAATCCAAAAATGCCGTTTCGATCTCCTGCTTGACATCGCGCACAATGACCTTCGTGCCCGAACCGGGCACCATGATAACATTTTCTTCCATTCAACTCACCTTTCGGATTGTTTCAAAGCCCTTTTGCAAAAGCTTCACCGAAAATCTTCACTCTATCATCAAAATATCAAAAAACAAAATTCATCAGCGTCTGGCGGCAACGGAAATTTCCACCGTAATCCGGGGTGGTAATAGATTGCCCACACGCAGCGGGCGCACAATGTGCGCCCCTACAGGGGCCGCCATTCGCCCTGCCCCCCGTAGGGAACGGTCTTGACCGTTCCAAAACCTGCGGGCTTTTTGCTCCCTCTCCCCTGCCGCCTTTTCTTTAACCCAAATGATTAAAGTTTTTTGCCAGGCTTTTTTTCAAAAAAGCCGCCAAAAAAGCCGCGAATCAAACGTCCAGACGTGCATACTTGGCGTTGCGCTCAATGAACTCCTTGCGGGGTTCCACCTGCTCGCCCATCAGGATGCTGAACGCCTCGTCGGCGCGCTCGGCATCTTCGATCTTGATCTGCACGATCACGCGGTTATCAGGGTTCATGGTGGTTTCCCACAGCTGGTCGGGGTTCATCTCACCAAGGCCTTTGTAGCGGTTCACCTTGGCGCCCGGCATCTCAGCCGAAAGCTGCTTCATTTCGTCTTCGTTGTACGCATACTTGACGGTGCTGCCCTTTTGCAGCTTGAACAGCGGCGGCTGTGCCACATACACATACCCGTGTTCAATCAGCGGCCGCATGTAACGGAAGAAGAAAGTCAGCATCAAGGTGCAGATGTGGGAGCCGTCAACGTCAGCATCAGCCATGATAAAGATTTTGTGGTACCGCACCTTGTTGATGTCAAATTCATCGCCAATTCCCGTGCCCAGTGCCGTCACAACCGGCATCAGCTTGTCGTTGCCGTAAATGCGGTCGGCGCGGGCTTTTTCCACGTTCAGCATCTTGCCCCACAGCGGCAGGATTGCCTGGATGTTGGAATCACGCCCCTGCTTGGCAGAGCCGCCAGCAGAGTCACCCTCGACGATGAAGATTTCGGTCTTGGCGGGGTCATTCTCGTGGCAGTCTGCCAGTTTGCCCGGCATACGGTTGCTTTCCAGCGCACTCTTGCGGCGCACCAGGTCGCGGGCCTTTTTGGCTGCGGCACGGGCGCGGGCTGCCTGGGTCACCTTTTCAAACACAGCCTTGGCAACAGCAGGGTTTTCTTCCAAAAATTCGCTGAGCTTGTTGTACACAATGTTGGAAACCAGCGTCTTGATGTAGGTGTTGCCCAGCTTGGCTTTGGTCTGGCCCTCAAACTGCGCTTCCTGCAGCTTGACGGAAACAACGGCGATCATGCCTTCGCGCACATCGCTGCCCTGCCAGTTTTCATCCTTTTCCTTCAGGTAGCCCTTGGCACGGCCAAATTCGTTAAACACGCGGGTCAGCGCGGTTTTCAGGCCTTCCTCGTGGGTGCCGCCCTCCGGGGTGTGCACGTTGTTGGCAAAAGAAAGGATCAGCTCGTTGTAGCTGTCGCAGTACTGCAACGCAACTTCGGCCACAGCGCCGTTGGCTTCGCCTTTCATATAGATGACCTGCGGGTGCAGCGGGGTCAGGTCGCGCTTTTCATACAGATACTGCACAAAGCTGCGCACGCCGCCCTCATAGCACATGGATTCCTGCGGCGGTACACCGTCGTTTTTCTCAATGCTTTCGGGGCGCTCATCCGTCAGGGTAATGCGCACACCGGCGTTCAGGAAGCTTTCTTCCCGCAGGCGCTTGAGCAGGATCTCATAATCGTATTCGGTGGTTTCGGTGAACATTTCCGGGTCTGGCTTAAAAGTAACGGTGGTACCCGTAGATGCCGCCACACCGATCTTTTTCAGGTCTCCATCCGGTTTTCCGCGCTTGAAACTCTGCTCGTACTCGGCGCCGTCACGGCGCACATGCACAACCAGCCATTCGCTCAGCGCGTTTACAACGCTGGCGCCGACGCCGTGCAGACCGCCAGCCACTTTGTAGCCGGAATCCTCGCCGCCAAACTTGCCGCCGGCATGCAACACGGTATACACAACCGTGACAGCCGGGATGCCCAGTTTGGGCTGGATATCCACCGGGATACCGCGGCCGTTATCACTGACTTCAATGATATTGCCCGGCTTGATGGTCACTTCAATATGGGTGCAATACCCGGCCAGAGCTTCATCGATGGAGTTATCCACGATTTCATAAACCAGATGATGCAGACCGGAAGGGCCTGTGGAACCGATATACATGCCGGGGCGCTTGCGCACAGCTTCCAGCCCTTCCAGGACCTGGATCTGCGCGCCGCCGTACTCATGGTCGGTCGCCGTTTCGCGGTTGGTTTCGGTGATGATTTCTTCTGACATGAACTTTCCTCCCATTTCTTACGAGGTGCGGGGATTTCGGCAGCTTTTTTTCAAAAACTTAAACCGGCATTTCTGCCGTTATCAGGGTAAAACCTGCCCTTTGGTATATCTGGGGTGCATTTTTGTATCTGTAAAAATTATAGACGCTTTTTTGTCCGCCTAACGTTTTTCTGCAGTTTTACTGCCCCATATCAAACTTTGCCGCGCGGTTGCGGATGGCGGCGGTGGATATCTGGGTAATATAAACCGTATCATCGGGGAAATCTGTCAGGACAAAGCTTTTTGGCATACTGCCGCTCACATCCACAACAGCCCCTTCCTGCTGGGCATGCCGCAGGAATTCATCGGTAATCTTTGCCTTCTGGCCCGCATCAGTTGCGGTATCCAGGTCAAACACCCCGATGACGTCCCGCGTATTTACGATAAAATCCTGACCTAAGTGAAGATACATGATAATTAGTAATGAGAAATTAGGAATTGGAGGCAGAACAAACTGCCGGGTTTGTCTTTTGGGGATCACGGTTCAGGAATGGGATGGCACTCTGCGCCGCCCTTTGGTCGTCTTAAAATTCAGAAATTTTATTTCCGCATCGCGTCAATTTTTGCAATGTTTTCATTTTGAACTTTGCATTCATCAGCGCTTATTTTAAGACTGCGTTTTACTTTTAGTTTTCTATTATTATAAAGATGATTAAAAGTTTTTTCCGGTTCCCTTTTTTTCAAAAAAGGAAACAAAATCCCCCGTAAAGCAAAACCTCAACCCTCCCGCACGGTTCCGTGGTCCACAAAGACCAGCTTGCCGTTGGTTCGGGCAAAGGCGGCGGAATCGCAGGTGGTCACAAATGTCTGCTTGTCCTCAATGCGGGTCAATAGATACGTCTGGCGTGCGTCATCCAATTCACTGAGCACATCATCCAGCAGCATCACCGGATGTTCGCCCAGCACCTCGCCCGCCACGCTGGCTTCCGCCAGCTTCATGCTCAGCACCGCACTGCGCTGCTGGCCCTGGCTGCCATAAATTTTTCCCGGCTGGCCGTCAATTAAAATTTCCAGGTCCTCGCGGTGGGGCCCCGTCAGGCAAAAGCCTGCCCGCAGCTCGGTGTTTTTCACCTCGCGCAGCTTGGCCGCCAGCGCTTCCGGGCTGCCCGGGTCGCAGCAGGGGCAATATTGGATCTCCAACTTTTCTGCCCCGCTGGAAATATCACGGTAGTTCGCCGCTGCCGCCGGGGCCAGCTGGTCCAGATACCCCGCACGCCGCCGCATGACTTCGCAGCCATAGGTCACAAGCGCTTCGTTGTAGGTTTCCAGCAGAACATCCCCGCCGGGGGTGATGTCATACGCTTTCAGCAACGCATTTTTCTGCGCTACCACGCGTAAATACCGCCGTTCCGCCGCCAGGTAGCCGGGGTACAGCTGGCAGAGCGCGGCATCCAGGAAATGCCGCCGCCCTTCCGGCCCGCCTTTGACCAGGCTCAGATGGTTGGGGTCAAACGCCACCGCCGTAAAAGTTCCTGCGATCGAAGCAGCTCTTCCGCGGTCGGCTCCGTTCAGACGTACCGTCCGGCCGGGGCGCTGGGTTCCTTTGGCGCCAACGGTCAACCGTATTTCCTGGGGGCGGTCTCCCGCTTCAAATGCGGCCTCCAGCACGGCAAAGTCAGCGCCACGCCGGATCAGCTCGGCGTCCTTTGCCCCACGGAAGCTTTTGCCCCCAGTCAGCAGCCAGACGGCTTCCAACAGGTTGGTTTTGCCCTGCCCGTTTGCCCCGCACAGAACCGTCAACTGCGGGGCGGGTTCCAAAACAGCGGCGGATAAATTGCGATAATCCGTCACCGCAAGGCGGTTCAGCCGCATCAGCAGCCCTCCGCGATCTGAACCTGGCGGCCTTCCAGCTCCACCACATCGCCCGGCACGCATTTTTTACCGCGCATGGTGCAGGGTTCCCCGTTCAGCTTCACTTCTCCGCCCTGGATCAGCTCCTTGGCTTCGCCGCCCGTTTCACACAGGCCGGCAAATTTCAGCAGGGCATCCAATTTGATAAATTCCGTGTGGATTCGTACTTTTTCCATCGTATCAGCCTTCATTCTTAAAGCGTACCGGCAGCACCAGGTAAATAAAGTCTTCGCCCTCCACCGGCAGGACCTTTACCGGGCTCAAGGGGCCGTTGATCTCCAGGCGCAGCTTTTCGCACTTGGAATAGCGCAGCGCATCCAGCAGGTAGCGGTTGTTGAACCCGATTTCCATGGAATCGCCTTCCATGTTTTCCGGCGTAAACTCATCCACCACCTTGCCCAGCGGGGTCTGGCAGCGCACAGTTACTTTATCCGGTGCAAAATTGATGCGCAGCGGGTTCTTCAAACGATCGGTAATAATCAAAGAAGCACGTTCCAGCGTATCAATAAAGCTCTTGCAGTCGATCACGACCTTGGTGCGGCTCTCTTTGGGAATCACGCTCTCATAATTCAGGAACTCGCCCTCGATCAACCGGCTCATGATGGTGTAGCCGTTGGTAGTGAACACCACATAGCGGCGGTTTGCATCAATTTTGACCGGTTCGTCCGGCCCGCCGGTGATTTTCAGCAGCTCCTGCAACGTTTTTGCCGGAATGATAATGCGGATATCGCGGGTGCATTCCACATCCCGCTTAATGATGGCCAGGCGGTAACCGTCCAGAGCCACAACCGTCAGGCGGCCCGGCTCGATCACGAACAATTCACCGGTGTGTGCGGGCTTCTTATCTTCCACAGCGACCGCATAGATGGTCTTTTCGATCAGCTCGCGCATCATCGAAGTCGGAATGGTCATGGTATTTTCGGCTGCCGTGTTGGGCAGGCTGGGGTAATCGCTCGCGTTCATGGCGGGGATCTCAAACTCTGCCACGCCGCCAGAAATAATTGCCATACCTTCGTTATTCAGCTCCACCGATACGGTGCCGGACGGCATACGGCTGACCATGGAGCCAAACAGCTTTGCTTCCAAAACCGTCTCGCCGGGTACCTGAACATTGCACTCAATGTTGGTGGTGATGCCCATTTCCATATCGTAGCCGGTCAGCGTCAGCTGGAACCCTTCGGCTTTCAGGTAAATGCCCTCCAGCACGGGGATCGCCGCGCGGTTGGTGATGGCGCGGGAAACGCCGTCGATCGCAGCAGACAGCAGCGACTTGTCACATTCAAACTTCAATGTTGTCACCTCGTATATAATCACTAAACTTACAGAAAACTGTGAAGCGTTGTAGCCTGGCAGACGGTTCAGAAATCTGAAATATTCGCTTTGTATAATCCTTATTTGCTGATGGGCCTGACAGTGCAGAACACGTAAAATTTCAGGATAAACTAGATACTTTGATAGTCATAGTAGTAGGCTACGTTGAATCTGTGGAAAAGCTTGAAACCTCTGATTCCGAAGCAATTTTTGAGGACCTGGCTTTCCGTAAAACCTCGTGGAAAGAAAGATCTCAAATGTGGAAAACCTGACCTTTCAACCTGCTCTGTGGAAAATCCGTGTTAATTGTTGAAAAATCAGTTGAAAATGTTGAAAGTGGAAAACTGCTGTCGGAACCCGGAATATCCGTTTTGAAAACCCGGAAAAGGCATGACGTGTTCTGTATATTCATGTATAAATATACAGAACGCCGGGCGTTTCATTGTCAACCTGCAGCATGCATCAGGCACGGATGTTCTTCATGATGTCGTCCACGGTCTCCTTCAGGTGGCGGTCCTTGCCGATGTTCTTCTCCATCGTATTGATGGAGTACACAACGGTGGAATGGTCACGCTGGAATTCGGAACCGATGGCTTCCATGCTCATACCGGTGATCTCGCGGATGATATACATCGACATCTGGCGGGCGGCACTCACATTGGCACTGCGCTTTTTCCCGCGGATGTCGGAGGGAATCACATTATAGGTGCGCGCCACTTCGTTGATGATCTTTTCAATCGTAACGGGGATGGGCTGGGTATCATTCAGTGTATCCTTGATGGCGGTCGTCGTCACGCCGATGCAGGGGGCAATACCCTCCAACATATAGTAGGCGTTCAGCTTTTTCACTGCGCCCTCCAGCTGGCGGATGTTCTGCTTCAGATGGTTGGCGATGTATTCCGCAACGTCATCAGGCAGATCCAGATTCAGCAATTCGGCCTTGCGCTTGACGATCGCCACACGGGTTTCGAAATCAGGCGGCTGGATATCCGCCGTCAGGCCCCACTCGAACCGGGTGCGCAGACGCTCTTCCAGGCTCTTGATCTCCTTGGCCGGCCGGTCGGACGCCAGCACGATCTGCTTGCCGGCATTATGCAGCGTATTAAAAGTATGGAAAAACTCTTCCTGCGTTGATTCCTTGCCCGCCAAAAACTGGATATCGTCGATCAGCAACACATCGGCTTCGCGGTATTTCTGGCGGAACTGTTCGGTCGTTGCCATTTTGACCGCGGTGATGATCTCGTTGGTAAACTTTTCGCAGTCCACATAGACGATATTGTAGTCCGGATGGTTTTTGTGGATCTCGATCTGAATCGCGTTCAGCAGATGCGTTTTGCCCAGACCGGACGGTCCGTAAATGAACAGCGGATTGTAAGCGCCGGATGGGTTTGCCGCAACCGCCTGCGCCGCCGCAAAAGCAAATTGGTTGGACGGGCCGCGGATGAAGTTTTCAAAGGTGAAATCATACCGGCCCGAGGGCAGGCTGGCTTCATCCATTGGGCGTTTTTCTTTGGCAGCCTCTGGTTCAGGCTGCGGCACAGTGAACTTGACCTCAACATCAAAGCCAAGTACAGCCTTAAACGCATCCTTCAGCAGACCCGTATAACGGTCAGACACGATCTTACAGATAAAATCATTGCGGACTTCCAGCGTGATGCAGTTGGAATTTTCAAAGCTGACCGCTTTCAGCCCGCTGATGTAATACTGGTACGTCGCGTCGGCAGTATGTTCGCGGCAATAGGCTTTGGCCGCGTCCAGTACGTCGTTGAATGAATCCATGGATACTCCCCACTTTTGTGTTAGTCAAGGCAATGCACTGCCGCCCCGCAGGCTGCCGCCCAATTTTTGCAAACAAAACACAAGCTGCCCCCCATTATAAAGTAAGAGCGCCGCATCGTTCCACAAAATTCCGGCTGCATCCGGCAGGGTATTGCTGCACGGCCTAAAATTCTTGGGCAGGCGGGCGGAGCATGCAGCAGCCGGCGGCTGCGGGGAAGATGTTGCCTTTCCCGGTCCGCCAAAACCGCTGTGTCAACCCGCGGAAAGCAGGCCCGAAAGCCCGCTCTGCCGATTTTTAGACACAGAGATACAGATATAGTATAGCATAAATTTACCCCCAATACAATTATAATAGGGTACAATTTTCCACGATATGGGCAATAAAAGTTGAAAATTTGGCAAAAAATGCAGGTTTTGAACCAACATTCCACCAAATCCACACCTCACAGCGGGCTCGTTTGCATCTATTTGTCCGCTGGGCCCGCCCGCGCAGAGCGCAAAATCCAATCCTTTGCGCCTGGCATTGGATCATCGCGTGGATTTTTTCGCGGTTTGCTATTGACAAACTTGCCGTCCTTGCGCTATAATCAAAGTCTGCAAGGCTGCCCCTGTATCTACGGGCATTTGCCAAGCGTAAATCGCCAAAAAATGCCCAGTATTGGGGAAACTTTGAAGGAGGGAATACGAAATGAAGCAGACTTTCCAGCCGAAGAAGCGTCAGCGCAGCCGCGTTCATGGCTTTTTGAAGCGCATGGCTTCTAAGAACGGCCGTAAGGTGCTGGCCCGCCGCCGTGCTAAGGGCCGCAAGAACCTGACCGTCTGATTTTTCAGGCACAGGTTTCGCAAACACATGCAAACAAAGGCTGCTGATTTCTTGTCAGCGGCCTTTTTTGCTAGGATGTACTGGAAAAAAGCCAAAATTTGGAGCATTTTCACAAAGGCAAACCCGTTTTTTCGGCGTTTTGCCTTGGCCTATAACAGTTCCGGTGCACCATCCATTCCCACTCCCTGCACGTATTAAGCCGTGCAGGCCATACAATCCTACCATGCCGGAGGAACCCCGCCATGCGCTATCGAACCCTGACCAAAAATAAGGAATTTTCCCGCATTTATGCCCGCGGCAAAAGCTATGTTCACCCCAATCTGGTGCTGTATGTGGCCAAAAACCGGCTGGGCTATACCCGCATCGGACTGACCGCCACTAAAAAGGTGGGCCATGCCGTGCAGCGCAACCGTGCGCGGCGTATTATGCGCGCAGCACTTTCGGAACACCTCTCGCAAAATATCGGCGGATATGATATAATCTTAGTAGCGCGTGCCCGCACGCCCTACCTGAAAAGCACCCAACTGAGCAAAACACTGGCGGGCCTGATGCGCAAAGCCGGCCTGCCGGATAAAGCTGCCGCGGTGCCGCAGCAGCCCGCGGCCAAACCGCAGCCGAACGGTGCACCGGAGTGATCAGCCGGGTGCTGATTGCCCTGGTGCGCGGCTACCAGAAGGTCATTAGTCCGCTGCTGGGGCATAACTGCCGGTTTACCCCAACCTGCAGCCAGTATATGATCCAGGCTATCCAGGTGCATGGCCCGGCCAAAGGCCTGCTGCTGGGCCTGTGGCGCATTCTGCGCTGCAATCCCTTTGGCAAGTACGGCTATGACCCCGTGCCGGAAAAGGGGCGCTGGATGAACCCAGAGCGGAAGCTGTTCAGAGAAAAGCGATAAGGCTGAATTAAACTAAATTAAAAAGAATAAAGGCACAGCAGGTGCCAGCCACCATTGTTCATTATTCTTTCTTAATTATTCTCTATTACTCTCGCCTCTCATGTCTTCTCACCGCACGGCGAAGACCTTCTTTATAAAATAAATGCCCTGCGTGCGGGCAGGGCGGAAGGATAGAATATGGGATTCCTCGCAATGATCCTGGGACCGCTGATGCGTATGCTGTATCAGATGATCCCGAACTTCGCCGTCACGATGATTGTTTTCACCGTGATCATCAAACTGCTCATGCTTCCGCTGATGATCAAACAGCAGAAGTCCATGGCCAAGATGTCGGTGTTTACACCGATGATCAATGAAATCCAGCAAAAGTACAAGAACAACCAGGAAAAAATGCAGGAGGAAATGCTCAAGTTCCAGCAGGAGTATGGCTACTCCCCCACTGCAGGCTGCCTGCCGATGCTTGTCAATATACTGGTCCTGTTCGGCATGGTGGAGGTTGTTTACCGCCCTGTGCAGTACATTCTCGGCATCCCCAAGGACGCCATCAGCGCCGCCTGCACCGCACTTGGTATTGCCAACAACGGCGCAGCGGCCCAGACCGGCCTGATCGAAGCAATCCACGCCGGCCTTGCCAGTGGTGTGGATACCGGCCTGACTACCGAGCAGCTCAGCTCCATTGCCAACTTTAACACCAGTTTCCTTGGCATGGATATGTGCACCATCACCGGCTTCAGCTTCAGCCTGATCATGATCTTCCCCATCATCGCTGCGGTTACCATGTGCATCTCCCAGGTGCTCAGCACCAAGATGTCCGGCCAGCAGGCCCAGATGCAGGGCAGCATGAAGGTCATGATGTGGGGCATGAACATCATGTTCGTCTTCATGTGCTTCCAGATGCCTGTCGGCTTCTCCCTGTACTACGGCACCTCCAACATCTTCATGATGCTGCAGACCGTGCTGACCTACAAGGTGTATAACCCCGAAAAGTTCAAGGCTCAGTACGAAGCCGAAGTTGCCGCCAAGCGCGCCGCCAAGAAAGAGATCAAGACCGTTACCGTCGAAGAAGGCGGCAAAAAGGTCGAAAAGAACGTCAACAAGCGTCAGCTGGACCAGATGCGCCTTGAATACGCCCGCAAGCTGGATGCCGAAAAGTACGCCAATGACCGTACCGTCCCCCTGACGGACGAGCAGCGCGCCGAGATGGAAGCCCAGAAGGCCCAGAAAGGCAAAAAGAAGAAGTAAGACCGCCCTATAAAGAAGGAGGTAGTAATCATGCGTGAATATGTTGCAACCGCCAAAACGGTGGAAGAAGCCATTCAGCTGGGCTGCGAAGCGCTCAGCGTTGACCGTGAAGACCTGGGTGTGAGCTATGAGATCCTGGAAATGCCGCAGAAAACCGGCTTCCTGGGCCTGAAAGTGACCCCTGCAAAAGTAAAAGTTACCGTGGAAACTGCCGATACCGAGCCGGAAACCACGCCTGCTGCCCCGGTGGCCGCTGCTGAACCCGAACCCGCCCCGGCAGAAGAAGCGGCCGAACAACCCGCGGCAGAGGATGCTGCCCCGGCGGAAGCTGAGACCCCGCTGGATATTGCCGCTGACCCCCGCCTGCAGGCTGCGGTGGATTACCTGACCCCCATCTTCCACCTGATGGGCGTGAAGGAGTTCACCTTTACCGCAGGCAAAAAGGGAGAAGCTACCATTCTGCATGTTGAGGGTGCCCACCTGGGCGCACTCATTGGCCGCCGCGGCGAAACGATGGAGAGCCTTTCCTATCTGGCAAGCCTGGTGGTCAACCGGATGGAAGGCCCTTACGTCAAGCTGGGCATCGATGTGGGCGGCTACCGCAATAAGCGCGAAGATGACCTGACGGCCTTGGCTGTGCGCATTGCCAACCGTGTGATCCGCACCGGCTGCTATTACGAGATGGAGCCGATGAACCCCTACGAGCGCCACATCATCCATACCGCTGTGGCCGAGATCGAGGGCGTACGCAGCGAGAGCAAGGGCGAAGGCCCCGACCGCCGCGTGGTGATTTATTCCACCGACCCCAACGCCAGTAACCTGCCGGATCGTGATGCACCGCGCGGCCGCCGCAGCGGCCCCAACCGCGGCAATCGCAATGGCCGCAGCTTTAACGGCAACCGCGGCCCCCGCAACGATAACCGCCGCGGCGGTGGTTACCGCGGCAACAGCAGCCGTCCCCCGCGTGATAACCGCGGTGGCAGCCGCAATGGCGGCCGCGGCTATGGCCGCCCGTCCAGCGTGCCGGAGCGCGAATTTGCCAGCGCCCCGCGTGATCCCAACGCCCGCCCGCAGGCCCCGGCCCGCACCGCGCGCATCCATGATGGGGATGATTTTGACATGTTCGGCAAGATCGAACTGTAAGATCCAGCGCAAAATCAGCATTTGAAAAAGAGCAGCGTTTTTGCCATGCGGCAGAAGAAACGCTGCTCTTTTTGTACAGATAAAAACGCTGGAGAGATTGCAGGAAACGATCGGACAAAAGCTGTCCAACCACCACAGTGCGCCATTTCTCGCTTTGTTCCGTGTTGCGGGCAGGCAAAAGGACGCTCTGGCAGGTAATGGTGTGCTGGAACAACGCCATGAACCGAGTGAACACAATGCTGACCACGATTTGCAGCAGGTCAATCAGCCGCCCGGCCCCTTGATCACGAACTGGCTGCAACTGGAATGTGGTATACGATCAAGGTCAGGTTGGCAAAATCCCGTCCGGTCCCCTGGCTGACGGTGCAATGTACGCCCCCGGCGGCTGCCAAAGCCCCGTGCTGTGCGCGGGGGCTTTTTCTTGTGCCAGCTGCCGCCTTGTGCTACAATACTGGTATATTTTGCAGCGGCATTGCCCGCTGCCCGTGGAACATTGAAGGAGGAAACCCCATGCCTGCCATTACTGTGCGCGGCGTAACGCTGCTGCCCCCGCGGGACACTGCCCCGACCAACTTTAAGATCCTGGTACCCGTTATGGCCAACGACCTTTCCAACGCTGCCGCCGCTGGGGCGGCTGGGGACGTGGTAGAGCTGCGTTTGGATGCCCTTTCGATATTGGATGCTCCTAACGTGCAAAACGTGCTGTACGCCGCCCGTGCCGCCATTGGGCAGGGTGTTCCTCTACTGGCCACCATCCGAACCAAAAAAGAGGGCGGTCTGGCCGATCTCACCGATGCCGCATACGGCGAACTCGGCACTGCTATCTGCCACAGTGGCCTGGCGGATCTGCTGGATGTCGAAGCCAGCACGGCTCCGGCGGTCATTGCTGCCATCCAGCAGCAGGCGCGGGAAAGCGGCGTAAAAACCGTGTTCAGCAGCCATAACTTTGCCGAGACTCCGCCCATCGAAACGATGGTCAACACCCTGACTGATATGGTCCGCCGCGGGGCAGATATCGCCAAGCTGGCCGTAATGCCCCACACCCCGGCGGATACCGCCCGCCTGCTGGAAGCCACCGCCCAGGCGGCTGCAGCCACTGGGAACGATACCCCGCTCATCACCATGTCCATGGGCCAGCAGGGGATGGTCAGCCGCATCTGCGGCGCAGCGTTTGGCAGCTGTGCAGGCTTTGCCACGGCAGGCGTTTCCAGCGCACCGGGCCAGCCCGCCGCCCCCGCCCTGCGCACGGCGCTGGACGCCCTGGGTGCCATGCTGGGTTGAATCGTCCTGAAAAAACAAAGGCAACACCGCACAATTCCCGCCTTGCGGCTTAAGCACTGCTCCGGCGGCTGCGGCACGGCATCTGCGTTGCCAAAATGCTCGATAATGTCGGG
>OGPR01001942.1_pt1 | contig 15505 bp, 10 predicted proteins | sample 1552981 | NCBI WGS metagenome assembly OGPR01 (sample SAMEA2580260, study PRJEB22360) | human gut metagenome | biome: human gut; feature: human-associated habitat; material: faeces | place: Denmark | collected 2008/2010 | reverse complement strand
CGCTGCCGGTGCCTGCCCGGTGGGGGCGTTTCAGGCGGTAGTGGGCTCTTCCAAGTTCCGCTTTTCCTACTACATCACCGGCATTCTCATCCTTTTCGGGGTGCTGCTGGGACGGTTCATCTGCGGTTTCCTCTGCCCGTTCGGGTGGTTTCAGGAGCTTTTGCACAAGATTCCCTCTCCCAAGCTTTCCACCAAAAAGCTAAAGCCGCTGCGCTATTTAAAGTATGCGGTGCTGCTGGTCATGGTGGTGCTGCTGCCATTGCTGGCGGTCAATGAGCTGGGCATGGGCGACCCCTTCTTCTGCAAATATCTCTGCCCACAGGGCGTGCTGGAAGGCGCCCTTCCCCTCTCCCTGACCAATGCTGGCATCCGCGCCGCGCTGGGCAAGCTGTTCACATGGAAAGCCTGCATTCTGCTGGCAGTCATTATGGGCAGCGTGGTGTTCTACCGCCCCTTCTGCAAGTGGCTGTGCCCGCTGGGCGCGTTTTATGCGCTGCTGAACAAGGTCTCGCTGTTCCAGATGCGTGTAGACACCCACAAATGCGTCTCCTGCGGCGCCTGCGCAAGGGCCTGTAAGATGGACGTAGACATTACCAAGACCCCCAACCACGCCGAATGTATCCGCTGTGGGATGTGTATGAAAGCCTGCCCCACGGACGCCATCCAGTACAAGTTCGGGCTGGGAGACCAATCAAACACCGAAACAGCAAAGGAGTAAAACCATGAAATTCAACCGTGTAACCGCACTTTTGCTCAGCCTTACGCTGGCTTTCAGCCTTGCCGCCTGCGGGCAGGGCGCGTCCTCTGCATCTTCTGCATCCTCTTCTTCTGCCGCTTCCTCTGCGGCAGCGGAAACCAAGACCGAAGAGCAGCTGCTGGCCGAGGAAAACGAGATCCTTTCCGCAAACGATGCCCTGTGGGAGAAGGTGTTCGCTTCCATGGACAAAAACATGACTGAGACCACCCTCAGCACGAACTACGGCGATTTTCTGCGCAGCTCCGTGGAAAAGACAAAGGACCAATTCTCGGATGAGGAGTACAAGACCCTGACCGCCGATGCGGAAAAAATCCGTGCCATCGAGGAGCAGATTGCCACCCTTGCCCTCGCGGACGCGGCCGCTTCCGGCGCTGCCGCACAGGACACTGCCTTCCCCCAGTTTGAGGGCAGCGATTTAGAGGGCAACCCGGTGGACAACAGTCTGTTTGCGGGCAACGCCTTTACGGTGGTGAACTTCTGGTTCAACGGCTGCAAGCCCTGCGTAGAGGAACTGGACGACCTGAACGCCCTGAACGAGAAGGTCAAGGCACAGGGCGGCGAGGTTGTCGGCATCAACACCGAGACGCTAGACGGCAACCAGCAGGGCATTGATGCCGCCAAAAAACTGCTGGCTGCAACGGGCGCAAGCTACCGCAACATCTACTTTGCCTCCGGCAGCGACGCCGGCAAGTTTGCGCTGAACATCATGGCCTTCCCCACCACCTACGTTTTTGACCGGGACGGCAACGTTGTGGGCCAGCCCCTGCTGGGCGGCATCGACAAGGAAGAAAACCTTGCCGCCCTGCAAAAAAATATTGACGCTGCCCTTGCCAAGGACAACGCCAAATAAGCTATTCTCCCCTGCCACGGAAATCAACTTTTAGAGTTCGTCCCAGAGCAGCCGGATGAGGGGCAATTTCCCGTAAGCTGCTGCTCGTTTGCGCCCTCATCAGTCACCTGCGGTGACAGCTTCCCCCACGGGGGAAGCCTTCAGACTTACCCCAGCGCCGCAATGCTCTCCTTGATCTTGGCGGCCTTGTCCTGGGCGGCAGCCAGCTTGGCGCGGGTCTCCTCGACGAGCTTCGCCGGGGCCTTCTCGACGAACTTCGGGTTGTTCAGCTGGTTCGTGAACATGCCCAGCTCCTTCTCGGCCTTGGTCAGCTCCTTGTTCAGGCGGGCCAGCTCCTTGTCGCGGTCAATCAGCTCCATCATCGGGATAAAGCCCTTCGCGTCGGGGGTCGCCACGTTGACCATGCCGTCGGTGCTGCCCTCGTACTTTGCCGTGACCGTCACGTCGGTGGCAAAGGCAAAGCGGGCCAGATACGCGCCGCCCTTCTCAAACGCGGCGGGGGAGGCAGTCTCAATGACCATGCTCGTCTTTTTGGCGGGGTGGACGTTCATCTCGGCACGCATGGCGCGGACAGCCTTGATGTAGTCCATCAGCTTTTCAAAGTCGGCACAGTCCTCGGCCCAGACCTTCATGTTCTCGTCGCCGGGCCACTTCTCGTTCATGATGGTCTCGGCGCTGCCGGGCAGAGCCTGATAGATCTCCTCGGTGATGAACGGCATGAAGGGGTGCAGCAGCTTGAGCGCCTTGTCCAGCACGTAGACCAGCACCTTGCGGGCCGCGTCGGCGGCTGCCGCGTCCTCGCCGTTCAGGCGTGTCTTGCAGATCTCGATATACCAGTCGCAGTAGACCTCCCAGATGAAGTTCTCGACCTTCTCGGCGGCCAGACCCAGCTCGTACTTGTCGAGGTTGGCGGTAGCCTCGGCGGCGACCTTGGCAAGCTCGGACAAAATCCACTTGTCGCTCATGTCGAGCAGGCTTTCCTCGGGCAGACCCGGCTCAAAGTCCTCGGGCAGGTTCATCTGCACAAAGCGGGAGGCGTTCCACAGCTTGTTGGCAAAGTTGCGGCAGGCAAGGACCTTTTCATCGCTGTAGCGCATATCGTTGCCTGCAGTGGAGCCGATGATCAGCATCATGCGCAGCGCGTCCGCGCCGTACTGCTCAATGACCTCCAGCGGGTCAATGCCGTTGCCCAGGGATTTGGACATTTTGCGGCCCTGGCTGTCGCGGACAATGCCGTGGATCAGTACCGTGTCAAACGGTGCCTTGCCGGTGTAGGCCAGACCCGAGAAGATCATGCGGGACACCCAGAAGCCTATGATGTCATAGCCGGTGACCAGCGTGTTCGTGGGGTAGAAGTAGTTGTAATCCTCGGCGTTCTCGTTGGGCCAGCCCAGCGTGGAGAACGGCCACAGGGCAGAGCTGAACCAGGTGTCCAGCGTGTCGGGGTCCTGGGTCATGTTGGAGCTGCCGCACTTGGGGCAGGTGCAGGGGGCTTCCTTGGCCACGACGGTCTCGCCGCAGTCGTCGCAGTACCAGGCGGGGATCTGGTGGCCCCACCACAGCTGGCGGCTGATGCACCAGTCACGGCCGCCCTTCATCCAGTTGATATAGTTCTTGGTGAAGCGCTCGGGCACGAACTTGATCTCGCCCTTCTCGACGCTCTCGATGGCGGGCTTGGCCAGCGGCTCCATCTTGACGAACCACTGCTTGGAGACCATCGGCTCAATGACCGAGTGGCAGCGGTAGCAGGTGCCCACGTCGTGGGTCAGCGGCTCGGTCTCCTTCAGCGCACCGCAGGCCTCCAAATCGGCCAGAATGGCCTTGCGGGCCTCCAGCGCGGTCATGCCGGCATACTTGCCGCAGTCCAGCACGTCCGGCTCGTCGGCGGCAGCGCGGCCCGCCGCCTTCTCGGCATCGACGGCGGCCTTGTCGGCAGCATCGCCCGCCTGCTCCAGGTACTGGTTGCACTCGGTCACAAAGCCAAAGACAGCACCCATGGCACCGGCGGTGTTAAAGTCGTCGTCCATGCACTCCTTAAAGGTGGCACGGGTCTCGGCGGCCTTGGCGGCAAACGCCTCGGATGCTGCCTCATCGGCATCGGCCGTCGCATGGTTCGCGGCCCAGCGCAGGTTCTCGACCGTACCGGCGATACGCGTGAGCGAGTTCTCGGCACCCTCCAGGCGCTCCCAAGAAAAGTCGAGCGGCGAGCGATAGCTCGTCTGCAGCATCAGCAGGCGCAGGGCGGCGGCGGAGTGCTGCTCGAGGACCTCGGCCAGCGTAAAGAAGTTGCCGAGCGACTTGGACATCTTCTCGCCGTCTACCAGCAGCATGCCCGTGTGCATCCAGGTGTTGGAGAAGCCCTGGTGCCAGGCGCAGGTGGCCTGAGCGCACTCGTTCTCGTGATGCGGGAAGGCAAGGTCGGAGCCGCCGCCGTGGATGTCGATCGGAGTGCCCAGGTAGCGATGCACCATGGCGGCGCACTCGGTGTGCCAACCGGGACGGCCCTCGCCCCAGGGGCTCGGCCAGCTGGGCTCGCCGGGCTTGGCGGCCTTCCACAGGGCAAAGTCGAGCGGGTCGTTCTTGTCCTCGTTCTCCTCGATGCGTGCGCCAACCATAAGGTCGTCGATGTTGCGGCCCGAGACCTGGCCATAGTTGGGATCGCTGCGCACGGCAAAGTACACATCGCCGTTATCGGCGGCGTAAGCATGGCCCTGCTCGATGAGCGTCTTGATCATGGCGATCATGGGGCCGATCTCCTTGGTGGCGCGGGGGCGCACATCGGGATCGAGCACGTTGGCGGCGCGCATGACGCCGATGAACTTGTCGGAGAACTCCGTCGCGACCTCGGCGGCCGTACGGCCCTGCTCGTTGGCGCGCTTGATGATCTTGTCATCGACATCGGTGAGGTTCTGGGCAAACGTGACCTCGTAGCCGCTCGCGATGAGCCAGCGACGAATCACGTCAAAGCTGATGAACGTGCGGGCATTGCCGATGTGGATGTTGTCGTAGACCGTGGGGCCGCACACGTACATGCGGACCTTGCCGGACTCGATGGGCTGGAACTCTTCCTTTTTATGGGTAGCGCTGTTGTAGATACGCATTCGTTACTCCTTAACGGTTTTCTGTAGCAGGCAGACGGCCCAGGCGCCGATTCCCTCGCCCTGGCCTTCCCAACCGAGCTTTTCGGTCGTAGTGGCGGCGACGCCCACGTTTTCGACGTCAACGCCCAGGGCATGGGCAAGGTTGGCGCGCATGGCATCGCGGTGCGGAGTGATCTTAGGCTGCTGGCAGGCAATGGTGCAGTCGGCATCGACAAACTCAAAGCCCAGCTCACGCGCATAGTCCATTACGCGGGCAAGCAGCACCATCGAATCGGCACCCTCATAGGCGGGGTCGGTATCGGGGAATAGCTTGCCGATGTCTCCCCCGCGGCAGGCGCCCAGAATAGCGTCGGCCAAGGCGTGCGCGAGCACATCGGCATCCGAGTGGCCCAGCAGGCCGCGCTCGTAGGGAATGTCGACACCGCCGATGATACATCGACGCCCCTCCACCAGACGGTGGACGTCGTAGCCATGGCCAATGCGCAGGTTACTGAACATGGGAAAGGTCCTCTCCCTCGGCCATGCGGCCAAGCAGAATCGCGGTTACGGGACGCAGGTCCTCGGGCACCGTCACCTTAAGGTTATCGCGCGGGCTCTGGACGCAGCGGACGCGCCCACCCATGCGCTCGACCAGCGATGAATCGTCGGTACCGATAAAGCCCTCGGCAATCGCCGCGGCATGGGCGCGCTTCATGGCGTCGACACTAAAGATCTGGGGCGTCTGTGCAGCCCAATAAAGCTCACGCGGCGGCGTCTCGACGATATTGTCGCCATCGACGATCTTGAGCGTGTCGATCGCGGGCTGGCCGCACACGACACCGTCGAGCGAGCGGTCGCTCACGAGCACGTCGATAGCGTGGTCGATGGCCTCGGTCGTAATGAGCGGACGAGCGCCATCGTGAATGGCGACGTATTCAAAGCCCGCCGGAACCGCATGCACGCCGGCACGGGTGGAATCCTGACGGGTATCGCCGGCATCGGCAAAGCTGATGGGCGTGTCATAGTCAAACGGGTCGATGGCCAGGCGGCGCATCTCGGCACGGCGCTCGGCAGGACACACCACTACAATGTGGCCGACCTTGTCGCTACGATCGAACGCACGGATGGACCAGCTCATGAGCGGACGGCCCGCCACGTTAACGAGCTGCTTGCCGCCGGGATTTCCAAAACGCTGGCCGCTGCCGCCAGCAACGACCACGGCGCATACGGGCGCCATTATGCGTTCCCCTGTTTGGTGCCCTTCATGCGGTACAGCGAGTCCGCAAGAATGGCAGGGTTGTTGACGCCAAAGTCGCCCAGGCGCTCCGGATCCTCGCTGATGTCGTCCATGAGCTCCTGCAGCGAGCCATACTCGTCGACGATCTTCTCGGCCACGCCGTCGCGCACGACGGACACGCGCGAAAGCGTGCGCAGGCCCAGCGGCGTCATGACGGAGTCCTCGTCCAGGTCGTCATAGCCCAGAACTGCCGCCACGTGCTGCGGGTCGGATAGGTCCTTAGGCGTCATACGGGCAAGCTCGGCGCGGATCTTCTCGGCGTTGGCCTCAGAGGAATCGCTTGCGTAGTCGCGGATCATCAAGTCGTATTCGGTATCCATGCTGGAGCCCGCGAGCTGCTCGAGCTGCATCTGCACGAGCTTGCCCTGGTTACCCAGCTTGACGATGCAATCCTTAAGCTCGGTCTTTGCCTGTTGCATGATCTCGAAACTCGAGAAGATGCCAGTGATGTCGGCGAGCGTGACGTAGTCGTCGAGCTCAAGGGCCGTCAGGCGCAGCAAGGAGCGATCGAGCGACTGACGGGTGGTCTGGAGCGTGGCGACGAGCTGGTTGACCGAGCTCATGATGGTGGTGACGGGCTGGATCTCGTAGCTCTTGCCGTGGACGTACACGTTGACAACGGCGCGACGAGCCGAAACCGAGATCACGATGGCATCGGTGAGCACCGACATGCGAGCGGCAGTACGGTGACGCATGCCCGTCTCACTCGTGGCAAGCGAGGGATCGGGATTGAGGTGGAAGTTGGCGCGCAGGATCTGGGTGAGGTCGCCATCGATAACGATGGCGCCGTCCATCTTGGAAAGCTCGAACAGGCGGTTCGAGGTAAACGAAATGTTGAGCGGGAAGCCGTCGTTACCGGCAGCGAGCACGTTTTCGGTGTCGCCGACGCAGATAAGGGCACCCAGGTGACCGGCAATGATCATGTCGAGGGCGGTGCGGATCGGCTGGCCAGGTGCCGTCAGGCGAATGGCCTGTTCCATACGCTTTTGCAGCTCGTTCTTATCCAAGGCATCGCTCCCATCGTATACGCTCCATAAACGTCAATAAGTTTCTCACGGTTTGCCCCTGTGACGCCCGCAAAATCCGATGCTTACAGAATGAGCGAACACAGCTGAGAGCCCCAATCCAAATGAGCTGCTTATGTGGTAGCATCGGGATTCGCATAAATGGGGGAGTAGTCGCGTGGCCGGGTTCGCCTCCGGTGGCGCGGCAAGTCAACATACTGGCCGATGCGGCCTGGCTTGCCTTAATGAACGAGACTCGTGGCTGTGCGCGCAACGCGTACGCCACGGGTCTTTTTTGTTACTCCCCCAAGAGGTACACGCGGGTTCGCCCGCAGAGAGGGAGCCAGACTATGGGACTCGCAGAGCTCGCGTTGCTCGCCGTTGGCCTTTCGATGGACGCCTTTGCCGTTTCCATCTGCAAGGGCCTTGGCATGAAGAAGATCAACTTTAAAGTCGCCATGGTGCTCGGCCTGTTCTTTGGCGGCTTTCAGGCCGGCATGCCCGTAATCGGATGGGCGCTCGGCAGTCAATTCATGGGCATCATCGGACCCATCGACCATTGGATCGCCTTTATCCTTTTGGCCTTCATCGGCGGCAAAATGCTGTGGGAGGCCTTTACCGAGGACGAGGATGAGGACGAGGGCGACGGCAAGGATGCCGAAAAGATCAACCTGGGCGAGTACCTGATCCTCGCCATCGCCACCTCAATCGACGCCCTGGCCGTGGGCATCTCGTTCGCCGCGCTTTCGGTCGACATCGTCCCCGCCGTGTCGCTCATCGGCGTCACAACGTTTATCTTCTCCGTCGCCGGCGTAGCGATCGGCCACACCTTTGGCGCGCGCTACGAAAAACCCGCCACCATCGTGGGTGGCGTCGTGCTCATCCTCATCGGGCTTAAGATCTTACTTGAGCATCTGGGGATCCTCGCGATATAAAAAACGTCTCTCATAAGCCAACGTCAATGTAGGGGTCTCATGCAGAGTTTTGCATAATGCCTATTCGTGCAGACTTTTGCATGTCATACTGATATGCAAAAGTCTGCACGTTAGGAGATCGCCGTGGATACCCTTCCCATCACCACACCGCGCCAAGCTGGCATCTACGTGCGCCAGGCACGCGAGACTCAGGGTCTCACCCGTGCCGCCCTCGCAAAAAAGGCCAGTGTTTCGGAGCGTCTGCTCGCATCGCTCGAGCTAGGAGACGCCATCGGCATTCGACTCGACAAGTTGCTGGTGATTTTCGACGCTCTTGGACTGGCGCTCGCAGCACAAGGAGATATAAGCAAAACGAAAAATGAGCACCCAGTCGACGCCCCGCATGCTGATCAACCTTGCAGCACCTCCAGACGCCATCACGCCCAACGTCTTCATCATCGCAACCGTCGCAGCACAACCATTCCGGCTCTTGCAGATACCACCCTTACGTCCGAGCTCTACGACAGGGCCTTCGCCGATTTCGCCATGTCCAATCTCGGAGTCTCGATTGCCGCAAACGCATCTAACCAAACCAAGCCCGAAGGGAAATAGCCAATGGCCAGAACATCACTTCGGACCATTATTTGCGGCGTACCTGCGGGAACGCTCACGCAAGATGAGAACGGTCTTATCAGCTTTACCTACGATCATGACTATGACGGGCCAGCCCTATCGACCAACATACCCGTATCAAATCGCACATACGGCCAACAGGTCATGAATCCGTACTTGTTTGGCCTTCTACCCGACAGCGAGGACCAACGAAAAGCGATTGCCGCCGAATTCAACGTTAGGCCCAACAATCCCGTTGCGTTGCTCAGCCATATCGGACTCGACTGTCCGGGCGGAGTGCAGTTTTGTGCCGAAGAAGATGCCGACGCCGTCCTGCATCGCGCTGGCGACTACCGCCCTATAGACGACCACGAAATTGCTCTCCGTCTCAAGTCGATCAGAGATGACCGCGATGCATCGTGGATGGGTCTAGATGAAAGTTGGTCACTTGGAGGCAACCAGGGCAAGTTCGCGCTCGCGTTCATAAACGGCCGCTGGTGCGAATGCATGGGCTCCTCGCCCACGACGCATATTTTCAAAAATGGCGTTATCGGATTTAAACTCGAGGCTCTCAATGAGTTTGTCTGCATGAAAAGCGCCCAGCGCGCCGGTATCGCAACGGCAAACGTCGAATATCGTATGTTTGAGGACGAACCTGCCCTCATTGTTGAGCGCTATGACCGCGTGAAAGTCGAAGACGGAACGATCAGGCGCCTACATCAAGAAGACCTCTGTCAGGCACTTGGGGTGATGCCCGCCCAAAAGTACACAGCAGACGGCGGCCCGACCACCCGCGACATTCAAGAGCTCCTCGTAAATACGAGCCACCATCAACTTAACCTGTATCTGTTTACGCAGATACTGTTCTTCAACGCCATTATCGGCGCACCGGATGCGCACGCGAAAAACTATTCCCTACTCCTTGGAAACGACGGCGCAGCCATGATGGCTCGAATGTACGATGTCGCATCGGGGCTGGCATACGAGCGCATGCGCCGCCGGGCGCGTCTCGCCATGAGCGTTGGCGGCGAAAATCGTGTGGGGCGCATCGGTCCAGGCGCTATCCGTCGATACCACGGTATGGGCGACCCCGCGCTGGAGGCGGCGCTCATCGATGCCGGACTATCTGAGAAGTTTTGCTTTGCGACCATGATGGACCTCGCCTACGAGGTACCCATTTGCATGGACGAGGTCATGGACGAATACGCCGACCTGCCCGGCATGGCGGACCTGCGCGAGCATATGCTCGGCCCCGTCCGCGAAAACTGCCAGCGCACCCTCGACCTCATCAGGGCAGAAATGGACTAGGTGGCCGTAATTTCGCAATTATCAAACAAAAGAGATGGGGCACCCGTCGCAAAAGCTCAGATGCCCCCTCTCGTAATGTCATTTGCAATCCGCTAGCACGTGGCTCGAACTGCTGCTAGCGCGACCTTTACGCAGCAAGGCGCTTGAGGACGTCGATGAGCAGCTCGTAGAAGCGCTCGGCAGAAGCGAGCTCCATGCTCTCGTCCGGGGTATGGACATCGGAGAGCGTCGGGCCCACGGCGATGGCGTCCAGGCCGTGCAGAGCCTCGGCAAACAGGCCGCACTCAAGGCCGGCGTGAATGGACTCGATGCGCAGCTCGGAGCCAAAGAGCTCTCGATAGCTCTCGACAAAGACTTCGCGGACCGGCGAATGCTCGGCATAGCTCCAGCCGGGATACTCAAACTCAAACTTGGCGTCGAAGCCCAGGACATCGGCCAGCGTCTGCAGACGGTCCTTGAACTCGTTCTGCAGCGAGGTGATCGAAGAGCGCGGGGACAGCATGATCTTGACCTCGTCGTCAGAAGTGGCAACCACACCGATGTTGGAGGAAACCTCGACGGAGCCGTCGGTGGCGACGTTGCGGCGAATCACGCCGTTAGGGGCAAGACGCAGGGCGCGGATGAGGGCAAGCGCGGACTTCTGGTCCATGGCCTCGACCTCGGCGTCGTCGGCAATCTCGACGGTGCAGGTAAAGCCGGGGTCGAAGACCTCGAGCTCGGCAGTGACGTCGGCGATGATGCCCTTTGCGATCTGGGCCGCGGCCTCGGCGGCAGCGTGGTCGGCGTAGACCAGAACAGCCTTGCACTCACGGTTGATGGCGTTGTCCTTGGTGCCGCCGTTAAAGCTAACGATGGCGGGCTCGCCGGCAACCATCAGGCGGTCGATGATGCGGGCCATGATGAGGTTTCCGTTGCCGCGCTCCAGGTTGATATCACTGCCGGAGTGGCCGCCCAACAGACCGGAAATGTCGAGCGTGAGGGTGCTACCGGTCTTGTGCTCGCGCACGATGGGGCAGGTGTAGGTAACAACGACGCCGCCGGCGCAGCTCACAGTAGCAACGCCCTCCTCCTCGGAGTCAAGGTTAATCATGGTGCGGGCGCTAATCTGGGACTTGTCGAGCGTCTCGGCGCCGACCAGGCCGGTCTCCTCGTCGGTGGTGAATACGCACTCGAGGGCGGGGTGAACGATCGAATCGTCGTTGAGCACGGTAAGCATAAGCGCGACGGCGATACCATTGTCGGCGCCCAGAGTGGTGCCGTTAGCGGTGAGGACACCGTCCTTGACGACCAGGTCGATACCGTCGGTCGTAAAGTCGTGCTCAACGGAGCCCAACTTGTCGCACACCATATCGATGTGGCCCTGCAGCATTACGGTCGGGGCATTCTCGGCGCCGGCAGATGCGGGCTTGCGAATGATGACGTTGTAGACCTCGTCCTGATACACATCGAGACCGCGCTCCTTGGCAAACGCGACCAGGAAATCGCTGATGCCCTTCTCGTTGCCAGACCCACGGGGGATCGCGCTGACCTCCTCAAAGAAATGGAACAGCTGGGCGGGCTCGTAGCCGGTAATCTTGTAGTCCATGGTGCCTCCTTGGCGCAACTGGTTAGACAGTAAGACATGCGACTTGTATATTCCCAGACTTTGCGTGCATAAACCAGTCGAAAACGCCGAGCGCCCTCGCATCATCGGCTAACGGTGGACCGTATAGCGTAACGGTCACAACTTCCGCAGCTCTACAAATCGAGGCGCCCTTTCCGGAGCGCCTCGATTGCGCGTATCAAATTGTCGCCACGCCCTACAGCGCGCCAGAACCGGCTTGCATCATACCGCCGGGGCCCGAGGTCACGCCGCCGCTCACGGGCGCGGCGTTGCCGGTGTGCGGTGCCGCCGGGGCGGTATCGCCACCGAGCGTGCCCGCCGGACGCGGTGCCGGGATCTCTCCCGTGCCGTGGCTAAAGACAAACTTGCCATCGGCCACGTCGCACAGGACGGTATCGCCCTCGCCCCACTCGCCGGCCAGGAGCTCCTCGGACAGCGGGTCCTCGATGAGCTTTTGAATAGCACGGCGCAGCGGACGCGCACCGTTGGTGAGGTCGGTGCCCTCGGCCACGATCTTGTCGTAGGCCGCATCGGTGAGCTTGATGTTCATGCCGTTTGCGATCAGGCGCTGGCGCAGGTCGTCCACCAGCAGGTGCGCGATCTTGGTCAGGTTCTCGCCCGAGAGCTTCTGGAACACCACAATATCGTCGATACGGTTGAGCAGCTCGGGGCGGAACAGGCGCTTGAGCTCGCCCATCGCACGGCCCTTGATCTCACTCGAGGTGAGGCCCTGCTCGCCGGTGGTGCCAAAGCCAACGCTCGCATCCTGCGCGATCTCGCGGGCGCCCACGTTGGACGTCATGATGATCACGGTATTGCGGAAGTCGACCGTCTTGCCCTGACTATCAGTCAGGCGGCCCTCCTCCAGCACCTGCAGCAGGATGTTGAAGATGTCGGGGTGCGCCTTCTCGATCTCGTCGAACAGCACGACCGAATACGGGTGACGACGAACGGCCTTGGTAAGTTGACCGCCCTCGTCGTGGCCCACATAGCCCGGGGGGCTACCGATGAGCTTGGAGACCTCGAACTCACTGCCAAACTCCGACATATCGAAGCTGATGAGCGCGTCCTTGCTGCCAAAGAGATACTCGGCGAGCGTCTTGGCGAGCTCGGTTTTGCCCGTGCCGGTGGGGCCCAGGAAGATAAAGCTGCCGCCGGGGCGACGCGGGTCCTTGAGCGGCGAGCGGCTGCGGCGCACGGCCTTGGCAACGGCCTCGACGGCCTCGTCCTGACCGATGATGCGCGTCTTGAGCACGCTTTCGGCCTGCAGCAGGCGGCGGCTCTCGCTCTCGGTGAGCGAGGACACCGGCACGCCCGAGGTCACGGACACGATGTCGGCAATCTGGGAGACATCGATGGTGAGCGGGCTGGCGTCGAGCTCGGCCGTCCAGGCAGCCTTGGCCTCGGCGAGCTCAATCTCGGCAGCCTTTTGCTGCTCGGTGATCTCGGCGGCCTTGTTCATGTCGTCGCTCTCGGTGGCCTCCTGCGCGGCGGCCTTAAGCTCCTCCACGCGATGCTCGGCCTCGCGCACCGGCTCGGGCGCGCGGTTGGCGGCGATGCGGGCGCGGGCGCCGGCCTCGTCAATGAGGTCGATGGCCTTATCGGGCAGGAAGCGATCCTGGATGTAGCGGTCGGAGAGGTTCGCGGCGGCCTCGATAGCACCCTGCGTATAGCGCACATGGTGGTGCTCCTCGTAGCGCGGCTTGAGCGCGGTCAGGATCTTGACCGTGTCCTCGACGCTCGGCTCCTCGACATCGATGGTCTGGAAGCGACGCTCGAAGGCCGGGTCCTTGGTGAGGTACTTGCGGAACTCCTCGGCCGTGGTGGCACCGATGATCTGGAAAGCACCGCGTGCGAGAACGGGCTTGAGCATGGAGCTCGCGTCGATGGAGCCCTCGGCAGAGCCGGCACCGATGATGGTGTGCATCTCGTCAATAAACAGGATGACGTCGTCAGCTTCGGTGGCCTCCTGGATCACGTTCTTGAGGCGCTCCTCAAACTCACCGCGATACTTGGCGCCCGCAACGAGGCCCGGCAGGTCGAGCGTCCAGATGTTCTGGTTCATAAGGTTCTCGGGCACGTTGCCGGCTGCAATCTGCTGAGCCAGACCCTCGACGATGGCCGTCTTGCCCACGCCGGGGTCGCCCAAGATAAGCGGATTGTTCTTGGTGCGACGCGAAAGGATCTCCATCATACGCTGGACTTCCTTTTCGCGACCAATTACAGGGTCGAGCTCGCCGTCGCGCGCCTTCTGCGTAAGGTTGGTGGCGAACTGCTTGAGCGTGTCGGTGCCGCTCCCCTTTTGCTGCGACGCGTCCGAGCCGCTAAAGAACGGCAGGCCCGCACCGGGACGCCCGGCACCGGCGCCGGCGAGCGGACGCTTCTTGTCCTGGTCCTTGGCGGTAAGTTTCTCGATAGCCTTTTTGATGGAGGCGGACGACACACCCAGGCGCATGAGGATGTCCATGGCCATGCCGTTACCCTCTTCGACGATGCCAATCAGCAAGTGCTCGGTCGACACGTAGGTCTGGTTGTTCTCACGTGCCACGCGGAAGGAGCGCTCCATCACGCTGATGACGAGCGGCGTAAAGGCAAGCTTGGCAGCCTCGGTCTCCTCGCTGGGCTCGGGAACCGTGGTCTGGACCTCCTTGAGGGTGTCCATGATGTCGTCGTAGGAGATATCAAGCGAGCGCAGCGCCTCGGCAGCGATGCCCTCGTCCTCCTTGGCGAGTGCGAGCAGCAGGTGCTCGGTGCCCACCTTATTTGAGTGCAGATCGAGCGCCTCCTGTTTGGCCATCGACATGACCTTGCGCGCTCGATCGGTAAATCTATCTAACATGCTCGTTTCCTTACATGAGTTCATCGAAATCAAAACGCCCGCCCGTCGGCGGCGCTTTTGTCTCTTTACCCACAGGTTGTCTATGTTAACAGCTGGAGGAATATCTATAAACCCGGCTCACATGAATGCAGGTTATGACCGCATCGCGGGACTCACCGCGCGATGCGCGACAGGCGCCCCGCAAGAGAAACCCTAGGCGTCTTTCACCACGTCGGGACTCGTCGCACGCGATGCGCGATAGGCATCGGCCTCCTTGGAGACGCGTTCGAGCAGCTCGGATGTATCGACGCCCTCGACTTGCGCGACCGTTTCCACCGTCTGCATGGCGACCGCCCTCAGGTACGCGCACGCGCTGTCCCCCGGCTGCTCGAGGTCTATCTCCTCGCCGCCCTCCCGGGCAAAGCCGACCGCCATCACAAAGCCCATGATGCCCGAGACCAGAAAGCCCACCGCAAAGCTCGAATCTGCCTTGAGCTCTTCTCCGTCGGGGTGGACGATCTCTCTCACGCGGTCGATGATGATCGTATGGATGCCCTGCACGACCTGCTCGGCGGCACCCGCCCTCATGGTGATGACGATGCGCCGCAGCAGGCAGCGGACGTCGCGCCGGTCGAACGCCGAAAGGTCGCCCTCGCTCGAAAAATGCCAGAGGGCATCGGTGATGAGCTCGTTATCCTGCAGCAGCTGGGCTATGGCGATGGCGACGAGTTCATCGAAATCGTGAAAATAGTAGTAAAACGTTCCGCGATTGCACTGGGCGGCGCGGGTCACCTCGCCAACCGACAGCTCGAAGATGCTGTTGTTCTCGATGAGTTCCCAAAACGCCTCGATGATACGGGTGCGTGCATCGGGCGCATCGGCGTCCTTACGCGGTCTCGCCATGCGCCTCACCGCACCCCTGCGCCTTGGCGTTCATGATGAGCATCTGAAGACGGTTCTCCACGTTGGCGAAGCTCACGTCGGGATCGTAGTCGAGCGGCAGGAACTGCGCCGTGGGATACTGCTCCTTGAGCGCATGGATGAGCCCGCGCCCCACGACATGGTTGGGCAGACACCCGAACGGCTGCAGGATCACGAAGTTGCGGCAGCCGCGCTTGGCGTGCTCGAGGATCTCCGCCGGAATCAGCACGCCCTCGCCCGCATCGAACGTATGGTGCAGGATCTTATCGCTCGTGCGCACGAGCTCGGGCATGCGCGTCGGCGGCTCGGAGAGGGGGCTCGGCGCGCCCAGGTACGACCGC
>OGPR01001935.1_pt1 | contig 15533 bp, 12 predicted proteins | sample 1552981 | NCBI WGS metagenome assembly OGPR01 (sample SAMEA2580260, study PRJEB22360) | human gut metagenome | biome: human gut; feature: human-associated habitat; material: faeces | place: Denmark | collected 2008/2010 | reverse complement strand
GACTCCTTTGCGGCGGGCGTGGAGCGCGCCGTTCGCCTGGCGGACCAGGGGCATATCGTCACTTTTGGCATCGCACCCACGGCTGCGGAAACGGGCTTCGGCTATATCGAACAGGGCGCGCCCCTGGGCGAGGACGGTTTTGCCGTGGCCCGCTTTGTGGAAAAGCCCGACCAGGCCAGAGCAGAAGCCATGCTGGCCCAGGGCGGCTTTTTGTGGAACAGCGGCATGTTTTTGCTGCGGGCTTCCGTGTATCTGCGCGAACTGGAACGCTGCGCCCCGGGCATGGCCGCCGCTTGCCGCGCCGCCTGGGAAGGACACAAGGACGACGGCGTGTTCCACCGGCCGGACAAAGACGCTTTTCTGGCCGCGCCCGCCGATTCCATAGATTACACCGTCATGGAGCACACTGCCCTGGCCGCCGTCGTGCCGCTGGTCACGAGCTGGAGCGACCTGGGCTCCTGGGAAGCCTTTTATCAGGCTGGGCAGGCGGATACGGAAGGCAATGTCTGCAGCGGGGACGTGCTGCTGGAAGGGGCCGCCCACTGCTACTGCAACGCCACCCACCGGCTGCTGGCCGTCATGGGCGTGCGCGACCTGGTGGTGGTGGAAACGCGGGACGCCGTGCTGGTGGCCCCGCGGGAACAGGCCCAGGACGTCAAAAAAATCGTGAACCGCCTGCAACGCGCCGGCCGTCCCGAATGCCGTCAGCACCCACAGGTCTACCGGCCCTGGGGCAGCTACGAAACGCTTGTTCTGGACGGACGCTTTCAGGTCAAACGCATCATCGTCACACCCGGCGGGGAACTCTCCCTGCAGATGCACCACCACCGAGCCGAGCACTGGGTGGTTGTCAGCGGCACGGCCGAGGTGACCAATGGCAACGAAACCCGCCTGTATACAGAAAACCAGTCCACCTACATTCCCGTGGGGGCGCGGCACAGACTGAAAAACCCCGGCGTCATCCCCTTGGTGCTTATTGAAATCCAGTCCGGCGCATACCTGGGCGAAGACGACATTGTGCGCTTTGCCGATGTGTATGGGCGCGAAGAGTTACCGGGGTACGGCAACGAAAACAGATGAAAACACTGGGTGGACATCGCCCATCATGCAATATAAACTTATAAATTAACCTTGGACTGTCTGAACGCAAAATTACTATGACAATTTGTCAGGTCAGGAAATAAGGATCATGAAAAAAGCGCTCATAACGGGCATTACCGGTCAGGACGGGGCCTATCTGGCAGAATTTCTGTTACGCAAAGGCTATGAGGTGCACGGCATCAAGCGCCGCGCCTCGCTCTTCAATACAGACCGCATTGACCATCTCTATCAGGATCCGCACACCAGTGCGCGGCATTTTATACTGCACTACGGCGATCTGAGTGATTCCAGCAATCTCATCCGCATCATGCAGGAAGTGCAGCCCGACGAAGTATACAATCTGGCAGCCCAAAGCCATGTGCAGGTCTCCTTTGAGTCCCCGGAATACACGGCGGACGTAGATGCTCTTGGTGCACTGCGCCTGCTGGAGGCCATCCGCATTGCCGGGCTGACCGCGAACACCAGATTTTACCAGGCGTCCACCTCCGAACTTTTCGGCCTGGTGCAGGAAGTGCCGCAGACCGAAAAAACGCCCTTCTACCCCCGTTCGCCTTACGCCTGCGCCAAACTCTATGCTTACTGGATCACGGTCAATTACCGCGAAGCCTACGGCATGTACGCTTGCAACGGCATTTTGTTCAATCATGAATCTCCCATTCGCGGCGAAACCTTTGTGACCCGCAAAATCACCCGCGCGCTTTCCCGCATGGTTCTGGGCCTTCAGGATTGCCTCTACCTCGGCAATATGGATGCCAAGCGCGACTGGGGACACGCCAGGGACTATGTTGAAATGCAGTGGCTTATGCTGCAGCAGGAACAAGCGGACGACTTTGTCATTGCCACAGGGCGACAATTCTCGGTACGCGATTTCGTCAACACGGCAGCGGCTGAAGTGGGTTTAACACTTGCATGGCAAGGCCAAGGCGTGGACGAGACCGGCACAGTGGAAGCTGTGGACCTGAATAAACTGCAGCAGGCTGCTGGCAACCGTCAGGGGCTGGAGTGCCACGTCAAGCCCGGCGATGTCATTGTGCGGGTAGACCCGCGCTACTTCCGCCCCACCGAGGTGGAAACCTTGCTGGGCAATCCGGCCAAGGCCAAGGAAAAGCTGGGTTGGGAGCCGAGCACATCCTTTGAGGATATGGTGGCCGAAATGGCGCGCGAAGATCTAGCCCTGAGCATGCGTGATGCCGTGTGCAAGGTGGCAGGATTCAAGACATTCAGCCATAACGAGTAGCCCGCATGGACAAAGATTCGCTTATTTATGTAGCAGGCCACCGCGGGCTTGTGGGCAGTGCCATTTGTCGCGCTCTTGCCCGTGATGGCTATGAAAATCTGCTGACGCGCACGCACGCAGAACTGGATCTGTGTGATCAGGCGGCAGTGCGAACCTTTTTTGCGCAGTACCGGCCTGCCATCGTGGTACTTGCCGCCGCCAAGGTGGGCGGCATTCATGCCAATGCCACCTATCCTGCGGAATTCATTTATCAGAATTTACAGATACAGAACAATGTCATAGACAGCGCCTACCGCAACGACTGCAAAAAACTGCTGTTTCTTGGGTCGTCGTGCATTTATCCCAAGATGTGCCCACAGCCCATCAAGGAAGAGTATCTGCTCACCGGGCCGCTGGAACCCACCAACGACGCCTACGCTCTGGCGAAGATTGCGGGAATCAAGATGTGCCAGGCCTACCGCAAGCAGTATGGTCTTGACGCCATCAGCGCCATGCCAACCAATCTGTATGGCCCGGGCGATAATTACCACCCGGAAAACAGCCATGTGATCCCGGCGCTTATCCGCCGTTTTCATGAAGCCAAAATGGCCGGAGCCGAAAAGGTGACCATATGGGGAACGGGCAACGCCCTGCGCGAATTTCTCTATGTGGATGACATGGCCGAAGCCTGTATTTTTCTGCTGAAAAACTACTCAGATTTTGAACACGTCAACGTGGGCTGCGGCTCCGACATCCGCATCATTGAGGTCGCCCGGCTTATTGCCCGTGTGGTAGGCTTTGAGGGCAGCATTGACACCGACCCCACAAAGCCCGATGGTACGCCGCGCAAACTTATGGATTGCAGCAAAATTTTCAATATGGGCTGGAAACCACGGATGGACCTAAAAGAAGGGCTTCATGATGCTTACAACGATTTTTTGCAAAATCAGCAGAACCGGGGCTATTAGCACTCATGTCACGTGAACTTGTTATTGAGGCTGGTCGAGCCGAACGCCAGTACTGGAAAGACCTGTGGCGCTACCGTGAACTTTTCCTCATTTTGACGTGGCGCGACGTGGCCGTGCAGTACAAACAGACTGTTGTGGGCATTTTGTGGGCAGTACTGCGTCCATTGCTGACCATGGCAGCCTTTACCTTTGTGTTTGCAAAAGTGGCAAAATTGCCTTCTGAAGGAGTCGCACCGTATCCGCTGATGGTTTTTGCGGCCATGCTGCCCTGGCAACTGTTTGCCACAGCCATCGCGGCCACGGCCAACAGCCTTGTTGTGAACAGTAACCTTGTTTCAAAGGTCTACTTTCCCAGAATTATCGTCCCCACCGCCACCATTGGCGTAGCTGTGGTGGATTTTGTCATATCCTTTGTGCTTCTGGGGACCATGATGCTGTGGTATCAGTATCTACCGCCTATACAGTTTTTTGCCGTTGTACCGCTGACATTTCTGGCTGCCCTTGTAGCCCTGGGGCCAGGGCTTATCCTTTGCGCCCTTAACGTAACCTACCGGGACTTTCGCATCATTGTCCCTTTCATCACCCAGTTCGGCCTGTATCTTTCACCAGTAGGCTTTTCGTCCAGCATAGTACCAGAAAAATGGCGACTGCTCTACGAATGTAATCCAATGGTAGGCGTTATTGATGGGTTTCGCTGGGCAGTGCTTGGCTCCATAGAATTTCCGCAACGGGCATTGTGCATAAGTATTGTTTGCGCAATTATTTTTCTGTATTTTGGCATCAAGATTTTTCGCAAGACAGAACGCACCTTTGCGGATGTGATTTAGGATACGTATATGAAACCCATTATTTCCGTTGAAGGGCTAGGAAAAAGCTACACTATCCGGCACGAAGGACAAACGAACTACAAGTCTTTGCGCGAGGAAATTTTCAAACTGCCCAAGCGGCTGTTACAGAGGAACAACCAAAACCAGGAAGAATTCTGGGCGCTCAAAGACGTAAGCTTTGACGTTATGCCCGGCGACCGGCTTGGCATTATCGGCCGTAACGGCGCGGGCAAATCTACCCTGCTCAAACTGCTTTCACGCATTACCGAACCGACAACGGGCCGTATTACCTTGCGCGGACGCGTAGCCAGCTTACTTGAAGTTGGTACGGGCTTTCATCCGGAACTGACTGGGCGGGAAAATATTTTTCTTAACGGGGCAATCCTTGGCATGAGCCGTGCCGAAGTTCGCCGCAAGTTTGATGAAATAGTGGACTTTGCCGGAGTGGAAAAGTTTTTGGATACCCCGGTAAAACGCTATTCGTCCGGCATGTATGTACGCCTTGCTTTTGCCGTGGCCGCACATCTTGAACCGGAAATCCTTATTGTGGATGAAGTGCTTGCCGTGGGTGATGCGGAGTTTCAGAAGAAGTGCTTGGGCAAGATGGAAGATGTGGGCAGAGAGGGGCGGACAGTTCTTTTTGTAAGTCATAATATTGGCGCAGTTGTATCGCTATGCAGTCGCGGATTTTTTCTTAGCGACGGGACAGTTAAAGACTCAGGCCCTATTGATAAGGTTGTTCATTCCTATGCATTTGATAAAAAAATATATAATTCTGACATTGCAAAGATGCCGAGAAAAGGCAGTGGTGCCGCAAAGCTAAAAAAAATATCATTTTATTCTATCAAAGATGGCATCCGTTGTGCAGCGGCTACGGGGAATGATGTGCATCTTGTTTTGGAGTACGATGGAACTGACAGTGCGTTGCTACAAAAAATGGATGTTGACATACGAATAATGGATTCTAGGCAGCAGGCAGTATTGTGGGCAAGTTCGACCTTGTTTCCTAATCCTTCTTGCAGAAGAGATTTTCATTTTGTGTTTCCTAAGTTTCCCCTTGTTGCAGGACTCTATTCCATCAATTTCTTTGCACATCAAAGCACTGAAATTATAGACTGGGTGCAAGACTACCAGGCGTCTGTAGAAGCCGGGATATATTACAGAAGTGGCGTGTTGCCATATCCGCAGCAAACGTCAGTTTGTTGTGACTTTTATATGGGAGACCTTAATGCGTAGCCGGATAAAAAAAATAGTTCGAAAAACAGTCAATTTTGCTGTCGCTGATGTTGCGGAACAAATTGCTGCGACACGATTTTCACATCAGCTTGCACCGCTGTTTACAAATTGGGCATATCTGCCATTGACTGATTGGGCTCCTGGCCCAGAATTTTTGTGCCACCTTTCGAATGAAATCTGCATAAACAACAGGCGGAATGTTGTCGAGTTTGGTTCGGGCATAACTACACTCGTTTTAGCTAGATTGGCTAAAATTAATTCTATTAATTTAAATATAACGACGATAGATCAAAGTCATGAATGGCAAAATGTTGTCAAGCAGATAGCTGTGCGTGACGGCATTGATCAGTATATCAAGTTTGTTCATAATCCCATTGAGCAAGGTGTGTATGGCAATATCGCTGAAGTCCAGCAGCGTATTTTTTCAGAAAAAGATAAGTTTGATTGTGCCGTTCTAGACGGTCCTGCAAGTGGACATGCTTTTACTCGCCTAGAATCAATGCCAATAGTGAAAGATTATCTATGCAATTCTTTTGTTGTTTTTTTTCATGATACAGACAGAAATGAAGAAAAACAACTTGCAGTAGAATGGGCAAATCGTTTACACAACACCAAATTGTCTTTTTTCTCCCGTTATGCAGTAATTTCAGACAATGCTCATGCGTTTAGCTGTGTACCTCAACGGTGCGTATAAAATACAATGCCCGCTCCCATAGCCCTCTTTGCCTTCAATCGGCCAGACCACCTGCGTCGCACCCTGGAAGCTTTAGCCGCCAACACACTGGCTGCTCAAAGCGATCTAACTATTTTCTGTGACGGCCCGCGCTCGAAAATAGAGACAGAACAAACCAATGCCGTCCGCAACATCGCCAAATCTGCCCAAGGCTTTGCTTCGCTTACCGTTGTAGAGCGGCCTCGCAATCTGGGGTGTGCAAATTCAATTATTGATGGTCTAACGCAGATGTTCGCGCAACATGCGCAACTTATCGTCATTGAAGACGATATCTTGACGTCTCTCCATACTTTGCGATTTTTGAATGATGGATTGGATTATTATGCGGAGAACAAACGAATTTTTAATATCTCCGCATGGTCGCCTCCGCCAGGTATTTTCAAAATACCCTCGGAATACCCACACGACATCTATGCGGTCCCTCGCTTCAACTGTTGGGGTTGGGCCTCGTGGCGAGATCGCTTTGAAGGCATTGACTGGAATGTGTCTGACTATGCTTCGTTCAAAAAGTCATCTCCACGGCGCAAAGCCTTTAATGCAGGTGGGGAGGACATGAGCCCCATGCTAGACAGCCAGATGTCCAAGCGGATTGACTCTTGGGCCATCCGCGCCGACTATTGGCGCTTTAAAAATGGGCAGTTTGGCATTAACCCCGTAAGGTCATACACTACCAATATCGGGATGAATAGCGGGACGCATTGTACAACAGCTAGTTCCAGATATGATAACGACATCTCACAAGCCGTTTCTACCCCTTGCATGCATGCTCAGATTGTTGTGAACAAAAATATTCTTCACGCTTACCGTCAGGCGTTATCGCCTCCTCTACCATTAATCACTAAAATCAGACATAAGATTTGTGGGACCTGGACGGGACAGACGGTAAAAAGCATACTACAAAACAGTAAACGCCGCTTGGGCGTCTTTATTGAAAAGAACCAGTTCTGGCCGTCCGTCGCAGGATTGCTTGTTAACCCCTTCTGGCTTAGCCGTCGAGAGTTGTACCGCACTTTGTGTAAATATGCTCCCGGCCTTCGCGGCAAAGTGCTTGATTTTGGCTGCGGAACAACTCCATACCGCAACTTGCTGTCTTCTTCAGTGACCTATATTGGCCTTGAATATGACAGTCCAGAAAATCGACGGCATAAGCAGGCGGATATCTTTTATGATGGAGAAACTATTCCTTTGGATGACGCTTCTATAGATGGTTTACTTTCTACGCAATGCCTTGAGCACGTTTCCAACCCCGAACAAATTGTGACAGAATGGGCACGGATTTTGCGGCCTAACGGTCAGTTGTTGCTCACCATGCCCTTTATGTGGCCAGAACATGAGATGCCTTATGATTTTCAGCGTTACACCACCAACGGCCTGCGAAGGTTGTTAGAAGAAAAGGGATTTGAAATTGAGAAGCAAGAGCGCCTGTTATCTGGCTGTCGCGCTTTGGCACAACTTTTTATCGCGTGGCTCTATGATATTTTACGCTTTGGCGAGCGGCGAACTGCCGTAAGGCTTGTTCTGACCGCCCTCGTGTTTGCGCCAATTTCTTTACTTGCAATAGGCATTTCTACGGTGGCCCCACCAAATACCAATACCTATTTAGACAATATGATTCTTGCCAAACGTGCAAAATAGGCCAATCTGCACAAGAATACTTGCTAGTGCTGCGTCCTTGAAATACGTCGATACATGAAGCGCCTCAATATTCACGCACCACAGCGAGCAGCCTTGTTGAAATATCGACGTTAAACGTGGACGCAACACTAGCAACTTATTTTAAAGGGATCGTCGATGGAGCTTAAAAAATACTACGCACATGATAATATCCCGCCAGATATCCAGGCGATGGTCCAACTTGTTGGCGATCAACCCACTTTGGAAAGCATCTGGGCATTACTGGATCTTGTGTGGGCAGTCACCGGAGCAGATCCGCAAAAGCCTGAAAGCATGGCTGCCTTCTACAGTCATGCGGTTTGGACTTTCAACGGCATTTTTACAGAAACACATCAAGAGTCTCTGGAGAATCGCCTGCAGTTTGCAAAAAAAATTACCGAACTAGAGCCTCTGCGTATTGCTGACTATGGCGGCGGATTTGGAGCTTTAGCCAGGCTGTTGGCTCAAAGACTGCCTCAATGCACGATTGAAGTTGTAGAGCCTTTTCCTTCTGGTCTGGCACTTACAATGTCTGAAGAGTATAAAAATGTTTTCTATGTCCCTAAACTTACTGGAACATACGATGTAATAATCGCTCTTGACGTTTTGGAGCACGTTGAAGACCCGCTGGCTCTGGTTCATGAACTTGCCACACATATAGACGAGAAAGGGAAACTGCTGTTGGCAAACTGCTTTTACCCAGTAATCAAGTGTCACTTACCATGCACTTTTTACTTGCGCGATTCATTTGACTTTCTTTTAAGCCAGATGGGCATTGTTGCATCTGAAAAAATTTTATATGGAACTCTTTATGTTAAGAAAAAAACACTGCGGTCGCCTGAAAAAATTAAATACTTAATCAGTACCTCAAAAATCTGTTTTTTCTTAATTGAACAGTGTAGGGCCGTTAAAAGAGCAATCAAAAAACTTATTTGCAAACGATGAAAATCCTTCACCTCAATACGTTTGAAAATAGAGGGGGCGCGGCTATCGCCGCGCGCCGTCTGCATACCGCTCTGAATCAGGATGGACGTGTTGCGTCCACGCTAGGCGTAAAAGAAAAAGATTCGGATGCTGCTGATGTAGTTGCGCTACCATGCTATAGATCAAATATTTCTGGAAAAATTCTTTCTAAGGCCAATGACAAACTGCTTTCCTGGTATGCGCCCAAGGCAAACACTTTTTTTTCCGCATACCTGCTGCCGAATAGGCTTGCTTCGGCAATAAAAACATTGCAACCAGATATCGTCCATCTGCACTGGATTGCTGGCAATTTTATTAGTCCATATGTGTTACAACAAATCGCCAGCCTTTCGGTTAAAACAGTCTGGACGCTGCACGACACTTGGGCATTTACTGGGGGCTGTCACTACTTCAGGTCGTGCCAGAAATGGCAACAACAATGTTACAACTGCCCGGAATTGTCACGAAAATTTCCGTGCGATCTTGCCAAACTGCAATGGCAGATGAAAAAACGCGCCTATAAAAAGTTACAACCAACTGTTATCGGTCTGAGCAAACAGTTTGCCGCAGACATTGAGCAAAGTTCGCTTTTTAAAAATTTTCAGACCGTTCAGCTGCCCAACACCATTGATACAAAAATATTTCGGCCTATTCCAAAGGACATTGCGCGAAATCTTTTGGGGCTACCAGCAGATGGGCAATACATTCTTTTTGGGGCCTGCTCGGCCACCAATGACCCCCGGAAAGGATATGATCTTTTGAAAGATGCCTTGGATATCCTTTCTTCACACTCACAAAAAGATATTATCTGCCTGGTTTTTGGCGCCTCTCATAGCAAAACAACACCGCCGCACCATTTTACAACACATTTTTTGGGAGAATTACGCGATGAGCTTACCCTGGCTCTTGCCTATTCGGCTGCGGATGTTTTTGTTTGCCCATCACGTGAAGACAACCTGCCCAATACAGTGATGGAATCTCTGGCCTGCGGCACTCCTGTTGTTGGTTTTGCAGTGGGGGGCATTCCTGATATGGTTGAACATAAAATTAGTGGCATGCTGGCTACTCCGCATGACCCAAAAGAGCTAGCTGAGGGCATCGCCTATATCCTGAAAAATCAGGAACGACGGGAGAGCATTGGGCGGGCAGCCCGCCGTAAAGTTGAAGAAAACTACTCCTACCCTGTTGTTTCTAGGCAATATATTGATTTGTATGAACAGCTTCTAAAGAGATAGCATGTTATGTCCTTCTTCACCATCATCACCGCCACCTACAATGCCGCAACCACGCTGCCGCGCCTGCTGGATTCCTTGGCCGAACAGACTTGCCGGGATTTTGAGCTGATCATTCAAGACGGGGCCTCCACGGACGACACCGTGGCAATTGCAGAATCCTATCGGGATAAACTGCCCTCGCTTTCGCTGGTCAGCGAACCGGACACAGGTATCTATGATGCATGGAACAAGGCGTTAACGCGCGTGCGTGGCGAGTGGGTGCTATTTTTGGGAGCGGATGATAAGCTGGTTGAAAGAGATGTGTTGCACGATGTGTGCAACTATTTGTCCTCTTTATCAGAAACTATCCTTTTCGCTTGTGGAACAGTGTGTATTGTCCATGCCGATGGTTCTCTTTCCAGAGTGGTTGAGCCGATAACTACAGGAGTTTTCCAAATAATGCGCCAAGGCATTATGCCTGTTGGCCATACTGCTATGTTCCAACGTACATCGGTGTTGCGAAAGTATCTTTTCGACCCTGCGTTCAAAATCGCCGGAGATTATGATTTTTTTTGTGCTGCGCTGCAGCGCGAAGAACAACTATTTTGCCTTCCTCTTGTTGTCACCCGTATGGGGGAAGGTGGTATTTCTGATAATCTTTTTTCCGTGCCTCTTCTCCGTAGGGAGATTTTGCGTATTCTACGCAAATATTTTTCTGATAGTGTTTCCTTCAAAAAACATTATCTTCCTGCCATGAAGGGCTATTTTTTGGAACTCATATTCAAGTTGCTTGGGAAAACACACAGCCTTTCTTTCCTGAATGCCCTGCGTACACTGCGTGGATTGCCGCCAACTTGGAAAAAGTAACATGAAAATCCTCCACGCCAGTACCCGCGAAAGTCGTGGCGGCGGTGCTGCAATAGCAGCCAAGCGGTTACATTTGGGCTTACTTGCTGCTGGGGTTGACTCGCACATGGCAGTAGCAATCCCACAGGAAGATTCGCCCCGTACCTTCCCGGTGGGAGGTAAAATTTCCAGAAATATCCTCCGACCTTTGGGGATGAGGCTGGAAGCTGCCGTGCGAGCCTGTTATCCACAGCCGGAGCAGGCAGCTTACGCTTCTTTTTCATTTTGCCCATCTCTGCAACATGTACGCTTAAACAATATACCTAAAGATATCTTACATCTGCATTCGGTGGTAGAGGGTTTTCTTTCTCCTTGGGCATTGGGCCGATTACGCGGTCCTGTAGTTTGGACGATGCACGACGCTTGGCCTTTCACCGGCGGCTGCCACTACTGGTCCACTCCCTGCCTGCGCTATGAGAAAAACTGTGGCTGCTGCCCGCTGCTTGGCTGCACGGGGGGGCGAGATCTGTCATATTGGCACTGGTATCTTAAACATAAGGCTGTCCAAAGATTAAAACCCGTAATAGTCAGCCCCAGTACGATGTATGCACGTAAAGCTGCCAACAGTGGGATATTGGGAAACTGTCGCATTGAAGTCATACCCAATGGGATTGATGTGGCGCTTTTTAAACACATACCGAAGGAGCAGGCTCGCAATATTCTCGACCTGCCTCAAGATATGCGAATTATCCTTTTTGGCGCGATCAGCGCTACCAGCGACCGAAATAAAGGCTATGATTTGCTGTTGCAAGCGCTGTACGCTTTGCCCGCCGTGGAGCGGGAGCTGCTTCTGGCGGTAGTCTTTGGTGCTTCAGAGGCGAAGGATGCCTTGCCTTGCCCCTCTCGTTTTCTTGGCCGTCTGCACGACGAGATATCACTTGCCTTGGCCTATTCCGCCGCAGATATTTTTATTTGTCCCTCGCGGCATGAGGCCTTTTCGCTAACCACCCTGGAAGCTCTTGCTTGCGGCACCCCGGTGGTCGCCTTTGCCGTGGGCGGCATTCCAGATATGGTGGACCACGGCCTTAGCGGCTATCTTGCTACCCCTTATGCCCCCGATGATTTAGCTAGCGGAATAGCGCTGCTGCTCAATGATGTGGAACTGTGTAACCGGATGGGAGAGGCCGGAAGAGAAAAAGTGTTGCGCAAATTTGCTCTTGATAATGTCGTTCAGCAGTATTTGAATTTGTACAACAGTCTTCTGGATGCGGAAAAGCATGACTGATTCTTTTCATATTTCTATAATCCTCCCCAGTTATAACTACGCCCATTATCTACATGAGGCTGTGGAGTCCATTCTCGCGCAAACTCATGAACAATGGGAATTGCTGATCATTGATGATGGTTCACAGGATGACTCTGTCAGCATTGCCCATGAATACGCGGCGCGAGACAATCGAATACGCATTCTGCAACATCCAGATGGGGGCAACCATGGCCTGGCGGCTACATTGCTGCTGGGGATCAGGCAGAGCAAGTATGATACCGTAGCTTTCTTGGAGGCTGACGATGTCTGGGCGTCTGAGTCGTTGTCTGTGCGTCTGAAGGCAATGCAACAGCCCAATACGGCGCTGGTTTTTAACGCTGCGTGGCTTATGGTGGAGTCAGAGCGGGACATCGACTACTATCAGGGGATTCTTGCTGTGCAGTCGCAGATAATCGCCAAGCGGCGCCCGCCACAGGTGGCAGCGCACGAATTAATGGCCACCAACCTAATCACAGGATTTTCCTGTGTGATGACCCCACGTGATCTTTTGCTGAACTGTGATTTTAACTCTCCGTCTGCTCCTCATTTGGACAAATGGTTGTGGCAGCAACTTTCTCTCTGGGGTGTTTGCCGTTTTGTTCCGCAAGCCTTGACAGGGTGGAGGCTGCACGGGCGGAGCTATATCTCCACTTACAAGGGCAATGCCGCAGCCGAAGATCGCTTGTGGCGTCAAAAAACGCACATGCTGCTGGCAGACCAATCCTATCAAGGTGCCGGGCTTTGGTTGGCTCGGCATACCCCAAGGGCGCATAGTGCGGCTGTACGCACATGGTTCAAACTGCGAACACAGGGGCTTGTCGGGGTACTATGCGCCATAATGAAGCGGTTGGCATGACGACTACTGTATCTGCGTCTTTCACGGCGGAGCAGGTAGCCGTGATTCTTTTGAATTACAACAACGCGGGCGATACCGTCGCCTGCCTGCGCTCGCTCCATGCCCTGAAAACGCCCCCCGGCCAGATTCTGGTGGTGGACAACCATTCCACAGACGATTCCTGCGCCACAATAGCGCAGGCCTGGCGGCAGTGGGCCGCACCGGTTTCTGTCGCGGCCCAAGCGCCGCCACCGGCTGAAAAGGCGGTGTTATTGCAGATGCCGACCAATGAAGGTTTTTCTGCCGGCAACAACGCCGGCATTCGTTTGGCGCTGCAGAACAAAGAATGCCGGGCCGTGTGGCTTCTTAACAACGACACGGAAGTCCTGCCGGACGCCCTGGACAACCTGTGCGCCTGCCTCAACGCGCAGCCGGAGGTGGGGCTTGCGGGCTCAACCCTTGTTTACGCGCACGACCGCACTATTGTGCAGTGCGCCGGGGGCTTCAAAATCAACAAGTACTGCGGGACAACGCCCGCAATCTGCGGGCACGCCGCGCTGGATGCCGTCCTGCGGCGGCCGGTTGCGGAAATTACACCCCAGATTGACTACCTCTGCGGCGCGTCCATGCTCATTAAACGCGAAGTTTTTGACCGCATCGGCCTTTTCCGTGAAGACTACTTCCTCTATTATGAGGATGCAGAATTCTGCCTGCGCGCCACCAACGCACGCTTCACTCTTGCCTGGGCTCCTTACAGCATCGTATACCACAAGGAAGGCTCGACTACCGGGGCAAAATCCAGCGTCGGCGGTCGCGATTTTTGCCGTACCACATTTGTGGACTATCTTAGCCTGCGTAACCGGGCACATCTGGTCTGCACATACTTTCCCTCCTCCCTGCCCTTAACTGTGCTCAGCTACTTTCTGGTGGCGCTGAACCGCCTGCGCCGCGGCCAGCCTCGCAGAATCCCGCTGGCTTTCCAGGCCATGGCCGACGGCCTGCGCAACCGGATGGGGAAGCCTGGCGCCGATCTGCTGCCGCGCGGCAACATCCGCGTGCTTTTCCTGACCTTACGCGCTGATTTTGGCGGCGGCCCCGAACATTTGTGGCAATTGCTCACCCACCTGCCGACGGGCTTCACGCCCTTTGTGGCCTGCCCACAGGATTATCCGTACTATGCGCGTTTTTGCCAGGCCGTTGGAGTGGAAAACGTTTTTGTCCTCCCCCACCGAAAATTCTCCCCTCTCAGACTGCTGCAGCTGCGGCGCTTCTGCCGACATCATAAAATACGCTTGCTCCACTCCCACGGCAAAGGAGCTGGCGTTTACGCTCGTCTGCTGGCCATATTGACCGTCTTGCCCTGCGTGCACACCATGCACGGCGTGCACATGGGTGAATATGGCCGCATTAAAAAATCCCTTTACCGCGGCTACGAACGTTGCATGTCCCACTTTACGCATTCTGTTATTGCCGTCTCCCAAGGAGAACGAAAGCTGATCCTGCAAGAATCCCTGGTTCCTGAAAAAAAAATTCGCCTTATTGAAAACGGTGTCGCCTTGCCTGACAAAGCATGCGCCTACACGCCTACCACACCTTTTACCGTTGTTTCCATAAGTCGCTTTGATTTCCAAAAAAACAGCGCCTTTGTTCTTGAAATTTTGCACACGTTGCAGCAACTCAACCGACTGCAGGACTTTCATTTTATTATCGTCGGCGACGGTTCCGAGCGTGAGGGCATTATCCGCGCTGCGGCCGCGCAGGGCTTGGGCCACGCCCTGACCTGCCCCGGAGCCACAGAAACGCCCGCCGTCTTTTTTGAAGGAGCGCTCTGTTACCTTTCCACATCACGCTGGGAGGGCCTACCGCTGGCCGTGCTGGAAGCCATGGCGCACGGCTTGCCCGCTGTGCTGAGCGACGTTGTTGGAAACCGGGACATCATTGTCCAAGGTAACAATGGGTTCCTTTTTCAAGAAGAAGATGCGGAAGGCGCAGCGGCACAACTACTGCAGTTAGCCGACGACAGCGCCATGCGGGGAAATATGGCGCTTGCCGCGCGTCATCACGTCGCCAGACGTCACAGTGTAGACACTATGGCGAAAAAAACGGCAAGCATCCTGCGAGCCGCCTATAAAGCTGGCCGATAAAATGGGCCAGTGCCGCTGGGCACGATTTTTTACCTTTTTAACATCACCTACCACACTGCAAAACGGGTCTACCTCAAAGAAAGGCAGCGGCCCGTTGAAGGGGCTTGCCCCCGTCTTTGGTGTAGAGCCGTTTTGGTGTAGAGCCCGTTTTGGTCTGGTGCCTATGCTGGGCACAAGCCCAAAAAAAGAGTCGTTACAGGCTGTTGCTTGTAACGACTCTTAAAAGATGGTGCCGAAGGGGAGACTCGAACTCCCACCCCGTTGCCAGGACTAGACCCTGAACCTAGCGTGTCTACCAATTCCACCACTTCGGCGCGAAAAATCTTCTACGTTAAGCCCAGGGGTTTGGCAAGCAATTTTTCACGTTTTTCTGAAAAATCTTTTAGCTGAAGGACGTTCAGTGGAAATTGCCGCAGCACGGCGCCCGTCTTGCTGCAGGCCGGACGCGCTGCCGGGGCGCTTGCCTCCAGGTCTTGCGCCACGCGGCATCC
>OGPR01001932.1_pt1 | contig 15553 bp, 17 predicted proteins | sample 1552981 | NCBI WGS metagenome assembly OGPR01 (sample SAMEA2580260, study PRJEB22360) | human gut metagenome | biome: human gut; feature: human-associated habitat; material: faeces | place: Denmark | collected 2008/2010 | reverse complement strand
AAAAATGGAGATCCCCAGCCATACATGTTGTACACCATTTATAAATGTGTTGTACATTATATTCACCTTTGGATAAGATTAAATAACTAAAAGTATCTACTGATAAAAATAGAGAATATACGTCTGCATGTTACCCCCTGTTATCCGCATCTTACCTATAAAATCATTTTTTTATCAATGGTTTTACGTATAATGAAACCGCAAGAGGAAAAAAGTTGTAAAAGCCCATCTTCATCAAGAGCGTTCTTCTGTATTATACCAAGTGTAGAAAAGTTTTACCTGCAGAAGCGGGCTTGGGTGGGGAATGAGGAGAGCAGAGAAAGGAAGCGGAAAAGATGATTATTTACGGAGTTGCACTTCTGGCAGGCTGCTACATGGCAGGCAATTTGATTGGCGACGTTCTCGGTATGGCATTGGGCGTTAATGCAAATATCGGCGGTGTAGGATTCGCAATGCTTCTTCTGATTATTATTTCCACCTGGGCTGAGCAGAGGGGGATCATGAAAGGGCCTGAAGAGGCAGGAATTAAATTTTGGGCAGCTATGTATATTCCTATCGTTGTGGCCATGAGTTCTATCCAGAATGTCGTCGCAGCGCTTTCCGGCGGGATGGTTGCAATCCTGGGCGGCGCTTTGGCAGTGGTTCTTGGTTTTCTTCTGATTCCGGTACTTTCCCCGCATCATTCTTCCGAACAGAAAATGGCCGGTAAGGTGGCTCTGAATGAAGGTAAGCAGTAAGGAAAGGTTGAGAGGTAAAAAGTTATGGATATCTTAGCAATGGCAGTCAAGCTGTTTACCAAAAATGGAATGGTAGCGTCTTTCATGGTGCTGGGGTTAATCACTTTTATCGCTTATAAAATGGGCGGTCTTACAAAGGGCAGGGTACACGGCAGTGCCATTGCCATTTTTCTGGGACTTGTCCTGGCCTACTTCGGCGGTTCTGTAACCGGCGGCAGCAAAGGTATTGCTGATATACCGCTTTTTGCGGGAATGGGGTTGGTCGGCGGTGCCATGTTCCGTGATTTTGCTATTGTGTCTACCGCTTTCGGCGCGGATCTCCGCGAAATTAAGAAGATCGGTCTGAGAGGTGTGGCTTCTCTTTTTGTCGGAGAGTTCATCTGCTTGGTAGCAGGTATAGCAGTCGCGTACCCTCTCGGATACACCAGTGCGGTTGATCTTGTAACTATCGGCGCAGGTGTGGCGACCTTTGTGGTCGGACCGGTAACCGGGGCGGCTCTCGGTGCTTCTTCTGAAGTTATTGCCATCAGCATTGCGGCGGGTGTTGTGAAATCCGTACTTGTCATGGTTGTAACACCTTTCGTAGCCAAACCGCTTGGCATTAATAATCCCCAGTCCGCTATGGCATTTGGCGGAATCATGGGCACTACATCAGGTACTGCTGCAGGAATGGCGGCTGTTAATCCGAAACTTGTTCCTTACGCGGCCATGACAGCGACCTTTTACACGGGACTCGGATGCCTGCTTTTCCCGTCGGTGTTCTATTTTATGACCCGGATGGTCTTTTAAACGGGCAGGGGGATCAAAAGCATTTACTTGATTTGATTGGGTAGGTGCTTTTTCTTTGGAAGCGAAATAAATCGCTATATAATTAAAATATCGGAAGGAAGATATTTATCAAAAAAGGAGAATAACTATGTTGGAAATCAGACCGAACAATAAGAACTGGCATACCAGAGGTGATGATACCAAAGCAAGGCTGTCTGCCGCTGCCTGTTTAACAAAAGGAAAGATTGTTGACGCGAAAGATACGGTCGCTCTTTTGGAAGCGGTCCTGCATCCCGGTGACAATGTCAATATAGAGGGGGATAATCAAAAGCAGGCGGATTTCCTGGCAGGTGAACTTTGCAAGGTCGATCCGTCCCGTGTCCATGATCTTCACATGATCCAGTCCACGTTGTCCATTCCTGAACATTTGGATGTATTTGAAAAAGGGATTGCGAGGAAATTGGATTTCGCGTATGCGGGAAGCCAGGGCAAACGCCTGGCGCAGATGGTACAGGACGGAAGCATCGAATTGGGCGCGATTCATACTTATCTGGAAATGTACAGCCGCTACTTTATCGACCTGATTCCGAGAGTGTCTCTTCTTGTAGCTGATGAAGCGGACAGGGAAGGAAATATTTATTCCGGCTTTTCCACGGAAGATACACCGGCGATTGCCGAAGCGACAAAATTCAACCAGGGAATCGTCATTGTGCAGGTGAACAAGCTGGTGGATAAAGTATCCCGTGTGGATATCCCCGCCGACTGGGTTGATTTTGTGATCGAAAGCCCAACGCCGTACATGCTGAATCCGCTTTTTACCCGTGATCCGGCGAAAATCAGCGATGAAAGAATATTAAAAGCCATGATGGCTATAAAGGGAATTTATGGCGAATATGGCGTCCAGGTACTGAACCACGGAGTCGGTTTTGATACAAGCGCCATTGAACTTATTCTTCCGACCTATGGGGAAAGCCTTGGACTTCGGGGAAAGATCTGCAGACACTGGGTACTGAATCCGCACCCCACCATGATCCCGGCGATTGAAACAGGATGGGCAGAAAATCTTTACTCTTTCGGCTCTGAAGTAGGCATGGAAGAATATATTAAAGCAAGACCTGATGTTTTTGCCGTCGGACCGGACGGCACGATGCGTTCCAACAGGGCTTTCTGCCAGGCGGCAGGCCACTATGCGGCCGATATGTTTATCGGCTCCACCATGCAGATTGACCGTTACGGCAATTCTTCCACAGCAACAAAGAACAATGTGGCAGGCTTCGGCGGCGCTCCGAACATGGGGTGTGATGCCAAGGGCCGGCGCCATGTGACAGAAGCATGGTTCAAGTGCGGCAATGAGGTGGCAAATCGCGCCGAACTGACGGGTGAATGTCTCCGCGGCAAGAAACTTGTCGTACAGGTGATTACGACCGTATCTGAAAAAGGATTCCCCGGCTTCGTGCAGGAACTGGATGCGATCCAGTTGAAGAAGAATGCGGGATTGGATCTGGAACCGGTTATGATTTACTCTGACGACCTGACCCATATTGTTTCCGAAATCGGTATCGCGTATCTCCATAAGTGCCGCAACATGGAAGAACGGATGAATGCTATCCGCGCCATAGCCGGCAAGACGGAAGTGGGCATGCTGGAAGATCCTGCTGAGACACTGCGTCTCAGGAAAGAGGGCATTGTGAAGCTGCCGGAAGATTTGGGCATTGACCGTTCAACGGCGACAAGGGAACTTCTTGCCGCGAAGAATATGAAAGACCTTGTGGATTGGTCCGGGGGACTCTATAATCCGCCGGCAAAATTCCGCAACTGGTAATTTCTCATATAAGTAAAAACCTGTTACCCTTTTTATTTCGGGCAACAGGTTTTTACTTTTGGGCTAATAGGAACATTATTCTTTTTCATCCCGAGAAGGGGTATTTACCGTGCGGATAATCCATTTTTCGCCGCCGGTAAATCTGGAATTATGCTTTTCGGCAGCGTATTCGTATCTTTTATTCAAATCGTCGACGGCCTTTTCCAGCGATTCCAAAGTATGGATGACTGATTCGGCACGCATGTCACAGCGGCAGACCGGACAGGCGGGCGGTGTAAAATATCCGCTGTTGATTTTTGAACGGCATATGGGACAGGAAACAAATTCCGTACGGAACTTCCGCATGGCCTGATCGTTTTTATATTTTTCAAGGCGTGCCTTTTTGTCATCCAGCCGTTTTTTTAAAGACACCATCCGGGGAGACGGTTCGATTCCGATTTTATACTTGACCGCATACGTGGTAGGGACCGTTTTCAAATAAGCAAGAGCCTGGTTTTTGGTATTGAAGATTTTTTCTTTAAATACAAGACCCTTGAAGATGTGGTTGGCTTCTCTCTTGGTGAAACCCTCTGCCACCATGTGTTCTTTCATATCGTCACGGATCCATTGTGACGGTTTTGTAATATCATACTCCCAGAATTTTTCCGTCCATGCGGGTGTTGCTGAAACGGGACGGTCTTGCGGCTGCGGAACCGGTATTTTTTCTTTTCGGGGCGCCGTTTCAAGTTTGATTGTTTTTACAGCCGTTACCGCCGATTCTTTCCCCCTTCCGTCCTTCGATGCGGCATCTTCCGTTTTTTCATTCTTTTGTTCTTTTTTGTCAGTTTTCTTTTCTTCTGCCGGGAAAAGATCAAAGAGAGAAGTCTCTTCAAAATCAGGATTCTGTGACATAGCAAACTCCCATCTATCAGAATATAAGTCAATCATATCATGGATAGGCGGAAGGGGAAACTGTTTTTAGCGAAACATATTTTCCAATATAAAACTCCCGTGGAACTTTCACAGGAGTTTCATAGTTTATTTATTTCATATCGGGGTGCATTTCTTTTGCCAGTCTTTCAAGCGCGTCTACTGTTCGTACACCCGGTGTGATTTCAGATAGCTTGACACGGATGAAATGATTTTCTTTAATAGCTTTCACGCTTGCAAGCTGGGGATTGTTTTTCATTTTATCCACTTTCATTGCAAAATCATCTTCTGTGCGGTCGCTGGTGGAGTAGTCTACGATGATGATGTAGTCGGGATCCGCTTTCACGAAAGATTCCCAGCTTGTTTTTGCCCATGTTTTATCTACATTCTGTCCTGACATGACATTTTCCACGCCGATGAGTTTCAGTATGTTTGTCGTGTATCCTTCAAAGACTGTAAAAGGATCACCGTCCTCTGAATCAAAGACAAAGGCTTTTACCTTTGGCAGATTTTTCAGCTTAGACTGGACAGCTTCCAGTTTCTTCTTTTGACCGTCTACCCATTTTTGGGCATTATCTTCTTTTCCGAAAATTTTTCCGTATTCCAGCATATCGTCAAAGTTTGTATCCAAGGTTGCCTTTGTATCCTGCATGGAATCGGGAACAAAAATGGGGATTCCTGCAGCAATCAGCTTTTCAGCAGGAATCGCGCGTTTCGTGAAAGGTACTTCCCAGCCTGTAAGAAAATCAGGATTTACAGACATAAGCTTTTCATAGGACGGCCATTTTTCTGCAAGGACGGGCACTTTTGCATAAGCATCAGCGAGAGGTCCGTAAATTTCTTCTTCTTTAAAAGCGGTGCCGGCCATCTGATCCTGCAATCCGAGCGTAAGCATCATTTCTGTCGTGGCAAAGGACATGGAAACAGCTCTTTTCGGCGGTGCTGTTACTTTCATATCCACTTTCTTTCCGTCCAGTGACTCTGTCCATGTAACGTCCGCGGTTTTCGGGGGCGCTTTCTTCGCGGACTGATCTGTACCGCAGCCTGCGGTGAACAAACCTGCGGATGTGGCAATCAACAGGGCGGCAATCAGTTTCTTGGTTTTCAAATTCATCATATTTCCTCCTCATAAAATATAAAATGGAGACTAACAATAAAGGAATTGCTGGTCTTCATGAACAGCTTTATAAAAAGGCACTTCAAAAAGCCGGCTCATCTTTTCCGCTGTAATCGTGTTTTCTACTTTTCCGAAGTCAATGACTTTTCCTGCTCTCATGACGACTGCGTGGTCGCAGTAACGCGCGGCAAGGGACAGGTCATGGAGTACTACGATGACGGTACCCTGTTGATGGAACCGTTTTAAATGTTCCATAAGAGACAGTTTGTACTTTACATCCAAATGATTTGTCGGCTCGTCCATGAGCAGGAGCTGCGGTTTCTGTGTGAAGGCTTTGGCGATGAGAATACGCTGCTTTTCTCCGCCTGACATATGCTGCATTTCTCTGCCCGATAAAATGGAAGCGCCTGTCTCAATCATGACACGCTCGGCAATCTGATGATCCTCTTTGGTATAGTCCGAAAAACGGCCCTTAAACGGATACCGCCCCATAAGAACCACATCCTCTGCCTTCAGATCGCCTGCCATCCCAAATCCCTGCTGTACCATGACAGCCACTTCTTTTGCGTATTCCTTTCGCGGAATGGTTTCTACCGCACAGCCCTTGTAGTAAATGGAATTTCGGGAAGGAAGGCGGCGGGAAATGTGGGCGAGCAAAGTGGATTTCCCACAGCCGTTCGGGCCTACAATGCAGGTCATGCTTCCCTTATTTACGGTAAAGGAAATATTTTTCAGGATTTCTTTTTTCCCGATGGTATAGGATAAATCTTTTATTTCAATCATGGCTGTACCTCCCCATAACGGTGGGTTACGATCCAAAGGAAGATAGGGGCGCCTACAATGGAAGTAAGCACGCCGATGGGCACTTCTTCCGGTGCAAAGAGGGCACGGGAAAGGACATCAGCCCAAATCATGACAATGGCGCCGATAAGGGCGGAGAATAAAGCGAGTCTTCCATGGGAGGGTCCCGCTGCGGTACGTGCCAAGTGAGGTGTGATAAGACCGATAAATCCGATGATGCCTGCTTTCGATACGAGTATGGCAACGATCAGAGAAGATAAAATGACAATGAAAAGCTGAAGTTTCTTCCTGTTCATACCCAAGTATTCCGCTTCTCCTTCGCCTAAAAGCATAAGGTCCAAATCGCTGCGGAGGATCCAGACAGCAGCAAGCATGATAAAAACGGCAGCGGCTACGGTGGGGAGGCTGCTCCACTGCATACCGGATAAACTGCCCAGCAGCCAGAACATGGCGCTCCTTACCTGTGCTTCATGTTTTGCTCCGTAAATGATCATCATGGTAAGTGCGGAAAAAAGAGCAGATACGCCCATGCCTACCAATATAAGACGAATGGGACTGGTGCTTTTTCCCGCACACATAGTGACGATAATCGTAGATACCGCTGCACCGATGAATGCGCCTGCGGAAACATTATAATTTCCGAAAAAGGAAAACCATCCCCAAATAATAGCGATAACTGCACCGGTACTTGCACCGGAAGAAACACCCAGCACATAGGGATCGGCCAGATCATTTCGTGTCATCGTCTGGAGTACGAGTCCGCAAAGGGACAATCCCATGCCGCAAAAGGCGGCGAAAATGGTGCGGGGAATGCGAATCTGCCACAAAATCATGGAAGAAGCGGTCTCTGCCGGGCGGCCGGTACTGATAAAGGCGGAAACTTCTGAAAGAATATCTGACAACGGAACATTTGTAGAACCGAAACGTACAGAAAGAATCATGCTGGCAATGAGAAAGACGGCAAGCATGGTGAAACGTGCAGAAAGACTGAGCCGGCTGTTTGCCGATTTTTTATTCATGGATACCTCAAATATAAGACATTATATAAATAAAGACTAAGGAAATCTAAATATCTATTATATTTTACCATAATCTGAAAGATAGTTTTACTTGCAGCAAAGGGGAAATATAAAACCGATTTCCATCTTCCATATGGGACGGAATATCTCCTGCTGATTAAAAGTATTTCACAAAAAATATCCGGCAGGGGCAGTGCCGGATGTAGAAAAGGATTACTCGAAGTTTACCTGTAATTTTTTGTTTTCTTTAGCAGCGTCATGAAAAACGGCAATCATTGTTTTTCCATATTCCCCAAGGTAGCCGTCCGAAGCGATTACGCGGGGAACGGTAATCGTGGTTTTCGTAATGATTTCACAGAGACAGTCGTAGAGGGCATCTAAGTTCCTGCCGTAATAGTCCGGGAGATGAAGTATTTCCTTCAGGTAGGTGTGGGCTGTTTCTCTTGTTTTGAAGTTTTCAGGAGCAAGTCTGATCTGCATAGGACAATCTCTTAATATATTTTTTCAAAATCCTGATAGTGGGATGAGGTGTAGTAGATAAGGCCATCGTTGGAGAAACAGATACGTTTCGCGTTCCGGTTCCCCCTGACGTAGTCAATGTCGCATTCTTTCCAGCTGCGCCCCGGAGCGTCAGGGAGGATTTTTTCATAATTGCTGAAGCGGTCGCCGCCGATGCTTTTTCCCGGAGCGACTTGATCAAGTGTCCCCTTATCTTTCCATCCTAAGCTTCTGGCTTCCGCCTTGGTGATATAGTTGGGCGGCAGTTTCCTGTAGATACGGATATATGCCGCTACATGGTCTTTATCGGTATAGGCCTGATCCGGTTCTACATGGATTTCCGCGCTGCCCGGACTTTTTGCGTCGGATTGTTCACCGTTTTGGGAAATAGACTCGGAATCTGTGTAGATTTTATTCTGCCTGATGCGGCTTTTTGATTTATCTGCACTTCCTGTATCTGATCTTTCAACGCTTTGAACGGCCGGCGCGAAAGAGGAGCCATGCTGCTGTCCTCCTTCACAGGCGGTAAGGAGTCCAAGGGAAAGAAAGACAGTTAAGACAGCGGCGAAAAATTTTTTCATGGAAAGCTCCTTTATGGCAGATGGTTACATAGAACTGTTTACACCGGCATATTGTTCGGCGAAACGTTTAAAGTTTTTAATGAAATAATTTTTCAGTTCTTCCGCCGGCGGGGTAAGGGTATTTTCATCCCATGACAGGCTGATGTACCGCTGGCAGCTTGGCGTGGTGATGGGAACAAGTGCTACATGGTCGCCGCCGACGCCGCACCAAGTGATTCTCGGCGCAAAGGAGACGCCGAGACCCGCTTTGATAAATTCCCGTACGGTGCCGGGGTTGTCGCTCTCCAGAATGACATGAGGAGTGAAACCCGCCGCCCTGCAGTAAAAGTCTGTGATGTTTCTTAAAGCGACGCCTTGTTGGAGCGTGATGAAATCCGCTTTTTCAAAGTCTGCCAGATTAACCGAGGCATGGGAGGCAAGCGGATTCGTATCGGGCATGGCGAGAAGGATGTCTTCTTTCAGGAGTGTGATGGAATGATCCGTATCAATGGGGTTGATACTGCTTGACAGGTACAGATCCACACGGGAGTGATGGTTTATTTCCTGACGGTCCCGCTGCTGGATGATTTCGAAACGGATATGGGGATGTTCTTTTTTAAATTCTGTAAGGAATGCCGGAATAATCATGGATGCGGCGAAAATAGAAATCGTCACCGTCATGTCCTGTGCTTCTTTGGCGTCTTCCAGCTCTTTCTGCGCATGCTTAAGTTCGCTCATAATCCTGTTTGTATGGCTGAGAAGGATTTCCCCGTACTTGGTGAGGACGATGTTTCTTCCGGATCGGCGAAACAGGGGGACGCCCAACTCCTGTTCCAGCATTTTAATAGTGTGGGACAGAGACGGCTGGGAAATGTGAAGCGCTTCCGCCGCGTGGGTCAGATGCTGGAGCTCTGCGGTCTTTTGGAAATAGGTCAATGCAAGAAGCGTGAGTTTCATAAAAGCCTCCTCGGCATAATATATAATTTGTTACTTATATATAAATTATACGCTTTGCTCTATAAATGTCCAATAGCTCATGGAATCCTTTTATCAAAGGTTATGAATGTTTCATAAGTCATGAGATAATCTATTAATTGAGAAGGCAATACAATTAATTGAAAAATCCGGAGTGGCAAAGAAAAGGAATAAGCAGTATCATAATGATATTATGACAAGCCGGAGGCTCCGGCAGGAAATGAAGGAGCGAGAAAATGAAAATATTTATTGATACGGCTGACGTGGAGGCCATCCGCAGAGCGAAAGCGATGGGATTCGTTTCCGGAGTGACGACAAATCCGTCACTAATCGCGGCGGAAGGAAAGGATTTCCATACGGTGATTAAAGAAATCGCATCGATTGTGGACGGTCCGGTATAGGCGGAAGGGCCTTTTTAATTCTACGCCGGCGGAAGTCCTTTCTGAAACAGCGGAAGAGATGATTGCTGAAGGACAGGTTCTCGCCGGACTTGATCCCCATGTGGTCGTGAAAATTCCCATGACGGGAGAAGGCATGAAAGCGGTGAGTGCCCTGTCTGACATGGGGATCCGTTCTAATGTGACTTTGATTTTCTCGGCAGGGCAGGCACTGCTGGCAGCCCGTGCAGGGGCGTCTTATGTCAGCCCCTTTGTAGGACGTATCGATGATATCGGCTGGGACGGCGTAGAACTGATCCGGACGATTGCCGATATATTCCGTCTCCACAAGATCAAAACGGAGATCATTGCTGCCTCTGTCCGCAAGCCGCAGCATGTGGCACAATGTGCCCTGGCGGGGGCAGATATTGCCACTGTTCCGTACCAGGTGCTTATGGACACTCTTAAACATCCGCTTACCGACATCGGCATTGCCCGTTTTAAAGCGGACTGGGAAAAAACACATAAGTAAGACAAAGCGCCTTTCATAGGGAAGGGCGTTTTCATTTGGAAAGATTCTATATTTCAGGAGAAATCGTTATAATAAAAGAAATCAAATGAATTGTCCGGTTCCCTTTTGGAGGAAATATGAGAAAGAAAATCACCGTGATGACTAAAATGGAAAGAATTGCCGCTGCCATCCGCGGGGATGCTGTCGATACGGTTCCGTATTCTTTGTGGTCCCACTTGCCGCTTATTGATTTGGATCCGGTAAAAAATGCGGAGCAGACTTACGGTTTTTATAAAACGTACGATGTGGATATTCTAAAGACGATGAACAACGGCATGTACAGCGTTGAAGATTTCGGTGCCGTGGCGGACTACTCGGAAATCGCCGGGGGCGGCGTGGCAAAAATCATTTCTACACCTGTCCACAGACCAAAGGATTGGCTTGATTTGGAACCGGTATCGGTGAATGCGGGCGCTCTGGCAAGAGAGCAGGAATACCTGCGGCTTCTTCTGGATAAGACAAGAGGCACAGTGCCGGTGATTTTTACCGTGTTCAGTCCTTTGACGACGGCATATAAACTCTGTCCCGACTTGATGAGACATGTGGCAGAGGGATTTGGAGAAGAAGTCAAGGTGGGACTTCGGGCGATTACGGAGAGCACCTGCGCTTTGGTGCAGCGGGTCATTGAAATGGGGGCGGACGGCATTTTCTTTGCGACCCAGCTTTCATCATATGCGGCCGGAGAAGAGGATTTTTACCGCGAGTACGGTATGCCTTATGATCTGGCGGTGCTTTCCGCATCATCAGGGTGGTGCAATGTGCTCCACGCTCACGGGAAAGACATCATGTTTCCCCTGCTCAGGAAGTATCCGGTGCAGATTTTCAACTGGCATGCCTGGGAATCTTTGCCTGAGATCGGCGAGGCGCAGGCGCTTACGGGGAAATGCATCATGGCGGGGCTGGAGCGGATGGATATCACCGGCGGCAGAAAGAATGAGATCGAATACCGCATTTATAAAACGCTCAGGCAGACAGGGGGACGGAAAATTATTTTATCTCCCGGCTGTGTGATCCGCTATCCGCTTAATGAAGAAATACTTGTTTTTGTGCGGAAAGCAAAAAATGAAATTGAGGAAAAGCTCCTGAAAGCCAGATAAGGAATAAAGTGTACGATCCTGCATCCATTCTTGTGGAGCAGGATTTTTTATAAGAAAGCAATCAAAAACACCTCTCGTGAAGAGAGGCGTTCTTTTGCACTGTTTATGCTTTCATGACTGTACCGTCAGCCAGGGTAATAGTATAACCGTTGTAGTTGATCGTACCTAAGTTGTAGAGGCTTGTCAGCGTGGAGTTGCCCGTAAGGTTCCATGTGGAGCCTGCCGCTATGAAGACATCGGCGTTTGTTTTGTACTTTTCGCCGCCTTCCGTATTGGGGACGATGGAAATCATTCCGTTAAAGGTGGAATTATTCTTCAGCGTCATGTTGATGTTGGAAATGGAGTCGACAGAAATATTTCCGGTGAGAACCTGATTGTCTGCGACAAGTTCCACATGGCCGCCATTGCGTCCCGGCGTACCCCAGCCGTTTGCGCCGTCATTGCCTGCGACGGTAATAAGGTTTGCCGCAGGGTCGTCCATGGTGATCGCGGTACCGTTTAAGGAGATTTTACCGTGGGTGGCGGTTACATAGAACATGCCGCCTTTGTGGGAAATAAGAGAACCGCCGCGGACATCGAAATGCTGGGTGCCCATGGTGCCGATATCTTTTTCATCAGAGAAGAGAACGATATTGTAAGGAATGGTGTCCGCTGTTTCTTTTCCTTCAAGGATCGTGCCCGAAAGGGTGATTGTATTATTTCCTTTAAGAACGGCTGCTTTTGCGTTCAGTGCGTTTACGGAAGCATTGGTGACGGTAACGTCGCCTTTGGAATAAATGCCCTGCGACATAGCACCGGAAGTGGTAAAGGAGCCGCCGTCCGCGATGAGGATACCGCCCCCGTCAGCAATCATGATGGCAGGAGAACTGTCACCTGTGGTAGAAACGGTGGAGTTTTCCACTTTCATCATGGCACGGGCGGAAACAGCGGTGCCGGCGGAATTGTTTCCCGTGGTAACAACGGAAGAATCCTTCAGGCTGATATAGGTGCTCTTGCTGTAACCGTAAGCGCCTGCCGATCCGATGCCGGAAGAGGAAATACGGGCGCCCGTCATCGCCGCGCGTCCGCCGTGGGTGGCAAGGAAAGCGGCATTCTGTCCGTAAAGCCTGGAACTGTCCACATCGGTGGAATCACCTGTTTTTGTAATCTGCGCGTTGGGGGCGGTAATGTATGCCATGGGGACACGGAGCGCATTTTCATCTGCTTTATCAGAAGTGTAAACCCCGTTTTCATAATTTCCGTCAGTGGAGAGCTCATTGGCTGCTTCGCCCTGGCTGATGGTGTATTTTTTTACCGGCGGGGAAACCGGTTCGGGTTCCGTTTCCGGTTCGGGCTCTTCTGCCGGTTCCGGTTCTGCGGCTGGTTGTTCGACACCCGGTTTCGGTGCCTGGGGGAAAGATTCTTAAAGGTACCCGATTCTACGGAAGCCTGTACGTCAGCTACAGTCAGATCGAGACCTTTCAGCAGGGCGTCTGTATAATTCACATCACCCGCAGGGGCCGCTGCAGCGGGAGCAGAAGCAGGAGTGCTTTGCTCTCCCTTCTTTTCCGCTTTTTCCAAGTCTTTCATTTTTTGAACGGCAGCACGGTATGGATCCAGGGGGGTACTGCCTGCCTGTGGGGCAGCAGTGGCGGAAATACAGCCGGAAAGAGCCAGCGTGCAGAGAAGGGCAGTCATTTTTGTATGTTTCATAATAACCTCACTTTTGACAAATTTTTGGATGTTCATTTTTGAGTATAATATAACATTCTTATTTTACAACATCAGGAAAAGATTGTCATTTTTGTCAAGGGAAAGGAAAGTTCTGATATAATAAAAAGAAAATAAATGGAGGTGGCCATGTTTACCATAGGGTGCCACTTGTCGGTTACAAAAGGATTTTATCATATGGCGAGGACGGCGACGGAACTCGGAGCGAATACGTTCCAGTTTTTCCCCCGCAATCCCCGGGGCGGGGCGGCAAAACCGTTAGCAAAGGAAGATATAAGGCAGCTGGAAGAATGGATGGATACCCACGGTTTCGGAGAGATACTTTGCCATGGCGCTTATACGATGAACGGCGCGTCAACGAAAGAAGAAGTCAGAGAGTTTGCGCGGACTGCTATCAGGGAAGATCTGGCAAAGGTGTCCCTCCTGCCGCGGTGTCTTTATAATTTCCATCCCGGTGCCCATCTGAAACAGGGGACAGCTGTTGCCATTCCTCTCATTGCGGATATGGTAAATTATGCTATGGATCAGGAAGGCCTGAATACTACCGTGCTTTTTGAAACGATGGCGGGAAAGGGGACGGAAGTGGGCCGTACGTTTGAGGAGCTGGCAGAAATAATTTCCCGTGTGGAAAGAAAAGATCATGTCGGTGTCTGTCTGGATACCTGCCATGTGTATGACGGCGGCTATAACATCGTGAATGATCTGGACGGCGTTCTGAAACGGTTTGATCAAATTGTCGGACTGGAAAAGTTGAAAGCAGTCCATCTGAATGATGATAAGAATCCTTTGGGCAGCCATAAGGACAGGCATGAGAAAATAGGAGAAGGAACGATCGGCACAGAGGCTTTCGCGCGGATCATCAATCATCCGGCCCTGAGGAAACTGCCGTTTTTTCTGGAAACACCTAATGAACTTCCGGGATATAAAAAGGAAATCGCCTTGCTGCGTTCTCTTCGGCAGGAGGAATAAGATGAATGGAAGAATAAAAGTAAAAGTGAAACAGATGCTGAACCGCGGCGCAAAAGGGCTGCTTCGTTTCCGCGCGGCATTTCTTTTTTCCCTGCTTCTCTTTCTTATCGTTTTCTGCCGTGTGGCGTACATGCCCGATGAAACGGATTTTGATGAATTGTTTCCTGTTTCTCTGGGATATATTCTGATTTCCCTCGGATCTACGATTTTATTTGCCGTACTTTGGCGGCTTCTTCTCGAATGGAAATATAAGGTTTCCCTGCTTTATGAGGCAGTAAATATTCCTGTACTGGCAGGATTTTATTTTCTTTGGCAGATGATGCCGATGAATCATTACTTTGTCATGTATGTGGCAGGTCTTTCCTTTTCTTTGCCTTGTCTGTGTCTTTTCCTCTTGCAAAGGCAGATGGCAACAGGATTGTTTCCTCATGTTTTTGTGTCTTTTGTCCAAGCTTTCGGAATCGCTGTTTTGACGATGGGGCTGGGCGGAATCTGTCTTCTGGGCATTAACGCGCTCCTCGTCCCTATAGCTTGGAACTGGGGATATGCTTTATGTGCATTTTCTTTTGTGCTTGTCGGGATCAATGTATTTTTGTCCTGCTTTCCCTCTGAAAAGGAATGCCCGCGTTCCGCCTCTTTCCTGTACTTGCTGAAACGGGTATTCCTGCCGGCTTATGTAATTCTGCTGATGATTCTTTACGGATATATAGGGAAAATCCTGTTTCTTTGGGAGATGCCTGTGGGGAAAATGAACTGGTATGCTTCCTTTGCTGTCGCTGTTTTTAGTTTATTTTATTTCTGTCTGTATGAAGAAACAGACAATGGCAGCAGACGGTTTCTGAAATATGGCGCATTGGCGCTTTTCCCCGTCATGGTTGTGCAGGCGCTTGGTATTTATATCCGTTTTGAGGCTTATGGATTGACGGCGGCGCGGTATGCTTCGATGATATGCAGCGGATTCGGGCTGGCAGTCATCGCGTTTGCCTTTTTCCGCAGAGCCGCCTGTCCGCTTTTTCTTTTGGCGGGGATTATTGGTGTCCTGTGCAGCATGACCCCGCTGAATCTTATTGATGTGCCTGTTTATGACCAGGACCGCCGCCTGGAAAAGGTACTGATAAAAAATCAAATGATAAGCAGCGGAAATCTAAAGCCGCCGGTTTCTATTACTGAAGAAGACGCGGAAGTGCTGCGGAGTGCTTACGATTATCTGAAATACAGTGAAGGGGCATGGCGGTTTCCCGTGGTGGAACAGCTGAAAAATGATGACCGCTTCACAGAACTGCTGGGATCTGACTATGATCAAAGACGGGTAATCCGCAGCTATGAATGGAATGAAATTCCCGTCACCGGATATCGGCGGCTTATTCATTTCAGATCGGATACAACGGAAAACCATGGGGAACTTCTTATCACCAATGGGGATGAAATAATCCGTCTGGACATCCGGCCGTATTTGCAGGAAATAAAGGAAAAAGGAGCGGGCGGACAAAAGGGGACGGCGGAAAATATGACTTACCGTGTAAATGAAAACCGGATTCTCCGTTTTGTCTGGATCAATTATCATTGGGGGAAAGATCCCCACTTTATGAGTGAAGGGTACTTATTGGAAAAATAAGGATGGGA